>ERZ772960.2508-NODE-2508-length-13242-cov-6.018958_pt1 | contig 13242 bp, 7 predicted proteins | sample MGYA00580678_ERZ772960 | MGnify/ENA primary metagenome ERZ772960 (study PRJEB29015, sample SAMEA2737930) | human oral metagenome | biome: human oral; feature: human-associated habitat; material: dental | place: China | collected 2059 ... | reverse complement strand
TTCTCCCGTATGAAAATAAATTTCTTTGCGGGAGAAAAAATATTTTCTTGCGGGAGAAAATAAATTTATATACGGGAGAAAATTTACGGGCATACGGGAGAAAATAAATTTCCTTGCGGGAGAAAATTCCACGGGTCGCCGCGCAACGTCAACCATCATGCAAGCCGACATGCCTCATCCCGCAACGCACGCTGGCGGAGAACGGCACAAAGTCCGACCGAACGAACAAAACAATAAAAGCAATAACAACGAAAAACGATACAATGAAGAAAACTATTTCAACTATCTTTGCCCTCGCGGCATTGGCCGTTATACCGGCAAATGCCTCGGACGAGAAGCAAATGCTCACGGACTGGGAACTGAAATCCGCCGTGCAGGTGAAGCAAGGTGGCGGGATGCTCTCGCTTTCCTCCTATAAAACCGACCGCTGGATCAAGGCGAAAGTGCCCACAAGTGTGCTGGGGGCGCTCGTCAAGGCGGGTGTTTATCCCGACCCACACTTCGATTTGAACGACTTAAAGATACCCGATGCGTCGGACGATTTGAACCGACGTCTGGGCCTGAGCAAGTACAGTTACATCAAAGGTACGCCCAATCCGTTCAAGCATCCCTATTGGTTCCGCACGAAGTTCCGCATTCCGGCCAATCGGAAAGGGCGGCGTGCGTGGCTCAACTTCGATGGTATCAACTACAGGGCCGACGTTTGGGTGAACGGAAAGCAGGTGGCCGACCACCGCGAGATGGCCGGAATGTTCCTCAGGTTCAAGTATGATGTGACGCGATTCGTGTCAGCTGACCGAGAGAACACGGTGGCCGTGAAAATCTATCAGGTAGACAATGTGGGCACGCCGTCGCCGGGTTATCTCTTCGAACCATTCGGACAAGGACGCGGACAGGGTGCCGAGATATTCCGAGACGTTACGTTGAAGTTCATGGCCGGCTGGGATTGCTCGCCCGTCGTGCGCGACCGCAACATGGGAATGTATCAGAATGTTTACCTTTCCTACACGGACGACGTGAAAATAGAGCACCCTTACGTAGTCACCGACCTGCAACTGCCCGACACGACGAATGCTTTCGTCACCGTTTCGGCCGAACTTCGCAACGCAGGGACGACCGTTCGACGGGGCATTCTGCGCGGAACCATCGACTTGGAAAAGGAGATTGACTTCTGTACGTACAGGAAACTGATGCCCGGAAGCATGCAAACTGTGGTGTTTGAACGCGAGGTTGAGGTGCCTGCGGGCCGCAGTATTACGGTGTCGTTCACGCCGAAAGACTACGCACAACTGCACATTCGGCGGCCTTATCTGTGGTGGCCTAACGGCTATGGCCTGCAATATCTGCACCGACTGAAGCTCACTTTCGAGGCCGACGGCAGGGTTTCTGACACGCAGACCACCACGTTTGGTATCCGTAAAATAACGTCTACGCTGAAAGAACGCGATGGCGAACACGGCCGAATCTTTTGGGTAAACGGCAAAAGGATATTCAGTCGGGGCGGCTTTATCCAGCCCGATATGCTCTTAGACATGAACCGAAAGCGCATGTATGACGAGGCTCGGCTCCTTGCCGCAGCCGGCGTGAACATGATTGCCAATGAAGATATGCCCTCGCCTCCTGAAGAAGTGATGGAAACCTACGACAAATACGGCCTCTTGATGTGGGAGGTTTTCTTCCAATGTTGGACAAGTTACCCCGGAACGGAGACCTTTAAGAACCCCACGGACACCAAGTTGGCACTGCGAAACATGTATGATGTGGTGAAAAGATACCGCAACCACCCGAGCTTGGTGCTGTGGTGTATGCAGATAGAAACCATCGTTCGCGAAGAGCTTTACGTGCCTTTGCGACAGTATATCCGCGAGAACGACCCCACACGCCCGTTCATTGCGACGTCGAGTCACGGCTGGAATGTGGAAGAAACGCCGTATATCAAGCCCGATCTGCCCACCGGAATGACCGACGAGAACGCTCCTGACTACACATGGTACCCACATCCCTACTATTATGAGAAGGTGTTGGAGGTGAAAGACCAGATGTTTCGCAACGAGATGGGCGTGCCTGCCGTCTCAACCTTGGCCAGCATGAAGAAATATATCTATGATTTGGGCAAGGGAGAGAAGCAGAGTTACTACCCGTTGGACAAGGTGTGGGCCTACCACGACGCTTGGGATTCCATCTGTTGTCCGCCCGAAAGCTACGCCTACAAGCCTTATGACGACGCCATTCGCCGCCAGTTCGGCCAGCCACAAAGCGCAGAAGACTACATCAGATGGGCGCAATACATCAACGCGGGCAGCTATCGTGCGATGTATGAAGCCGCAAATCATCGCATGTGGGACATTACAACTGGAGTCATGTTGTGGAAACTTAACGCCACATGGCCGCAGGTTTTGTGGCAGATTTACGACTGGTTCCTCAATCCGAATGCGGGATATTACTACGCAAAGAAGGCCTTGGAGCCGTTGCATATCCAGATGAACGAGCACAACCGCATGGTGGCTGTCATCAATACCCAGCATCGTTCGCACGAAGAACTCACGGCCGACGTGCGCCTTTATGACTTCAATATGAACGTTGCATGGCAGAAACAGCAACCGCTTTCCATCGGGGAAGACCGCTATCAAGAGCTGTTCAACATTCCACAACCCGACGGAATAACGCCCGTTTACTTTGCCCGTCTGCTCCTGAAAGATAAGAACGGCCGGGTGGTTTCAGAGAACTTCTATTGGCTTTCGGCCGACGGAAAGAACGATTTCCGGCCAATTACGCGCATGCCGAAAGTGGAATTGCAACTCACTTCCACTACAATGACGAAAGATGGTGACGTCATTATGAAGGTCAATGTCAAGAACCCTACCGACCGACTTGCCTTCATGCACCGCCTCATCATCACCAAAGGAGAGGGCGGAGAAGAGGTTTTGCCGACCTTCTGGAGCGACAATTTCCTCACCATCTTCCCCGGTGAGGCGCGTGAAGTGACGGCAACGTTCGCCCGGAAAGACCTGAACGGCACCACACCCGTGCTGAAGTTAGACCGCGACCAATAGCAAATCCATCGACTTATCCCTATCAACAAACGCATAAAACCTTAAGAATTATGAAGAAGTATTGCTTATTCATCGCGCTGCTACTGCCGCTTTTGCTGGGCAGTTGCAGCAATGACGACTCGCAACCCGGCACAAACGACGCCGATTACATCACCGTTGACGCCCGCAAAGCCCTCACGGGAACCTTCGTAGAGTTCTCGGGAAAGGACGATTGGGCGCCTTATCAGTGGAACAGTCTGCTGGAAGGCATGAAGAAAATCGGGCTGAACACGGTCATTGTTCAGTTTGCTGCCTACAACGACAACACGTGGTTCGACTCGCAAAACACGTTCACCAAGAACAAGAACAAGTATGCCTTGGCCCGCTTGTTGGCTGCCGCGGAGTTGAAACACATGGAGGTCTACATCGGACTTTACTTCAACGACGAGTATTGGAAGAACCAAACCAATGCCGAATGGCTGAAACTGCATGCCGACCGCTGCATCTCTATTGCGCAGGAAATCCAAGCACGGTTCGGAAACAGCCCCGCTTTCAAGGGCTGGTACATTCCCCATGAACCCGAACCTGATGCTTATAACAGCGATGCAAAGGTGGCTTTGTTTAGGAACGACTTTGTGAACCGCATCTCAGACAGGCTCCACAAGCTGAACGGCAAGCCCGTTTCGATTGCCGCTTTCTGGAACAGCGACCTCTCAACGCCCGAACAATTGCAGCATTTCATGGCCGAATTGGCCAAGGCCAACCTGCAAGTCATCATGCTGCAAGACGGAGTTGGCGTGGGACACGTGACGCTTGAGCGACTCGCCGGCTATTATCAAAGTGCGGCAAAGGGCCTTTTCAAGGAGAATACATCATACAAAGGAGCCTTCTGGACCGACCTCGAGACCTTCTCATCCGGCAGTGTTCCCGCGCCGTTCGCCCGCATCAAGCAGCAACTCACAACCGAACTGGCCGTCGAGAAAGTCACGAAGGCCGTTTCGTTCCAATACTATAACGACATGTGTCCCACCGGTCCGGGCGGCAAAACGGCCGGAAAGCTCCGCCAAACCTACCGTCAATATCTTGAAACGCTCAAATAGAGCGGCTCCGAATCTTCAACCATCGCGTTCCTAATAAGTAGCGAACGCAAGCGCCCACCGCCGGTTTCATATCGTCGGTGGGCCTTTTTTTGCGGCCACATCGGCCCTGTTGCAACTTGGTTTCAACCCTATGATGTCATCATGTGCCCGGTTTTGGACACCAAATGAATGCGATGGCCATGTAGGGACGTACGGCTCGTGCGTCCGTTCAAGGAGAATGAAATACAAATGCACGATTGTTAGAGCGGACGCACGAGCCGTGCGTCCCTACATCGTTTAAGCAGAACGGAACATAAGTTCTATTGATAACCAACGACTTACACCTTGCTTTTCAATCTCACCCATTTTACCGCGCAATATAGCTGGGATTGCACGGCAATATGGGTCATATTACACGGTAAAATGGGTGAGATTGGAATGCAGGAAGTAAGTGGTTGATTTTCAATGTGCATGCGCTTGGTCTTCAAACGGGGCTGATGGGGCGTGCAGAATGAAAGCCGGAGCATGCGAATGCCTTGGTACTTATGTGTGTGCATTGCTGTTTGAGCGGACGCACAAGCCGTATGTCCCTATATATTTCCATGGCAAATGCTCATTGAAAATAGGAACATACGGCCCCGTAGTCCGCTCAAATAGCGTGTGATGGCAGCCATGTGGCCGCCCGATATCAACAATAAAGGGACCTACTTGATGAACTTATGCGACACGAGCATGTTCTTCGGGTCGAGCGCTTCATCGAGTTTATCCTTCGTCATCAGCTCCTTTTCGAGCACGATGTCATAGACCGAGCGATTGGTTTCAAGGGCTTCTTTGGCCACTTTTGTGCTGTTTTTGTAGCCGATGTAGGGGTTCAAGGCCGTCACAATGCCGATGGAGTTCTTCACCATCTCGTAACAACGCTCCTTATTGACGGTGATTCCGAGCACGCATTCCTCTGTAAGCGTGTCGATGGCATTGTGCAACCACCACAGACTTTCAAAGAGACACTCAGTGATAACAGGCTCCATGACGTTCAATTCAAGCTGACCTGCCTCGGCAGCAAAGGTGACCGTGACGTCGTTTCCGATGACTTTGAAGCACACTTGATTGGTAACTTCGGGGATAACGGGGTTCACTTTGCCCGGCATGATGGACGAACCGGGGGCCTTGGGTGGCAGGTTTATCTCGTTCAAACCGCAGCGCGGACCTGATGCCATGAGTCGGAAGTCGTTGCAAATCTTGGAGAGTTTCACGGCCAAACGCTTCAAAGCGCCACTGTAACTGACGTAGGCTCCGGTGTCGGGTGTGGCTTCTACGAGGTCGGTTGCAGAGACAAAAGGCTCTCCGGTGAGCTTACTTAGGTTGGCCGCACACAGCTTTGCGAAGCCCGGAACAGCATTTAAGCCTGTCCCGATGGCTGTTCCGCCCATATTGATTTCGTGCAACAGCTTGATATTACGCTCCAAATTGAGGACTTCCTCCTCTAAGTTATTGGCATAGGCATTGAACTCTTGGCCCGCTGTCATAGGCACTGCGTCCTGCAACTGCGTGCGTCCCATCTTCAAAACGTCCTTGAACTCTTCGCCTTTATAGCGCAAAGCGCTGATCAATCCCGTCAGACTTGACACGAGACTTTTGTTCATTCGAATGAGAGCTAGGCGGATGGAAGTGGGATAAACATCGTTGGTACTCTGCCCACAGTTCACATGATCGTTGGGATAACAGTATTGATAGTCTCCCTTTTTGTGTCCCATTATCTCGAGAGCACGGTTGGCTATCACCTCATTGGCGTTCATATTGACCGACGTTCCGGCTCCTCCTTGCATCATATCGATGGGGAAGTTCTCGTGCATCTTGCCGTCGATGATTTCCTGACAGGCCTGACTGATGGCACCAGAAATCTCATCATTGATAACACCGAGGCTGTGATTGGTCTGCACGGCAGCCAGTTTTACGTAGGCAATGGCCACGATATAGTCGGGATAGTCACGCATCTTCTTGCGCGATATGTGGTAGTTGTTGATGCCACGCTGGGTCTGTACGCCGTAATAGGCATCGATTGGTACTTTGAGTTCGCCTAAAAGGTCGGACTCTACTCTGAATTTTTCTTCTGACATAAGTGTTGAATGTTGATGTTTAATGGGAAATGAGGAATTATCTTTCATGAAGAATTCCTCAATTCCCCAATGAATCATTGTTGTTTTCTATTATTTTATTTTCAAGATATCCTCTGCAAGCACCCTCTCCCCTCCCTTTGGGAGGGGATGGGGGTAGGTGTTTAGAATGCCTTTATCCTATACATGAACCCCAATTCGATGCGGTTCGTGTTGTAATCCTTCAGCCCCGACTTCTCACTGAAGTCATATTTGCGGCCCACATAAGCCAAGAAGACACGGAAGTCCTGGTCTTTGATGGGGTAATACTCCACACTTCCGATGTAGCCGAAGCTCTTTCTGTAGTTCTTTCCTTGCTCCATTTTGCTGATACTTGCCGTCTCATACATGCCTTTCAGCATGAGGTTCCATTGCGGAGCGAACTGCCAATTGACCTTAGAGATGAAACTATTGTAGTGAACATCGCTGGCATAGACGTTGGCTCCAAGCACATGACCCATGTCACCGGTTGCTATTCCGAGCCGATCGAGCCCATCCCATGCTCCCATATAGTCCACATACCATTGGAACTTCGCAAGATTTAGCTGCTGACCAAGCACGAGCATGCGACTGTATTTGTGCCGAGCTTGCGTCTGAAGTCCCCAAGACCATCGCGTATTAATCATGCCGTTGGCAAAGCTTCCATTCCAGTTTGCGATGTAAGTCAACGGGTTTTTGGATTGCTCTAAGGGCCGAGTTCCACCCTGTTCCCATGCATTTGACCCCACACCATAGACCATATTGAGGTTGTCATTGTTGGCATCTGACACCTCAAAAGCCAGCTCTTGGCTCGGTATAGGCTTGTAGGAAACAACTAAACCGGCCATGAAATTGTCCATATAGTCTACCATATCGCTGTATTGATAGATGTACATGGGGTTCTCATCAAACTCAAATCCGCCCCAAATCTGGCACATCTTACCAGCCTGAATGCTCAACTTGTCGTTGAATTTCCAGCCGGCCATCATGATATCCGTGGCCTTGGCAAAGTTGTCTCCGCGTGCATCTGTGCCTTTGTTCAGGCGATGACGGAAGCGATAATAGAGGTGGTCGCCGATGTTTCCTTTGATTTCAAGGCGCAATTGCTTGTTGGTAAAGGCCGTAGACCATTCTTTATCGCCGTTCTGCTCTGCCCGGAAGCTCGCAGCATAGTTGAAATATACGTTGAACGCATCGTTCTTCTTTTCCAAATTCGCCACTTTCTCGGCCAAAGAAGCATAGTTTCCGTCGCTTCCGCCCATGCCGGTGTTGGCTCCGTTCTGTGCGCCTGCCGTCAAACTTGCGGCAAGTAAGGCGCAAATTAACACTGTCTTGTTCATGTTTAATACTCTTGGAAATACTTTTGTATCTGTTGCCAGTCGCGTGTTTTGGTCAAAGCGAGTTGCAAGAGCACGCGTGCTTTCTGCGGATTAAGGTTCAATGCGGCCACAAAATGATACTTACTGTCGTCTACTTCTCCGTTCAAACAAGTCGGACCTGTGGGAACTCGACTCGCACGCACAATCTGTGTGCCACTCTCTTGCATCTGAACTGCAACGTCAAACACGTCTTTATAGAAGTTACCATCACCCACTCCGGCCAGCACAATGCCATCGAATTTGGCCTTAACAAAGGCCTCTATGGGAAGCGTTGAGCAGTTGGCATAACCGTAAATGATGCCAACTTGCGGAAGTTTCTCAAGGTTATCGACATTGAAAATGCTTCGAGTTGTGTGCTTATATGTAGGCTCGAAGATGTAATAAGGCTTGCCGTTGTAGACGTATCCCACCTCTCCATAGGTGCCTTTGAACGTGGCACAGTCGGTCGTATGCGTCTTGATAAGGCTCTTAGCATCGATAAGTTGGTTGTTCATACAGGCCATAACGCCATGCCCTTTGGACAAAGGATCGACCAAAGCTGCCACACCATTGTAGAGATTTGCAGGCCCATCGGCACTAATTGCCGTTGAAGGTCGCATGCTACCTACAAGGATTACGGGCTTATCGCTGTGGACTGTGAGGCTCAAGAAATAGGCCGTTTCCTCCATCGTATCTGTACCATGCGTCACGAGAACGCCGTCATAGTCTCCGCTAAGCAGCTGATTGATGCGCTTAGCCAGCTTCAACCACACGGCATCATTCATGTCCTGACTGCCGATATTGACCAATTGTTCACCGCTAACATCAGCTAATTCCTTGATTTGAGGCACGGCATCAATCAGCGTTTGAATGCCTACTTGCCCCGCACCGTAGGCAGATGAGGTAGCACTTGCACTCACTCCGGCAATCGTTCCGCCCGTTGCGATGATGCGAATCTTGGGTTTTGCACTCAGTGTCAGCGCGAATACCAATGCCAATAGCATCAGCATTGAAATCTTAGTTGTTCTCATACTGTTTGTTTTATAGGTTAAAGATAGGTGTTAATATAGAAAGGTGATGACTAAATAGCCCACACCAATGCTCACAAATGTCGTGATGAAGCCGGCTAATTGAAAGCTATGGTTCAACACATATCGCCCAATTCGCGTCGTTCCCGTGCGGTCGAAGTTGATTGCCGCCACCTCTGTTGGGTAGTTGGGAATGAAGAAATAGCCGTTAACGGCAGGGAACATGGCCACCAAAGCCAGTGGAGTTATGCCCAAACCTATGCCCAATGGATAGAGTGTTCTCACTGTTGCAGCCTGCGAAAACAGCATGATCGACATGAAGAACAACGCCACTGCGAAGAGGAAAGGATACTGAGTTACGATGCCAGCGATGTGACTTTTGAAGAAAGAAAGGTTGCCGTTGAAGAACGTATCGCCCATCCATGCGATGCCAAAAATGCTGACCATGGCATTCATTCCGGCTGCAAATACGTTGCCTTTCACGGCATCTTGCACCTTTGCCTTGCCCACTAAGAGGATCAAAGCCGACATAGCCATCATAACAACTTCAATGATTTCGGGCATTCCCATGCGCACGGTTTCACCGTCAACCACGAAAGATGCGCGCAGAGAAGGAACCGAACCGAAGACCACAACCAGCAGAACTGCCATCAAAAATGCCATCACTGCATACTTGGCATGAGGGTTCGGGTGCGCTTCTATCTGCTCCATTTGCTTGCTATCCTGCTCGGGATTGATGACACCTTCCTTGACCCTGCGTTGGTATTCGGGGTCATCAGCCAGTTCTTTCCCTACATGGTTCTGTACAAAAGAGGCCACCAAGATAGCAATGAGCGATGCCGGAATACAGATAATCAGCACATCTTTCAGTTCAATTCCCCTGCAACCGAGCAAATCGGTGGAGATAATAGCCGCCGTAGCTGCTGAGACCGGACTGCCTGTGATGCCCAATGAGGCTGCAATTGTAGCCACACTCATCGGCCGTTCGGGCCTTATCTTCGAGTTGGTTGCTATCTCTGAGATAATCGGAAGCAGTGAATAAGACGTGTGAGCCGTGCCGGCTACGAGGCAAAAAAGCCACGTTACGAGTGGTCCATAATAAGTAATGTGTTCGGGATGTCGGCGCAGAAACTTCGCAGCAAGGCCCACTAAGTAGTCCAATCCGCCTGCCGCTTGCAGCGAAGCTGCCGCAGTGATGACCGAAACAATAATCAACATCACGTCTATCGGTAGCTTCCCGGGCTTCAAACCAAAGATGAACACGAGGATAAAAACGCCCACCATGCCATAGATTCCCAGCCCGATGCCACCCACACGTGCACCGATAAAGATGAGTGCCAAGACGATAAAGAGTTGCAAGATAATCAAAAAGGTCACCATAAATGATAGTAGGTTTATAGAAAGATAGGCTCGTTGAATATTAAATTCTATGGACAAAAATAGGCAAAAAAAGGCAAACCATATTTACAAAATCCTGCACTCTTTTTGTAAAATACGAAACCATCGGCCCTGTTTTCCTGTTTTTCGACCACAAAATACAGGTTGAAACCGTCACCCCGAGGCCATGTCGGCATGTAGGGACGCACGGCTCGTGCGTCCGCTCAAGGCAAATGGCAAACAAATATACATGATTATCGGAGGCGGACGCACGAGCCGTGCGTCCCTACATGCATTAGGCAGTTCACAAAATGACAGAAACAAATTTCCGATAATCATTTTTTTTCGTATCTTTGTGGGCAGTTAACCAAAATAAGATACGACATGAAGAGACCTTTTATCCTGTTATTGAGCATTTTATCTTGCGTGGTTCAGGCACAGAACCGGCAAGAAACAGACCTGCGAACATGGCAGTTCAGCCGCGATAGTGTGCATTGGCAGCCGGTAACCGTGCCGCACGACTGGGCCATCAGCGGCCCTTTCGACAAGAAATGGGACCTGCAATGTGTGGCCATCACGCAGAACGGCGAACAGAAAGCCACCGAGAAGAGCGGTCGTTCGGGCGCGCTTCCGTGGATAGGCAAAGGATTTTACCAAACAGAATTGACCTTCGAGACGCTTCCCTCACATGCTTGGCTCGCCTTCGACGGTGCAATGGCCGAGCCAAAGGTCTATGTCAACGGTCATTTTGCAGGAGAATGGAAATATGGTTACACACCTTTCCGGATAGATGCCACGAGATGGCTGAAGAAAGGCCGCAATCTCATCGCCGTGACACTGAATAACGTCGAGGAAAGCAGCCGATGGTATCCCGGAGCCGGGCTGTATCGGCCCGTGAAACTCGTGACAACGGGCGAAACTCACTTCGATTCGTGGGCGACTTTCGTCAGAACGGAGCGCATCGAAGCCGGAAAAGCCATCTTGAAAGTGGACTTTCAGACCGTCGGACCCATGAAAGGGCGATTGGTTCGCGGTCGGATCATCGACGACCGGGGCAACCTTGTGGCCTCATTCAGCCGACCAGCCGCCCCAACCGGCTTGAACGAACTGACCGTTACGGTGAAAAAGCCGCATTGTTGGAGCCCCGAAACGCCTCGACTTTACACACTCGACCTCGCGATATGTCGCGAACGTGGCAGCAAAGGCCCCACGCTTGTCGACGACCGTCAGCAACAACGCTTCGGCATTCGCACGGTCAGCGTGTCGAAAGCGGGCTTCCAACTCAACGGAGTGGCCCGGAAAATCAAGGGCGTCTGCCTGCATCACGACCTCGGACCGCTGGGTGCAGCCGTCAACAAGGCTGCCCTTATCCGCCAGATACGCCTTTTGAAAGACATGGGATGCGATGCCATTCGCACCAGTCACAACATACCTTCGACGCTACAGATGGAGGTTTGCGACTCCATGGGCATGATGGTGATGGCCGAAAGCTTCGATATGTGGCGCTATCCCAAGTGCAAAAACGGTTATGCCCGCTTCTTTCAGGCGTGGAGCGAGCGCGATATTGAGAATCTTGTACGCTGCCATCGCAACCATCCTTCCATCATCATGTGGTCCATCGGCAACGAGATTCCCGAACAAGGCAGCGCGGAAGGGCGCGAGATGGCCCGCAACTTGCAGGCCATTTGCCACAGATTGGACCCAACGCGGCCCGTTACGCAGGGCATGGACCGTGCCGAGGCAGCCCTGAAGAGTGGTTTCGCACAGGAAATGGACGTTCCGGGCTTCAATTACAGGGTATATAAATATGATACGAACATCACCCAACTTCCCGCGGGCTTTCTTTTGGGGGCCGAAACGGCCTCAACGGTCTCGTCACGTGGCGTGTATAAATTCCCCGCACGCATCACCGACAAGGCTACCTACAGTGATGGGCAGTGCTCAAGCTATGATACGGAATACTGCGGCTGGAGTAATCTGCCCGAAGCTGACTTCCTTATGCAGGAAGATCGGCCGTGGACAATCGGCCAATTCGTGTGGACGGGCTTCGATTACCTTGGAGAACCCACGCCATATGATGAGTTTTGGCCGAGCAGGAGCAGCTATTTCGGCATCTGCGACCTTGCGGGAATACCGAAAGACCGCTACTATCTCTACCGAAGTCAATGGAACAAGCAGGTACACACGCTGCACCTCCTGCCCCATTGGACATGGAACGGGCGCGAAGGCATGGAAACTCCCGTGTTCGTCTACACGGATTATCCGTGTGCCGAGTTGTTTTTGAACGGAAAAAGCCTTGGACGGAAGTGCAAACAGGCCTATACTGTCGCACCGGGAAGGCCAAACGAGGAGAAACGGCGCTTGGAAACCAAGGAGTTGCTACAACGTTACCGCCTGATGTGGGACGATGTGAAATACGAACCGGGCGAATTGAAAGTGATAGCCTACGATGCCAGCGGAAAAGCCGTGGCTACGCAGCAGATAACGACGGCCGGTTTGCCCGACCATCTCGTGTTGGAAGCCGACAGAAACAGCATTCATGCCGACGGCGATGACCTTTGTTTCGTCACTGTTTCGCTGGTTGATGCCAAAGGGACGCTCATTCCGACGGCCGATGATGCGTTGTCGTTCGACGTAAGCGGCGCGGCAACGTTCAAAGCTGCCTGCAATGGCGATGCCACAAGCCTCGAACCGTTCACCGAACCCCGCATGAAACTCTTCAACGGAAAGCTGGTTGTCATCGTTCAGAGCAACAGACAGCGGGGCGATATCACGCTGACCGTGACGGACAAAAGCCTCGGTAAGCACGCCACATTGAAGCTGAAAGCCGACTAAAAGAGCAGGATAAACCGGAGAAATGGCTGTGGTTTGCAGCATGCGTTTTCATATTGAATTCCAACCTCCTTTTTCCGGTTTTTTATTTCAGCCATTTTACCAAGTAATATCAGCCATATTGCGCGCTAATCTCAGCCATTTTACCGCGCAATATGGCTGAGATAAGATGTTAAACCTTAACGAATTGCGAATCAATTATTCTTGAACGACTTTGAGAAGTGGACGAAGGTGCAAGGCTGTTTGTGCAAACGCACGAGCCATGCACCCCAACATGGTCCATGAACCCCTCTTGACGGTGTACGGAAAACACATCACTCACATCATTATTTGCCCTCACTTAGCTCCCTCTCTCCTTGAAAGAGGGTTGAAGAGGAGGCCATTATTTCTTGAAAAACCGGTTG
>ERZ772960.2507-NODE-2507-length-13243-cov-10.990749_pt1 | contig 13243 bp, 10 predicted proteins | sample MGYA00580678_ERZ772960 | MGnify/ENA primary metagenome ERZ772960 (study PRJEB29015, sample SAMEA2737930) | human oral metagenome | biome: human oral; feature: human-associated habitat; material: dental | place: China | collected 2059 ... | reverse complement strand
GTGTCCTAGAGGGCGATGACCGCCAGATGCAAAACGAGGACTTTAAGATTGAGCTGAAGAGCTGGATGAGATTTAATAAAAAGCATCAGGATCAGATGCTGGATGGGCTGAGCTACGCTGTCTTTGGTGCGCCGAATGTTCCCCGTCGGCTGGCGGAGCTAATTATGTCGGGTGCCATCAATGCTAAGTCGCAGAATAAGGCCGACCGTCGCAAGCTTGTCTCGGCCTCCCATCTGGTTCTCTTTACTACCAAAGATAATACACTACGTGAATGGGTCAACTTGGGGCGGACGTTACAGCGCTTCTTGCTGGCTGCTACTAGCCTGGGTATCGCCCACTCGTACTTCAATCAACCGAACGAGGAGGCGGAAGTGGCGGAAGCCATGGCGAAGGACCTGGGGCTGGATGGCGAGTACCCTACCATCCTGCTGCGAATCGGCTATGGCAAACGGCAACCCTACTCCAAGCGACGAAGTATCGAGGAGGTGATGAGGTAGATGGTTTAGATGGATTGTCTGGACCGGGATGATGTCATATAATTTCAGCATGAGCACAGTGTGTTTTGTGAGGATGGTTAGGTAGCGAAGTTGGTTTACTATGATGAAACGGACTAAATATAGCGGGTGGTGTCAGATGCTAAGCAAGATACTGCGAGATACTCCGAGACAGTTGAAGCGAATTGGTCGTGCTATTCGCAAGCACAAAAGTGTAGCTAGAGCTATAGTTATCTTCGTGCTCGTTGTTATGGTATGTTGCATTGTTGATGAATTTGCTATGCAAAATACTTTGTACCAAAATAAAACCCCGATTGTGGTTGAATGGTCGGATCCTGCTGTAAAAACAGGGCGAATAGACCTTAGCCAATTAAAAAGCGAATATAATACTACTGCCGTTATATCTGGTATTAGTCCCCTTGCCAGTGTCATGATTAATGGTAAGGAAGAGACAGTTAGTGACTATAGCAACAAATTTGGTCGGATTACAATCAAAGCTAAAGACCTTCACGAAGGCGACAATAAATATACTATTCAAATAATTGATGGTAAGCGAAAACTAGAGAAGACTATTGTCATACACCGCCAGACGAAGGCTGAGGTGGATAAAAAGAAGGCTGAAGAGGAAGAAAAGAAGAGGCGCATCGAGGAACAGAGGAAAGCTGAAGAAGAAAGGAGGCGGGCAGAAGAGAGAGCTAGGAAAGAACAAGCAAGCAGAAAGGCTGCCGAAGAGGCTAGTCGAAATGCAGCCGCTCAACGACAAACTCAAGTTCATCAATACCAACAACCGGTGTAAAATCACCAGGTACAGCCTCCACAACAACCTCAGGTTTATTGCCCGAGGAGCTGCAAGGAAGCGTGGCTGATGGGTATGCACGATATCCCCAGGGGGCATCAGTGTTATTCAAATAGACTTGATGCTGATCATGATGGATTTGCTTGCGATAAAAAAGAAAAGTAGCCCAGTATTGGTAGGAGGTATTATGAAGGGATTTAGCGCAAATATCGAACAATTAACGCTGGCGAATGACAACTTTCGTCAAGTGCTTTACACTGCCAAGCATTGTCAGCTGGTGTTGATGAGCTTGCCGGTCGGCGGTGAGATTGGCTCGGAAGTTCATGACGAGAACGACCAATTCTTTCGCTTTGAAGCTGGTCAGGGCAAAGTGCTAATTGATGGCAACAAATATGCCGTGTCTGACGGCAGCGCCATCATCGTGCCGGCGGGTGCTGAGCATAACGTCATCAATACCGGTGATGAGCCGCTAAAGCTGTACACCATCTACAGTCCGGCGCATCACAAAGACGGCATCGTCAGGGCGACACGCCAGGAAGCTGAGGCTAACGAGGAAGACTTCGATGGCGTAACGACTGAGTAAGGTTTGTCTCTATGTCTATGATTTGTACTGACTCACACACATATTGGAATTAGGCTGGCTGTTTGGCTAGAGCTTAAATGACATTGAAGCTTTGGTTAGCCGGCAAAACAAAAAGTAGTAGATTTCCGCTACAATCTTAAACGTCATTAAAACGTAGAAAGGAGATCTACTACATTGACAGTATATATGAACTGGTTTGAGATTGCTAGTTAGCATTCTCACTCGTTGGTCTGCTATAACACTACTTAAAACGACAATTCAGATAGTTGTATACAGGTCTTATTATAGCATTGCTATGACAGTAGTAATGTAAATATCGGCAGAGACCTTTTCTGTTTCAGTGCCTTTCAATATAACACTACTGTAAAACGTGACCATATCGAACGTATCCTGCTTATCAGTTTCAGTGCCTTTCAATATAACACTACTGTAAAACACCGCTTGACATATTCTAAGCACTATGAGAGTTTCAGTGCCTTTCAATATAACACTACTGTAAAACACAACTCGATAGCCAAAACCAAAGATGATGGTTTCAGTGCCTTTCAATATAACACTACTGTAAAACCCCCAAGCCACCATCTCGATCATCGCAATTGTTTCAGTGCCTTTCAATATAACACTACTGTAAAACACAATTAGTTTTTAGCATTGTAAAACGAGAGTTTCAGTGCCTTTCAATATAACACTACTGTAAAACATACCCTTAAAAAGAGATGTATACATACCAGTTTCAGTGCCTTTCAATATAACACTACTGTAAAACAACCCTCGCAAGACTTGTAAATATATATATGTTTCAGTGCCTTTCAATATAACACTACTGTAAAACGTGTATCGATAGTCATCCAAATCAATCCTAGTTTCAGTGCCTTTCAATATAACACTACTGTAAAACTAACTGTGCCGTGTAATATCCCCTTAATAAGTTTCAGTGCCTTTCAATATAACACTACTGTAAAACCAAGCCACCACATCGGTCGTCGCAATTATGGTTTCAGTGCCTTTCAATATAACACTACTGTAAAACTAAAAACCAGTAAAGAAGAGCTTGATCTCGGTTTCAGTGCCTTTCAATATAACACTACTGTAAAACCAGCTAATGTTTACTGAGCCACCTCTCAATGTTTCAGTGCCTTTCAATATAACACTACTGTAAAACTGTCATAAAATCTTTAATCTTCAAATTAATGTTTCAGTGCCTTTCAATATAACACTACTGTAAAACCGTTTTGGTGGCAATCTCACCGAAGAAGAGGTTTCAGTGCCTTTCAATATAACACTACTGTAAAACAAGACGCCTTCGACGCCATAACAAAGATAAGTTTCAGTGCCTTTCAATATAACACTACTGTAAAACACCAGTAATGTCATAGAAGTACTTCTCAAAGTTTCAGTGCCTTTCAATATAACACTACTGTAAAACTAAGCTGAAAGCAACCAAGAAGTTTAACAAGTTTCAGTGCCTTTCAATATAACACTACTGTAAAACACCAGTCGGAAATTGCTTGTGAGGAGGCATGTTTCAGTGCCTTTCAATATAACACTACTGTAAAACTAAATCTTGATTAAATATTCCCTCATACATGTTTCAGTGCCTTTCAATATAACACTACTGTAAAACCCATGGAAACAGCCCTAGCTGTCTTGGGGAGTTTCAGTGCCTTTCAATATAACACTACTGTAAAACTCGATATCTCAAAGATGTGGGATGTGATTGTGTTTCAGTGCCTTTCAATATAACACTACTGTAAAACCTATCGAGTGGTGCGTCGCTTAATCAGCGGGTTTCAGTGCCTTTCAATATAACACTACTGTAAAACGATTAGTTTTTTTAGAATGGATTTTTACAAGTTTCAGTGCCTTTCAATATAACACTACTGTAAAACTGATAAATGCACCCATACCTGTTACTGGATGTTTCAGTGCCTTTCAATATAACACTACTGTAAAACATCAACTTTAGTAGAGAGAACTATATTAGCGTTTCAGTGCCTTTCAATATAACACTACTGTAAAACGCCAGTAATGTCATAAAAGTACTTCTCAAAGTTTCAGTGCCTTTCAATATAACACTACTGTAAAACTAGGCGGGGATATAGCCTAGCGTCAAGCCTGTTTCAGTGCCTTTCAATATAACACTACTGTAAAACGGCTGTCGGTGAATTAGGTTACCAAGCATTGTTTCAGTGCCTTTCAATATAACACTACTGTAAAACCTTGACTATTATCAGCCTGGTCAGGTTGCTGTTTCAGTGCCTTTCAATATAACACTACTGTAAAACAACGATCGCATAAATCTTGGGCAATTTGCTGTTTCAGTGCCTTTCAATATAACACTACTGTAAAACCTATTTCTGGCGTAATCGTATTGATCGCTGGTTTCAGTGCCTTTCAATATAACACTACTGTAAAACCCTCTGGCTTTTTCAAGGTTCTTATAGAGAGTTTCAGTGCCTTTCAATATAACACTACTGTAAAACCTCAATAACGAAGTTTTACAGTAGTAAGCATGCTAATGCTTACTGCGTATTATTGTGATTTGACACTGAAATCGTACAAGTCGCTATCAATCGTCAGATATGACTCCCCTTCTATCTTTTCGTTACAGTTCTTTTCGATAAAAAGCACTGAAAAGTGATTATCTTGCACATATTGTAAAAGTGCTCGCAGCTCACTGTACGATAATAGCTGACGCTGGTTAACTAAAATAATCAGACGTCTCGACAGTAACTGTTGTGCTGAATCAATTATACCATAGAGCTTGTCGAGATAGTTATTGCTTGAGTTGACCTCCAGCGTCACATGAGTCATCTTCATAATATCACTCATGGATATCTCTGCACTGTAGTCTAGGTTCTGCGAGAATCCGGTGTTGATAGTGTGGAGCAGGTCGAGGATACTTGCCTCAATCTGCGCTAGTTTAGACATATCAATATCACTATTCTCTTGTATATCCTTGTAGAGGGCTGTCGTAATGACTCGGCTGGATAGGTCATACGAGTATACGTCAGTGACAAGTAAAGTATCCTTTGATAGATTGAGCAGGTCGTCGCCATCAGAGATAACGATGTGATTGTTTGCTGCTTTCTTGGTGTAATCGTCTAAGAGGTCTTCTATAATCTTCCTGAGCAACAAATCATCCTGGATAATGATGGTGGCAATCCCGCCGTCGTCCGGTATGGCTAGAGTGCTATCAAAGCCTGAGATACTAATTTTCATAGAATGACAGTCCTGTCTGTGCTCTGGATTGCCTGCTCGCCACTCTCGCCTGCCAGGTACTCCATCGAAGCGAACTGCCGCTCGGTTACCGTGAGTAGCTGGACGATGCCATCTTTAGGGATGATCTTCTTGACTCTATCGTAAGTCAGTCGCTCGTTGGTGGAATTAAGTACTAGTTTGCTATAGACGGATTGTTGCATCATGACGAACCCTTCACGAGTAAGCTTCTTGCGAAAGGTGGTGTATATCTTACGGTCACGGTCACTGACCATCGGCAAGTCGAAAAATAAAATCATTCTCATGTATCGCTCCTTCATAATTTACATTAGTTCATAATCGGGCAGATCAGCGACGCTACCATCCTCCATAGCCCTAAAGAAGAAATTAACGTAAATACTTATCGCATTTGATAGAAACTGATCTTTACCTAATATGTGGACTTTGCAGTTAAGAAGCTCTACCAGGCGACTTTTGAAGAAGTCATCAAAGTCAAAACTGCGATATTTATACACTTCACGGTCTACGATCGGTCGAAATGATTCCATTAGGTCGCAGGTAAGGTTGAAAGGATTATATTCATTACAATGGTTGACTCCCATGGTCGTAGAGTATCCGGCCGCTGATATCTCTCTATTGAAAGTTGAGAGTAAGATCGCATAGCCGTAGTTAAGGGCGGCGTTGATATTGTTGGAGATATCACGGGAGAACTGTGGACCGAAGAGCTCTTTGAAGTAGAGCTTGGCTGCGTGTGCTTCACGGTTGGTGGTGTCGCCAGGTGTGACGGTAGAGGCGTAATTCATGAGTACTTCGCATACGTCGGAGTTGCCTGTTTCTCTGTAAACAACTTGAGCCTGCTTGATAATCTTCTGCTCAACGATACTTTTCCATATCAGAGCCTTCAGCGACTGATCCCATTGGCTCTGGCGTCGCATTTGTTTACTGGCGTTATGTGAGCCGTAGTAAGGGATAATTTCGCCGTATGGATTGCGCTGGTGATCACAGAAGATTATCTTCACTTTATAACGTGCTAATTCACACAGTAGATATGCCGTCATATTTACGGCAGTGTTCTCGATGATCAGGGTGCCGATCTCGCTGATGTGGAGTGCTTTCTCGTTGCCGTCACTAACGACAAGCATATAGTCATTCTTATAGCTTAGTTTGCAACGGTTCTTAACTACTACGGTGCGCCAGGACATGCTTAGTTATCTTGTTCTAGTCTTAGTGTTTCCCCGTTTAATTCCCTACGGTGCAACCCGGTGATAGACTCGTAGACAAAGGTAAATCTGGTCGGGTCGAGGTTTTTACCCCTCATTCTTCCAAAATCACTTGGTAAGTTTAGTCCGGGAAAGTCCTTCTTCATGTTTGCGTTGCTTGAGTTAGCGTGCGTGGCGGCTAAGGCTAACCTAATGAGCTTTATCTTATCTACGGTAGAGAGATTGCGATATTTATCGCAAACCAGTCTTGCTCTTTCGATAATGCTACCAAATTGTTGATATTGATCGCTAAGCTTATCTACATATATATCCCAAAACTTCTCTATGCCATCAATAACTTTCTGTTTTCGCTCTATCTGCCTATCACGCTTATAGCGGAGGTAGTCGTCACTTGATGCTTGCTCTTCTGTGACTCTAACTTGCGGGATGTCGCCTAGCTTTAGAGCGACCGCTACGGCGTACTCGATATCATAAGGTAGCTTGAGCTGCTTAGCGTTAGTGACTTCGCTGCTGCTGACAATGAACTGCTCGTTGCCGTCATACTTAATTTTCTGATTGAGAGGTATCTTGGGGATAAGAACAGTGGCTTGTTTATATTTATTCTGGATGTAGTTACTGATTGAGCCCGGTTTAATCTTATCCTGCATATATACCTGAACGGGTATGCCAATGATTTTGTATACAGGGTTTCCTCTGTTGATGTAATGAATTGCTGTACAGTATGCATCTTTCTCGCCGGAATACCCACCGTACTTATCGACCGGCAAACCTATTTTTCTGGCAATCATTGTTTTACCGGAGTTTTTACCATAAATCGTCTGATCATAAAATTGGTTATCACCAATCTCAACTTTCCTGGTGACCAGACAGTCGTTATATTTCATTGTCCGATTGATGACATCGTACGCTGTTTTGCGTTGCCAAATTACTTCACCGGTCGCCTCATCAGTGAAGTCATAATCCATCGCCCTGATGATGAAGCTGTGCTTGTCGTGACTATTAAGCAGCTTGCTCTTAAACTTTATATAATCACCATAGGTGAACTTTTGCTCTAGCTTAGGATGGCGGCGCCTGATGAATTGGGCTATGACTACCGCCAGATAAGCATCCTTGGCGTGATGAAAGTCATTAACATCACGGCTCTTAGGTAGGTCATGACAATCACGATACTCTGAGCCCATGCCAGCTCGGATGGTGAAGATATCGGTAGATGAATCCTGGTACTTTTCGTGTAACATCCTGGCAAGGTGCTTGGTGATTTGCCTGGTCTCGACAAGTTGGCGATTGACGAAACTGGCAATACGACTCTCCGACAGCTGCTTTTTGCTTGTTAGGCGCTGAAACTTTGTTGGCGACATTAATTTGGCTCTTTTTAGTAAACTCCAGATGACTGCCATGTGCTTCTGGATGTCGCTAGAGACAGGATAGTCATCCTCTTTGCGTTGGTTCTCGTTGCGGATCACTAGTACAGTGTTGTCTAGTGAGTCATCTTTGGTGAGAGAACGAGGTATGATGTGGTCAATCTCGCATTCCCTTAAGTCATTCTCAATATCAAGAGGCTTGCCGGTATAAGCACATTTGCCGTTCTGTAAGAAGTATAGATAGTATTTCTTCTTATTGAGCTTCTCCTTATACTTAGCCAGCTGAGGCTTGATGACTGACTTATTGTAGTCGGCATCGTCGCCAATTAACTCCTTATACATTTTCTCCAGCTGGCTTTTACGACTATTGGTGCTAACTTTCTCGCCCTCATTTCTAGCCATTTCGATACTAATCAGCTTCGGTTCATAGCCGATGGTGTCGACAATCTCATCAATAGTCCTGACACTTCGCCACAAAGCACGTTTGATGCCGGGTGAGCCGGCAAGGTTCTTGATATCGTCGTAAATTATCTCTGCGCACTGATTTGCCGACAGGATCTTGTCGATAACTTTCTTAAACTCATATTGGTCGCTCTGGACGATCTGCATGAAGTTATGCTTATACCTGCGCATTGTCTCGATAACTGTTAGTTCATTACCCTGAACGCAGGCAGTGATGCCATCAAGCAACTTACGGGATAATCTACCCCAACCGCTGTAGTTTAGCCGGAGAATCTTACTAATCTTCTCTTCATTAAAAATGTTGCCATATTCTCTTCGTATCTTCTTGGCTAGAATCTTTTTATCTTCAAAGAGAGTAATCCACTTGATGACTTCTTCGACTGCCTGCTGATTGCCGGGAGTGATTTTTATGCCAATTTTCTGAGTGAAGTCAATGTATGACTTTCGCGATGAGTTAAAACCCTTTTCGTTGCTGAACCCTTCAATCGCTAGAGAGTCAGTATCATATATCTGATTTTCATAGAGATAATCAACTAGCTTCTTGCGAGTGACCGATGATACCACTGTGAATAGTTTGTCGACTATGTCGTTTTGAACATCAGCACCCAATCTCTCACCGTTGACGGTTATATTCTTTAGCTCATTGCGAACTTCGTATTCTTGGTAAAGTAGTGAGTTCTTAGGGAGGACTTCTTCGTCCGGCAGGTAGGTGCAATGGTTGCGCATGCGGTCAATAAACTTCTCGGCGGAAGCTTCATCGTCTATCATCTCGTCATAGTTCCAAGGATAGATTACGCCATCTTTCTTCTTGACCGACCAAGCGAAATTACCGCCGGTTTTGAGCGGTCCGATATAATACGGTAGTTTGAAGGTGAAGATGCTGACAATCTTGTCACGGTTCTGAGCTAAGAACGGATAGTATTGTGCTTGATTGTCGATGATTTCCTCAAGCTCATATTGGTGAATCTGGTGTGGGATGGCGCCGTTATCTCGGATGCGTTGCCGGGCTAAGAACTCACCCAGCTCAGCTCGCTTTTCGAATCGTTGGTACCGCAGGTCATCTTTGGCTATATTACCCAGTCGCTTCCTGATCGATTTATATAAGTCATCAATGCTGTTTTTGCTTTTATGGCTGTTGTACAGCTCAAACTCAGCAGTGTCGCCGTGGAAAAACGACTTGTAGTCATCCTTAGATAAGAACTTATGAAATAAAGCCTTGAGATCAGATAGATCCTGGTGGTAATTATCGTATCTCTCAATCATGATGTCAGACAGGCAGCTATCCTTTCTGATAAATTGGCTGAACACTGTCCACCGGTAGACCGACTCTAATGTTGCTACTAGCTCGTAATTTTCATCGCCGATCGCAGTAGCTATGGCATCACGTTGTTCTTCATAATCTTTGCTCGAAAACTCTCCTTTCGCATCTAGGGAACTATCTTCAAAGAGCTTGCCGGCGTCCCATTTCAGACCAACAACTGCCTTAATGGCCTCTTTGGTGGATGGTGTGAGCTGCATCTGCTTGTCGATGGCTGACTTTCTGGCACTACGAGATTTAGAGCGGTCAAGCAAGATATTCTTGATTTCTTTGGCCACTCTTTCATCGGCACCGATAAAATCCATGAACTTTTGTAGATTTTGATTGTCGAATGATGAGATTACGCTGTCTACTCCACCCTCAACCAAGAAGTTGCCGCGGTATTTAATGATGTGATGAAGTGCTAAATAGACCAAGCGAATATCCTGCCTATCAGTGTTGTGAAATAAATCGCTACGTAGGTGGTAGATCGTAGGATATTTCTCTCGGTAAGACTTATCAGTGAACGAATGGTCGGCAAATAACATGTTAGCATCTAGCTCTAACGCAGAGTTTTTGTCGCCAAGATGCAACATTGATTCAGACAAGCGAAGATAGAAATGAGGGTCGATTTTCTGTATTTCATCGTCAAATATTTGCTGGAGGAGAGTGATGCGTCGTTTCCGCCTGGCAAGTCGTCGGCGTGATGAGCGAAACGACCGTCTGGTAGCAGCCTTGTCTGCCTCCTTGAATAGATGCGCACCCCACATATTTTGATGCTTATACCGACGTAGCTTACAGTCATCATCGATGACTGCCCAGCCTATGCTACCAGTACCGATGTCTAGCCCAATAGAATACGGCTCTTTTTTATCAAGCTCTTTATCCATATATACCCCCGCATATTTTACTATTCTGAGCATAGCATATATTCTACTCCCTCGGTAGTCTGTACAAGCTTGGGTCGATGGGATATACTAAAGCTGTACCGTTTTTCGGTACTTCAATATAACACTACAGGTTAAAATAAGCATTTAGCTAAAGTGTTTCTTTACAGATCCGGGCGGTAGGCCCGTTTTTTGTTGTTATGATATGTCGGGCCTACTCAGCACCCAGCAGGATGCATAACGCTAAGCTACCTAAGCAAAAAGATACGTAATCCACGCTTTGTCATAACTAGCTAGCTTAGCTAACGCATCAGCTGGGTTGCTGGGTTTACTTTCCTGCCGAATGTGTCATGATAGTAGTACTGTAGGTGGGTGCGGTGTACTTTATGATGAAGTGGATGGATGTGTCTGTGGTCTCGCCGGGTGCAGGTCTCTCCTGCTCCCTGTGAGGTCACAGACGGGCTGTGACTAGGCGATTTGACGGCATGGATGCCGTCAGAGAGGTGGTTGATATGTCTACAAGGAAGTTCCGGAGGGCGATAGCGGCAAGTATCGTTATCGCCCTGGGTGACGGCTTCCCTCGTTACGAGGGGGACGTCGACCTAAGCAAGATTGGTCAATGGATTCGCAATGAGTCAATTGACCATAAGCTCGAAAACGTTACCTTTTTCCTGGTACACCAGACGTGCCAGGAGAAATTGGGTGGCTCCCAAGTCGCATTGCGGCTTGAGACCCATCTGCGGGGAGGTGACCCGTATTGCAGAAGGCCGTTCTTCTCCTTCGTGGAGAAGATGATGCGCAGGCTCAATCAGTCCTGCGCACTTGTGCAGATCGGAGGTGATGTCTATCGTATTGAGTTGTAGCCAGTGTCCATTCACTTCTCGGAGGGGCGATGTTCGCATCGCCCCGTATTTCTTCCCCAAGACGCTTACGCTAGCACTCTTGACGTGTGAGTGCTAACCGACTATACTACTAGCAGATGGTGATACCATCGTAATAAAAAGGAGGATGATATGAGCAGCTTAATCAAGTATGATGATCCATTTGAGGAGCTAAATAGCTTGCAGCGCCGTTTCTTCGGTGACGATCTGCTACTACCGACTATGACCAGCAATGTTCCGGTGACTGATGTTTATCAGAAGGCGGGCAATCTGGTGGTCGAGACGCACATGCCCAACTTTAATAAAGAAGATGTCGATATCAGCATCGACAAAGACAATTTGGTGATCAGTGCCGAACGCCACGAGAAGGAAGAGGACGAGGATAAGAAGTACTTCGTACGAGAGAGCTCGGATAGTTTCTATCGCTCCATCACTCTACCTGAGCGGGCTGACCGAGAGGCGATCAAAGCAGATATGGTTGACGGCAAGCTGGTGGTCACCATCCCCATGGCGAAGTTGCCTGAGCCACACAAGATTGCTATCGGCGACGGCAAGAAGAAATAGCTAGCTCGCTAGCTACCCGTGAACTGCCGTTATCCACCACCGGCAGTTAGCCTACCCGACCTCCAGCCATCAAGGCGAGGGGTCGGGCTTTTTGTTATTGGCTCTAATGAAACCTGATTTCGTGAACTTGGGTGGTGGGCGGTGCGACCGGGGTCGGCTTATCCGGCTTGGCGGGTTGACTTGGGTGTGGCTGAGGTAAGGGGCGATTCGGTCTGACATAGCTGGTTGGTGAGCTTGGCTGGCTGACGGAAGCTGCGGGAATCGTCCGGCCGGCTTGTCCGCCTTTATCCGCCCCACGATTATGCTTGTTGGTTTTATTCTTATTTTTCTTGGGCTGATTCTTATTACCTTGATTCTGACCGCCCCGACTACCCTGCCCTGTCTGACTGCCACCGGAGCGGGTCTTGTCGCCACCACCGCTACCGTTGCTATTGCCACTGCTCTTGCCGGTCTCGTGAGCCGGCTCAATCTTCATGCTATCAGGGTCACCGGCTTGGGCGGTCTGACGGATCTGCGCCATCAGGCTGCTGATATTCTTCAGCTGGTTGGCGGTTGACTGAGCGGCGGCTTGTTGCTGCTCTTTGAGGGCTTTCTTCGCCTTATCTCGGGCGGTTCTGGACATTAGTCCCATCGGTGGAGTGACCAGCTCGGCAATCTCTGTCTCCACCTCCGCTTTGGGACGGGTGTAATTAGCCCTGGAGTGCTCGATAATTTGGTCGATGTAGCCCTTCCCTGCTTCCGGCAGCTTGAGAGTAGTGCCCGAGAAAGCAGGCATCTTCTCGCCATTGATCATCATGCCGCAGACGAGATGGCGATTATTCATCTGCAAGATGTCCTGCGCTTCGAAATTAGGGGCGAATTGCTGGGCTAAGATTGGTGCATCCTCCGGGCTGACTCGCATCGAGACCATAGTGCCGACATTGCCAAAGACAGCGTCTCGTACGGTATCTTCCATCTGAGAAATGTATTGGTTGGCGACGGTGAGGTTGAGTCCGTACTTACGAGCCTCGGACAAGATTACGGCGAAAGAGTCGGTGGCGAAGTTCTGGAACTCGTCGACATATAGGTAAAAAGGTCGCCGATCTTCTATCCGAGGAATATCCGAGCGACTCATGGCGGCCAGCTGGATCTTAGTTACTAGGAAAGAGCCCAGGATGGCGGCGTTGTCCTCGCCGATCAGTCCCTTGGATAAATTAACGATGAGGATCTTGCCTTCGTCCATGATTTGGCGGATATTGAAGCTGGACTTGGGCTGCCCGATGATATTGCGGATGACCGGGTTGGCGACGAAAGCACCGACCTTATTGAGTACCGGGGCAATCGCTTCCGAGACATAGCGCTCGTTCCAGCCGGCGAATTCGACTCGCCAAAATTGGAGCACCACGGTATCCTTGACTTGAGACAGCACCCGACTGCGGAAATCCTTATCGGTTAGCATGCGGTTGATATCCAGCATGGTGGTGTCGGGGTACTCCAGTA
>ERZ772960.2506-NODE-2506-length-13244-cov-7.648874_pt1 | contig 13244 bp, 10 predicted proteins | sample MGYA00580678_ERZ772960 | MGnify/ENA primary metagenome ERZ772960 (study PRJEB29015, sample SAMEA2737930) | human oral metagenome | biome: human oral; feature: human-associated habitat; material: dental | place: China | collected 2059 ... | reverse complement strand
CTGGCTGCTGGGCTCCTTCTCCGCCCCGGCCTGAGTCATGACCTGACCCAGGGGGTCGGCGTTGTTATGGGGTGGGTTGTTGTGTGAGTTGTTGGAGGGTTTGGTGGGGGTGGGTTGCCCAGTAGCGGCAGGTGGAGGCGATGCTGCTTTTTCGGCGTTGTCGGCTGGGGTGGTCGGGGCTGGTGAGGCGGATGAGGCTGATGGCGGTGTTCCTGAGTGTGGCCATGGCTCGGGCGGTGGTGGTTGTGGGCAGTTGGTGGCGGTCCTCGTCGAAGGTGACGTCGCGGACCCAGTGGAGGCGGTTCTCTATTCCCCAGTGGCCTTGGATCCAGGCTGCTACGTGATCGGGCGGGGCGGCGATCATGTCCAGGGAGCAGATGGCGTAGACGGTCTCGGTGGTGCGTTTGTTGCTTGCGTCCTTGGTCCTGGTGGTGCGGGTGCGCCGGATCTGGAGGACCTGGGCGGCGTTGGGGAAGTCGATCCATTGAGGTGCCTGGAGTGCTTTGATGGTCCTGCGCACGTATCGGCCGTGGGAGCGCTCGGCTGCGGTGGTGGCGGGAGTGTCCTTCCAGGGCAGGGCTTTGAGCTGGGCCAGCAGCCTGGGCTGGTTGGCCTTGACGGTCAGGACCCAGTGGCCCCCGCGGGCCGTGATCGCCTCGGCGGTGGCCCGTTGGGTGTGCATGGCGTCGGCGGTGATCACCGCGCCGTCCAGGCCCGGCAGGCGGGCCACGAGATCGTCGATCATGTCCCGCAGGGCGGGGATCTCGTTGGTCTTGGGCCCGACTTCCTGCTGGGCCACGACCGCGCCGGTGGCGTGATCCAGAACGGCCAGCAGGTGGGTTGCGGTGGCCCGCATGGTTTTGCCGTCCACCGCCAGCACGCGTCTGCCCGCGACGGTGGCGGCGGTGCGCGACCACATCCACGCTCCCACGGCCGCGTCCAGGGCGGCTCCGTCGACGCTGGACAGGACGCGGCGGATCGTGGTCTCCTCGGGCAGGCGCGCCGAGGCGGGCAGGCCCAGCCTTGTGCGCGCCTCGGCGTCCAGGCCGGCGGCCCACTGCCCGATGGCCAGCAGGCTGCGCGCTCCGGACAGCACGGCCCCCACCGCCACGGCCAGGATCACCTCCAGCCGGTGCCTCATTCCCCGGGCGCACCTGGGATCGGGCACGGTGGACAAGACCTGCATCAGGCTCGACTGGCGCCCAGCAACACACCGACGACCTGGGTTGGTGCGGGCGGAGCAGTAGGTTGTATCAGCCACAGCTAAGTGATTCAAGAATAGCTGTATAACAAGAGCGCCTGTTAATTAATAAAAATTTAAAAAAAACACCTATTGTCGAATCATCTATAGCTATGTCATAATCCAGCACGTATTCTCAACATTATTGGAGGAAATCGAAAAACTTTTGAAAATACTTGCACCACCAGGACGACAGTGGCAGTATACCGAACATGTTACGAAGACATCTTGACATGACCTATCGGTTCAAAAACGTCATATAAGGGTCATTGAAATGTTGCGAGTCGTGTCAACATGATTATTATTAACTGACAACCGGCAGTATTTCCTAGACAACTCATGCTCAAACTGTTATAATGGCCAACAAAGGCGAGAAAGGATATCATGTATCGAATTCAAACAAGCATCCAAGGAGTGTCAGGATGACAGGTATAGCTGTTTCAGCACACAATCTGCGCAAGTCATTTCCAGTTCCAGATGCGACTTCTGTTGAAGTTCTACACGGCATATCCTGCTCAATTGAGCAAGGAAGAATGACGAGTATGGTCGGGCCGAGCGGATCAGGGAAATCAACAGCATTATTATGCTTGGCAGGACTAGAATCAGCCACCTCAGGCCAAGTTACGCTGATGGGAAGGGACCTCAATGCTCTGTCGCCCGCGAAAATCGCAAAGTTGTATCGAGACAAGGTTGGTTTTGTTTTTCAATCCTACAACTTAGTCCCATACCTGAGCGTGCGTGAGAATATTGCCATATCGGATACGTTAGCAGGGCGGCGTTCTGATCAAAGACGTCTAGAAGAAGTGCTTTCTAGACTGAGATTAGAATCACGAACCAATTCGTTGACTAGTACGTTGTCGGGGGGTGAGCAGCAGCGAGTAGCTTTAGGTAGGATTCTTTACAGGCGCCCGGCTATCGTATTTGCTGACGAACCAACGGGCGCATTAGATACTAGATCCGCTTCTGTCGTTCTCTACGAACTTCGCCGTTTAGCCGACGAGGGCGCCACAGTTGTGTTGGTTACTCACGATTTGAATGCCGCTTCCTTGGCTGACTCAGTAATGATTCTGCGTGACGGACATATCATTAGTCGCTTAGACAGTGGAATTAGTTCGGAGATTCTACTCTCGATAATGAATAACGCTGTTGAGGGAGAATAGAATTATGACACGGTACGTATTGCGCGCCTTGCTATCTCAGTGGAAATCATGGTCTGGTACAGTGTTAGTGTTAGCTTTCGCTGCAACATTAGTAAATGTGTGTCTAGCCCATAGATTTTCAGTCACCAGGCCTGAAGTAGTAGCTACCGCTAGAGCAGCTGGGGTTAGCCCGGCGGAACTTGAAATGAGTGGATTATCGATCTACATTTATTCGGCATTAGTTGCTATCCCAGTGGTTGCCGTTGTCGGACAATCATGCGTACAGGCACTACGCACGAATTGGGCTCGCTGGCGATTAGCAGGAGCCGTACCACGGCAAGTGTTCTTTAGCGTCATTATGACTATAGCGACACTAGGTTTAGTGTCGTGCATTCCCGGTATACTAGTGGGGATCTTAGTTGATCAAACTTTTTCTTCGATCCTCACCCGTATAGCGTCCGAAAAAATGGGCGCTATCGAAGTGATTCAAACACCGACCACCATTCTCTTTACCGCCGTTTCGGTAGTAGGAATCGCTGTTCTGGGAGCTTTCGGGCCAGCAAGAACAGCTGTTAAGGTTCCAGCTACTGAAGCTATTCGCGAAATGAGTCTCTCTATTCGCCGTATGAGTCTAACTCGATGGGGCCTGGGCGCGTTATGGAGTCTGATCTGCGCAGCCCAGCTATTCCTAGCGTTCACCATTCAACCACAGAAGATAGACGATGGGTTACCCGCCGGCGGTGGTCAAGCAATGCTTGCGGCCATATTGATCTCTATTCTGTCTGTTATTATTGCTCCGGCTCTCGTACCGGGTCTATTAAAAGTTTGGTCGTTACCATTGGCGCATCTTGGTGGACCATGGCTTGTCGCCCGCCGCTCAACGAGCTGGCGCGCATCGCTGTCTGGTAGCGCTGTAGCATTACTTGGATTAGGATTCTCATTTACCGCCGCTTTAATGACCAATTTATACACTACAGAATCTGTAGTGGCATCAGCTCACCTTCCCAATAAAATCAATCAACTCGATACGCTCGTTATGATTGCTATTCTCGGTTTGATAGCGCTTTTAGGCGCTATCGCCGTGGTGGCTATGACTTCTCGTTCCCGACAGCGAGAGTTTGCCATCCTTCGGTGTGGAGGAAGTACCATCGAGCAAATCCGGGCTCAAGCAGTTATTGAGTCTTTACTATACACCTGCACCGCCTTATTGCTGTCGGGCGTACCTCTCATTGTGACCGCAGTAGGGGAAGCACTATTTTTCCATAAGGCGGGCCTAGACTTCCTGCCGGATCCAGCTATCGGCCCACTGATGGTTGTAGCTAGCGTCTCGTTTATCTCATTATCTATCGTTCTTTTGGCACCAGTTAAAAAGGCGTACAGTGCTCCGATTGGACATACTCTGGCGAACGAATAGGACTTGATCTATGTAGTCTTTTCAGCTCTCAGTATTATTTAATCCGCAATGTGACCGACGTTGACAAAACGTAAGGAGATATATAATGCCGCTGGATATGAAGTACCTCGAATTCTGCCAAGATGGGTCGCCATTTTATGTCCCGTCCAAGTCTGCTACAGTAAACCCTTACAAGGTAGACATTCCAAAAGAATGGAGTAAACATATTCACGGACCTTGGACTAGCCTCGATCTTTCATTGGTTGAGTGGGGTGTGGGTGGCGTCGTTGCCGGTGTTGTGGGTGGGATTATGGCGGGTGGGTGTGACGGTCTGCCGCGTGTCGCCTTGCGGTGGTCGGGCCTTTCAAGGGGCCAGGGTTGTTCCTTCAGGGTCGTGGTGGGCAGGAGGCAGTGGTCGGGTGCCTGTGGTGCGGGTAGGGCCTGAAAGCTGCTCAGTGCGGTCAGCAGGAGGCTGGTGAAGGGGTGGTCGGCCTTGTAGCGCAGGACGGTGCGGCGGGCATGGTGGGTGATGACTGCGGGGATGCTCATCAGGCGCGGGCGGATCGTCTGGGGCTCCCAGGTGCGGGCGGGGGCGTCGGCCAGGGCGAGCAGCTGGGAGAAGGCCAGCAGGCCTGCGGGCCAGGGCCACGATCAGGCACCAGATACGGTTCTGGTCGAACCCCTGCAAGGGAAAGCGGTCAAGCCCGGTGTCCTCGAAGCGCAGCTGGGCTCCCTGGTGGGGCCGCTCTCGGCGCATGATGACCCGCATCCCCTTGGGCCAGGCGGTCAGGTCCAGCAGGTCAGTGATCTCAGCGACGTCCGCCCCCTGCCTGGGCTGTCCGTCAGCGTTGTAGGCCGGGGCCCAGGCGGCCTCGGGGATGGTGTCGTAGATCTGCGGCGTGTGGTCCGGCAGCGTGAACCCCACGCTGTAGGACACCCGCCGACGGGCCAGGAGCTCAATGGTCTCCTTCATGCCTCCGGCCCCGTCGATGCGCACCAGCACCTTTCTACCGGGTCTGGGGCCGAGCCCGGCCTGGTCCAGTGCCCGGCCGATGATCTCGACGTGGTCGGCGGCAGTGTTCGAACCGGCGTTTCCGGGACGCAGCACGAGCGCCGCGCACTCACCCCCACCATCGGGGCCGTGGTCGAACCACGCGGTCAGCGGGTGGTAGCCGAATCCCTTCTTGAAGGTCGGGGCCGCACCCTCCTTGTCAGAGTGCACATTAACCAGGGTGGCGTCGACGTCGATCACCAACGGCCGGTTTGCCGAGACACCAGCCGTGGGGGCGTCCGCTCCGGCCAGGGCCCACACCCGATGCCGCACCGTCCTGCGGGCCCGGCCTCGGCGGCCTCGACGTGGTCGGCCAAGGCCCCTGCAAGTCGCGAGACCGTCGGGTCGGAGGCAACAGGCCCGAAGACCTCCTTCTCGCACCGCAGCAGCGAAAGGTCCGACAGGCACCGGCCACCCAGGGCCACGCACACCGCCAGATCCAAAATGATCTTGCCCGGGTCGTGCACCGACCCCGGCCGCCGTCACGTAGACAGGGCCTGCGAGAGCTCGTTGCCCAGGCCCGTGACCCCGCTCGTCTCGGTCAGCAGCCTCGCCCCGGCCAGCCCCACCGCAGGCACGTCCCCCGACTCCGCCACCACAGACGGGTACAACCCGCTATTCTTCACCACGAAGGTGCTCCTCTCCTGGTCATGCACGGACCTAAGCAATTCGCATTATCCCAGGAAAAGAAGCACCTTCACCCCACTTTCAACACCTCAACAATGAAAACCCGAGGCTAGGTGGACTCTGCCTGTTCTCGCGAGCAGGTGGAACGATGGGGCGTATCTGCCGCTGCAACGTGACCATTTCCACGGGCTGCTCCAGCTGTCGTAGGAGACGCAATCTACTCGTGTGGGGCGCGCCTGTCCGTCCAGAACGCCAAGAACAGCAAGGGCACCATCTACCCCTACTTCGTCTGCGCCCGCCGCTGCCGCCTGCACGACTGCGCCTTCACCGCCGTGCTCATCGACGTCGTCGAAGACCGGATAGTAGAGCTCTACCGGGCTATCGAGCTCAGCGCGGAGGACAGAACGCAGATCGAGCACTACCTCCACGACGAGCTGGCTCAGATCGAAGGGGACAAGGCCAAGGCAGTGCGCTCCCTGACGACGCGGCGTACCAACATCGAGGACAGACGACGCCGTCTCCTCCATGCCCACTACGAAGGCGCGGTGCCGCTTGACCTGCTCAAGGAGGAACAGGCTGAGCTGTCCACCGAGCTGAACCAGATCGAGCGCCAGCTAGCTGCCTACCAGGCCGATGCCGCCGAAGTCCGCCAGTACCTCACCCAAGCCCTTGACCTTCTCGAAGACTGCCACCGCCTCTACACCGCTGCGCCCGCTCACCTGAAGAAGCTGCTCAACCAGGTGTTCTTCGACCGGGTGCTGGTTAACCCGCTAGTCGATGAAGACGGGTGGGTCATCTTGCCTGACCAAGGCGATGGCGTGACCGACAGCGGCAAGCAGCCGGGCAAGGACGCGGGCGCACACGATGGACAGGACAGCGCCGGAGAAGAAAGAACTGGTGATGCCAATGGGGGAGGAGGAGCTGATGCTGACACGCCAATCCTGATGCCGCGCCCCGTCCACCTCGCCGATACGGGCTCCGGTGCTCGCCTCAGCGCTCTGCTCGTCCCACCCTTCGACCAGCTGATCAGCCCCAGCCTGCACGCCGCCGCCCATACGCACCACCTGCACCACCCGGCTCAGCCTGGCGCCTCAGCCACACCGCCCACCGCTGACGACACGCTCATGAGCTCTACAACACGAACAACGCCCACCCCGGTGGGTGAGCGTTGTTCATCATCTGGAACTGCATCCCAGACGTTTTCGACTGGGGTGGGTTTGGGTAAGAGCTTGTTGGTGCCCGAGGGGGGACTTGAACCCCCACGTCCATTAGTAGGACACTAGCACCTCAAGCTAGCGCGTCTGCCATTCCGCCACCCGGGCTTAGGATGTGGTTTCAGCCATATCGGCTGGGCACTCGCTACACTTTAAGCGAAAAACCAACAATAAGGCAAATCAGCAGGTAAAACTCCCCAAAATTTCGTTGGTGGCAAAGCTGTTACTGTTAATAATGATGACAGCGCACCCATCAGAATCACAACCAAAACCACTCAGGCGGGGGATAGCCTGGCGATGGTTCGCCCCAGACCAACCACCCACCACCGACCACAGCCTCCGCCCCGACACGTGGGATGGTGGTAGGCGGGTGGTCAGCAACATGCTGTTGGCATACCCCGGGGCGGTGACATGGCAGGTCATCATGCAGGGTGTGGGATCGGGCATGAGCGCCGTCGCCACAATCGTTGTGGGCCGCGTTATCGACGCCACGTTCGGCACGGGCCGTGTTGCGGAAATCCTCCTACCGCTGGGGTTATTGTGCGCACTGATGATCCTCGGCATTGCAGGCGAAACCACCTCAATGGGCATGACTCAAGTGGGGATCGCCCGGGTGGTGCACAACACACGGCTCTTCCTCACCGCCAGGCTGCTGCGCAGCCAGGATATTCGCCACAGCCCGGGCACGATCTTAAGCACCGTCGACACGGACACGAAAACCTGCGCCGACGTGCGGGAAATCACCGCATTCCCCGTCATGATGATCGGCTATCTCATCGGTGCGACCTTCGGTATCGCCCCCATATCCCTGACGATCGCCCTGCCGCTGCCCGTGGGTGCGCTGTTGACCGCCGGCGCCGCGGCGCTCACCGCCCGGCCTATCACCAGGGTGTCCGCAGCCCGCCGCCAGGCAGAGGCCGGGCTTGCCAGCCTTGCTACCGACGTTGCCCAAGGCTCTCGCGTAGTCAAGGGTCTGGGGGCGGTAGAAATCACTCAGCACCGGTTCGACGCCACCAGCGACACGGTCCTCGACGCCATGGAGCGGGACATGCGGGTGTCCATCGGCATGGATTTCCTCCGCCAGCTCGTGCCCACCTTCCTGGTCATTCTCACCATCAGCTATGCCGCCTGGCTCGCCCACCTGGGCGCGCGCCATCGCCGCTGGCGACCACATTAGTGATCTCATTGACGCCACGGCGGCGGACTCCGAGAAGCCGGAAGACGACACGGGAGAGCGTCGCAAAGCGGAAGAACTCCTCGCCACCTTGGAGCCGGGGTTGCACGTGTGGCAACCCACCGAGGATAATTACCGCGACTATCATCTGCTCGCCGGGCTCGACGAGGTGCTCGCCACCCCGCATCTCGTGAGCGTGTTCGAAGGAACTCTTGCCGAAAATATCAACCCCACCGGAGATATCCCCCACGAACAGGTAATAGCGGCCCTCGACGCTGCCGCCTGCACCGACATTATAGAACGTTTGGGCGGGTACGGTCCGGGTGGGGAGTTGCCCACCACGCCGCTCGGCGAGGCCGGCCTCAACCTGTCCGGTGGGCAGCGGCAACGTGTCGCCCTGGCCCGGGCTCTCGCCCGTAACCCCCGCGTGCTCCTGTTCGACGAACCCACCACCGGCCTGGACGCGGTCACCCTCGACGCCGTGGTGCAGGCCATAAAACAGTTGCGCGCCACCAGCATCACCCTGGTCATATCCGGGCGGAAAACCTGGGCCCGCGCCGCCGGAGAGGAGCACACCCGATGACTCACCAACTCGCCCACCATGACCCGCTGGCGCCAGCCCCCGTAGCCGAAACCCTCCGCTACCTCGGTGGCCTCCGTAACGCACTCAGCCGCCGCTGGTGGGTAGGCCTTATCACGCTGCATTGTGTCTTGCTCGCCTGCACCATTCTGGAGGCCAACGTGCTGGGCTACAGCGTGGATGTCCTCCGTGGCGTTGCCGTCCCCATTGTTGGCACGGGAGAGCGCGCCCTCATGATCCTGGTCGGCGTGGCCTGCGCCGCCACCTTCGTTGGCCACTGCCTGCGTTCGCTTGCAAACTATCTTATTGGCATAAAACTACGCCGTATGAGCGTAGACCTGAAACGCAACTGCCTCAACTCCACCCTGCAGGCACCCATTCCCGATGTCATGGCGCTCGGCACCGGCAACGTCATTACCCGCATGACCCACGACATTGACCAGCCCGTCACCCAGTTCAGCCAGATTGGGTCCCGGGTCATGTTCATGCTCCTGATGTTCCCCTTCAGTATCGGCGCCATGACCCTCATCGACTACCGGTTCGGTGTGCTCGCCCTGGTCATCGCCGTTATTTTCGTCCCCATCAGTAAACGCTGGATCAGGGCGCTGCCCCCGGTAACCAACGCCATGTCCGCCATCGAGGCCGAACGTAACGCCACCCTGCTCGACACCCTCCGGGGGCTCGCCACCTTCAAAGCGTTCCGCTACGGCGCCTGGGCGCTTGACCGCATGCAAACCAAAAGCTGGGCGGCCCTCCAGGCCACCGCCACCCGCGTCCCCTACATCAACCGGCTGCTCCACCTCGCCCAAACCATTTCCGGGGTGTGGGTGATTGCCGCCCTCGGCCTCGGCGCCTGGCTGACCGCCCACAACCATATCACCGCCGGCGCCGCCTCCGCCGCGGTATTCCTCGCCGTCCGGGCCGAAACCCAAATCTTCAACACCATGTTCTTCCTCAACGACATTCAGGAAGGTATGACCCGGCTCGGCCGCGCCGTCGCCCTGGCGAAACTCTACACCCCAACCGGCCAACGCACCGCACCCGACCTGGAAAAACCCGCCGACGTCACCATTCGTGGCCTGGAATTCTCCTACCCCGACACCACCGAACCCGTGCTCCCCACCCTCGACCTCACGCTGGCAGCCGGCACCACCACCGCCCTCGTCGGCGCGTCCGGGGCGGGCAAATCCACGCTTGCCGCCCTCATGTCCGGCCTGCTGCGCCCCACCGCCGGCACCATCACCGTTGGTGACGTGGACATCGCCCAGGTTTCCGACGTGTGGACCGCCCGCAACGTCACCCTCATCAGCCAGGAGGTGCACATATTCTCCGGCACGCTGCGCGACGACCTCCGTATGGCGGCCCCCACCGCCACCGACGGGGAGCTTCTCGACGCCCTTGCGGCCGTGGGCCTGCCCGAGAACGGTACCGCCTTTCGCCGGGCCTTCCCCCTCGGCCTCGACACCCAGGTTGGGGCGGGCGCGGTACCGCTCATGCCGGAAGTGCAGCAACAAATCGCCCTCGCCCGGGTGCTGCTCCGCAACCCCCACGTCCTCATCCTCGACGAGGCCACCTCCGAAGCCGGATCTGACCAAGCCCACACCCTGGAGGCGGCCGCCGAACTTGTCACCCAGGGGCGTACCGCCCTCGTGGTCGCCCACCGGCTGGACCAGGCGGTAGTGGCCGACCGTATCATCGTGATGGACGCTGGGCGCATCATTGAAGACGGCCGGCACACTGACCTTGTCGCCGCCGGCGGGAGATATGCGCAACTCTTTGCCCGATGGAGCGGTCAGGATCACACCATGTAGGGTATGAATGAACCTATGAGTTCATACGCATCAGACCCCCGATTCCCCGGCCCCGACCCCTACGCGCCCCTGCGGGACCTGCCGGACTTCCCCCTCACCTCCACCGACTTCGGATGCGGCGACGCCATCCCCGACACGTATGTTGCCCCGGCAAACGTGTCCCCCCAACTGGCCTGGTCTGGCCTGCCGGAGGGCACTAAATCCATTGCCGTGACCATGTTCGACCCCGACGCCCCCACCGCCAGCGGGTTCTGGCACTGGGCCGCATTCAACATTCCCGCAACTGTCACGGAACTTCCCACCGGCGCGGGCCTGGCCGACCAGCCGCTGCTGGGGCTTGATGAAACCGTCACCCTGCGGGGCGACTCCGGCATCCGCGGCTACTACGGGCCCAACCCACCCGCCGGCCACGGCCCCCACCGCTACCTGTTCGCCATCCACGCGGTCGACGTGGACCGGCTTGACATTCCCGCAGACGCCACCCCCACTGTGCTGGGTTTTAACCTGTACTACCATTCCCTCGCCCGCGCCGTGTACTGGGGCTGGTACCGCAACGACTAGCCAAAAATGGCCAAAACCCCGGGCCAGCCGTGGCCCGGGGTCATGCTTGGGGTGGGGGAGGAGCGTGGGTTCCGGTTGGGCGGGGTTGGTTTGCGAGTTCAATCCTTCCTGCGCCGGCCCCCAGCACCGGTTTGTTGGGTGTGGGGCCACCGGGACCCCACACCCAATCCTGGCCGGATGGCTAGTCCAGGGTCCACGGCAAGTTCGACCCCACCGCCTCCGAAATATTATTCAGCCCGTAGGCCCGCAACTGGGCGGCAATACCCAAGTGAATATCCCGAATCCAATCCAGGCCACCATAAATCAGGCCGGTGTAGCCCTGCACCAGGGTGGCGCCGGCCGCAATGCGCTCCCACGCATCCTTCGGCGTCGAAATCCCGCCCACCCCAATGAGCACCAGGGAATCACCCACCCGACCCCGCAGTCGTTTGAGCACCTCCAACGCCCGATCCGCCACTGGCGGGCCGGAGATTCCGCCCGGCCCCATGGCCGCCACCTGCGACTCTGGGGTGACCAGGCCATCCCGGGAAATCGTGGTATTCGTCGCCACAATACCATCCAAACCCAACTCCAACGCCAGGTCCGCCACCGCATCCACATCCTCATCGGACAAATCCGGGGCGATCTTCACCAACACCGGCGTGCTCGTGGCCCCCTGCACCGCCTGAAGAATTGGCCTCAGTGACTCCACCGCCTGCAAATCCCGCAACCCGGGCGTGTTCGGGGAAGAAACATTCACCACAAGGAACTGCGCTAAATCCCCCAACAGTGATGCCGACCGGCGGTAATCATCCGCCGCCGCGGCCGCATCCACCACCTTGGTTTTCCCAATATTAATCCCCACCACGGCGCGGGTCTTCCGGTGCCGCAGATGAAACGCCACATCCGCCGCTCCCTCATTATTGAACCCCATGCGGTTCAAAATCGCCTTATCCTTCGGCAACCGAAACAGCCTGGGGGCGGGATTGCCCGGCTGGCCGGCCGCCGTCACCGTCCCCAACTCCGCATAACCAAACCCGATCGTGTGCCACACATCAGCCAACCGCCCGTTCTTATCGAAACCGGCAGCCAACCCCAACGGTTGCGGAAACACCGTGCCAAACACTTCCTGCGACAAGATCGGATCATTCACCTGCACAATCTTCCCCACCAGCCGGTTAACCGGTCGGGGAGTGGCCTGCAACACCCGCAGGGCGGCGGAAATAATGCCATGGATCCGTTCCGGGGACAGCCGGAACATGCCTTTCAACGCCAGGGCATAGGCCTTGGTGCGCCACGGGTGCGGGGTAATCGAATAAGAAGTCATAGGGTGCTTTCCAGTTAAGTATCGCTGATAGGGGAGTTACGGGGTGATGACCTGCACATCAGTTCCGGTGGCGGAGGCCGCGAGGATCGTACCATCAGGTAACGCCACAAGCGATTGGGTGTTTTCAATAGAATTATAGGCTTCCAACTCCTCGCCTTGGCCCGAACCAAGCTGATACCGCCGGATTTTATTATCATCCGTGGTGGCCACCCACACCTGCTGCCGGTTATCATCCCACGCGATAGCCCACGGCGCACCAGTGGTGGGGGTGGTTTGGTGCAGCCGAATCACATCATGGGTCAGATACACCCCGAACTGCTTCCCGATCGTGTCCGTTGCCAACGCCATCCCCTGGGCCCCCGGGGTGATCGTTCCCACACCCAAGCCCACGCGCAGCACCGCGCCCGCCGACTTGTCGGCCACGTTAATGTTTTGGATGATCGTGGTCCGCCGATTGATCCGATACACCGAATCCTCACCGCCAGAAACCGGTACCGCAATCATGGCGTCTGTGGGATCCTCCACCCGAATGGTGGTTTTTTCCCCGTCCTGGTACACGTCCACGTCTTCCCGATCCGAACTACCGGCGAAAATCATCCCACTGGTGGTTTTGACCACCGCCGTCACCGGCTGGTCAGTGGCCTGAAGCAGCACCGGGTCGGCCGTCGGCAGCTCAGCAGTCTTACCCCTGTCGCTTTCTTCGCCGGCCGCATCCCCCGCGCCCCCAGCGTCGTCGGCAGCATCGGCGACGCTTGTCGGAATGCCATACACCCCGTCGGGGCAGCCCAAAACGAATTCGTGCGACGCCGGTGCCGCGCTGATATCCCCGCAGGCAGCATCCACCGGCACCGTCACCAGCCGCCCGGTGCGCAGCTGGTCCACCGTGCCCACACCCACCACGGCCCCGGCGCGGACCGCAACGATTTCCCCAATATGATCCAACTCCGTCACCTTCGCCAGCTGCTCCGGCAGCGATATCACCTCACCGGCCGGCGCATCAACTATGGCCGGAGAAGGCGCGGGGGTGGCGTTCCCCATGGCTGTGGGCAGTTTCTCCTGCACCGATGGTGGGGTGCAGGCCGTGAGCACAACTATACATGCTTTGGGTACTTTGATATTTTTTGTACAGTATAGAATATATACCTTGG
>ERZ772960.2504-NODE-2504-length-13248-cov-15.580611_pt1 | contig 13248 bp, 7 predicted proteins | sample MGYA00580678_ERZ772960 | MGnify/ENA primary metagenome ERZ772960 (study PRJEB29015, sample SAMEA2737930) | human oral metagenome | biome: human oral; feature: human-associated habitat; material: dental | place: China | collected 2059 ... | reverse complement strand
CTGTTTTGGAAAGAAATAACCGAGCCATCGTTGGCCTCGATGGTTGTAGAGATGTAGCTGATGGAGCTCACACGACCGCGGATGCCATCGCAAATGATATAGTCGCCCACCTTTACACGACCCGCCATGAGCGAGATGCCGTAGTAGATGTTTTCGAGAATATCTTTCATGGCAAAACCAACACCGGTTGAAAAACCACCCGAAACAACCACAAGCCATGTGTTGTCGATGTGGAAGACGGCTAAAGAGCAAATGGTCCAGAAGCCCCATACGGCCACCTGAACTACATTCTTGGCCATGGTGAAACGGCTCGCGGCCGTGCTGAGGTCGGAGCGTTCGAAGTGGAGTTTTAAGAACGCCTTTATGCTATGGTTGAGGTATTTGAATAAGAAGTAGATCGATACCACCTCAGCCACCGAAAGGATGCTGGCCGAGAACCATTTGGTGTTGATATAGGCATGGCGATAGATGTCCCAGATTTTATCGCTGAGATTAAACACATCAGCAGCCCAATAGATGGCCAAGAGGAATGAGGCGATGGCGAGCACGGGCAGCACCACCTGATAAACAAGGCTAAAGCTCCATGTTTTGGTGATTTTTTGCTCTCTCATGCGATGCTTAATGCCCCAGGCTTTGAGCCAACCACGCAGACAAGTGATGGTGAGGATGCACGTGAGTTGCATCATCCACCAAATAAGCACTTGCACGCTGAGCAGTGTGTAGCCCATCCACGAAGCCAGCAAGGACAGTCCAAACACCAGCAGCGACGCATAGGAAAGCAGCGTGTCGCTCTGGGGAACATGGCGCGTGTGACGGCGAATGACCAACCATTGCCACAAGGTGAAGACGAGCAGCATGGGGGGCAGCAGTAAATTCACCAAGTTGTCGGGGATGAGCACGATGCGGAAGATAATCACGCTAAGGCTCATGCCCATGAGAGGCGCATAGAGATAGAACGCGCTTTTAATTTGCCGCCCGCCTAAACGCAGCAGTAGCGAGACTAAAATCACAGCCACCAACCAAGTGTAGCCCACGAGCAAACCGCTCGCCATGACAATAAAATGTTGTGAGGCGAAGAAGAAACGGATGAGTCCTAAGATTACGGCCAACGTGATAGCCGACGAGGCCATGACAATATATTTCCGCCGGGCGATGATGGCGGGGCGGCGCAAGCGTTTGGGCATGAGATAGCGGGCGATGAGAAAATTGGCAGCAGCAGCGATGAGCCCATAGAACACAATGAGACTGAAAAGCGTGACGATGTAACGCCCGTCCCATTGCGAGCGCACCTTGGTCTTCTCAAAATATTTGCTTTGCACGGCCAGTTTCGACTCTTTCAGGTTCTCGGGCAGCTGTTTGAGCAAGCTGAAATAGTTCTGTCCCGCGTTGTTGAAAATCGAGAATTGAATTTCGCGGTAACATTGGTTGGCGTAATCGTTGATTGCTTGTAATTGCTGCTCAATCGAGTCATAATAACGAATGTAATCGGTGAACTGCTTGCTGTTGTCGCTCAAGGTGTGGCGGATGTTGATGGCCAGCGTCAGACACACCCCCTTGTCAAGGCGCGCCTTGGGACCGAGATTGGCCACGTTCATGGAGCTGAGCGTGTTGATGAGATTATCGTAGCGTGCAATCTCCGACTTGTTTTGGTCGATGAGTTGCCGAACAGGCAGCAGGTTTTGCTTAAAATCCTCATATTGCTTGGTGGCCTCGTGGCAGGCATAAGCCAAGTCGAACACATATTCGGGCTTTTGTGAATAGAGCATCAGCGCATTTTGGTTGCTCCGCGCCATCACGTTGAACAACATGTCTTGAACCGCATTTTGCTGGTCTTTCATGTCGCCCGATTGCCGGTCTAAGTCATTGCGATAGTTGGTAAGTTCGGTGCGAAGAATAGAGAGCGTGCTTTCAATGTTACCCTCTTTGAGCACAGCGCGAGCCGGCAACAGCAACAGCAGTGACAGCAGCAGCAAGGACAGTTTTTTCGTCATATTTTGAATGTTAAATGCGTCTTGTTTCGTGCAAAAGTAATAAAAAGTGGAGTAGGAGCAGGTGTTCGCCCCTGATTTTTGCAGTTTTTTATGGATGATGAGCCGTCGCACGCAATCCAAATAGGGCAGATGCCCCAAAGGTTGCCGGTGAGGTGCTCTCCGATGGACAAAATCAAAAATGATTGCCGGCGAGGTGCTCTCCGACGGACTAAATCAAGAAAAGGTTGCCGGCGAGGTGCTCGCCGATGGACTAAAACGAGAAAAGGTTGCTGGCGAGGTGCTCGCCGACGGACAAACACAAGAAAAGGTTGCCGGCGAGGTGCTCTCCGATGGACTAAAACGAGAAAAGGTTGCCGGAAGAGGCTCTGCCGATGGACAAAAACGAGAAAAGGTTGCCGGAAGAGGCTCCGCCGATGGACAAAAACAAGAAAAGGTTGCCGGAAGAGCCTCTGCCGATGGACTAAAACGAGGAAAGGTTGCCGGAAGAGCCTCTGCCGACGGACAAAAACAAGAAAAGGTTGCCGGAAGAGCCTCCGCCGACGGACAAAAACGAGGAAAGGTTGCCGGAAGAGCCTCCGCCGATGGACTAAAACAAGAAAAGGTTGCCGGAAGAGCCTCCGCCGACGGAATAGATAGCATACATATAAGAATTGTCATCATCTCACTTTCGGAAAGCCTCCCTTACGATTTCTGTAATGTTTTCCATTGCCATTATGGGCGGGTAGGCACAGGTTACGTATACCCTAATCCCATTTAAAACATGTATTTTACAAAATGGTTTCTTGTCTATTAGCTTTTTTTCATGTAACTTTGCGCACGAAATATGAATTCATTAAAAAAATTACTCGCAATTTCTTTGTTGTATGCGCTTCCTGGAGGAGTCTTTGCACAGCATACAACAGTTGTTTCTGACTATAGAAGCAGAACGTTTGTGGATCGCTATACAGATAGTTTGCGCATAGCACAGCAGGCGCTCGGAATGGATAATACAAGTTACAACGGTGACTCCACGAAATCATTCATTCCAAAAGCTAAATACGCACCTTTGTTTTTGCCAACTACTTATTATCAGAAGATTGGTGAACGGAGCATTGAAGCAAAAGACTTTTCACAAGATCTGGCGATAAATGCACTTGTTCGTGCATTGCTCTATGTATATTTATATCGCCCTGATTTAGTTCAGACAACCGATGAAAGTCTCCATAAGATTGGTCCTTCAAAGGGTATTGATAAACCACTTGTTGCCGCAGACAAACAATTACCCATAGAAAAGGTTTCAAAAATAGAAGAACCGACACTTGAAGCGCCTGACATCAAGGTTTACAAACCGAATTTTTGGACTTATCATGGCGATTTTTACCTACAATTTATCCAAAACTATGTTTCAGATAACTGGTATAAAGGCGGTGAAAGCAACTACAGTGCTGTTGGAGCTATCACATTAGGTGCTAATTATAATAACAAGCAAAAAGTGAAATGGGATAATAAGTTAGAGATGAAATTAGGCTTACAGACTTCCCAGACCGACAATTTGCATAAATTAAAAACAAGTGAAGACTTGCTGCGCTATACCGGAAAATTAGGCTTTCAAGCTACGAAAAAGTGGTATTATACCTTACAGCTCATAGCCAATACTCAATTCCTTCGTGGCTATAAAAATAATGACCCGTTTGTGTACAGTGCCTTTGCCAATCCGCTCAACGTAAATCTTTCTCTTGGTATGGACTATAATGTCGAGTGGTTTAATAAACGTTTGGTTGGTTCTGTCCACATGGCGCCTTTTGCCTATAACTTTAAATATGTAAGCCGTTTGTCATTAAGCGAACGTAATGGCCTGGATATAGGGCATCATACGTTGCATAGTTTAGGTTCAGAATGTACGGTTGACTTGCAATGGAACTTTAACGACATGGTGAAATGGCGGACACGTCTTTATGGTTATACAACCTATCGGCGCAGTGAGATTGAATGGGAAAACACATTCATATTGCAATTTAGCCGCTATCTCAGCAGCAATATATTCATTTATCCCCGTTTTGATGATGGTGGATTGAGAGATGGTAAGTTCGGCTATTGGCAAATAAAAGAATATGCGAGCTTTGGTATAGCTTACTCGTTCTGATAATCGTTTCGTGTTTAAGAAGAGAAAATCATTTTGCAAATTAATTTAAAGTAATTATATAAAGTGGCTGACACAAAGTATATTTTCGTAACGGGTGGCGTTGTTTCGTCCTTAGGAAAAGGTATTATTAGCGCCTCAATAGGTAAACTTCTACAATCAAGGGGTTACAATATTACGATACAGAAGTTTGATCCCTATATCAATATCGACCCGGGAACACTCAACCCTTATGAACATGGTGAATGTTATGTGACGGTTGATGGAATGGAGACCGATTTAGATTTAGGACACTATGAACGATTTACGGGCATCCAAACTACAAAGGCCAATAGTATGACAACGGGGAGGATCTATAAATCGGTCATTGATAAAGAGCGCAGAGGGGATTATTTAGGAAAGACCATTCAGGTTGTTCCACATATCACTGATGAGATAAAGCGCAACATTAAGCTCTTAGGGCAGAAATATCACTATGATTTTGTCATCACAGAGATAGGTGGAACGATTGGAGATATTGAAAGTGCACCCTTCATGGAAGCTATTCGACAGCTTAAATGGGAATTAGGTAAACGGGCCGTTAATATCCATCTCACCTATGTTCCCTATTTGAAAGCAGCCGGAGAATTGAAGACAAAGCCCACTCAACACAGTGTAAAGGAATTACAAAGTATAGGGATTCAGCCCGACATCCTCGTCTTACGAACCGAGAAGCACTTAAGCAATGATGTCAGAAAGAAGGTCGCTGCATTTTGTAACGTTGATTTAGACTGTGTTGTTCAATGCGAAGACCTACCTTCAATTTATGAAGTACCCATTGACATGCAACAGCAACGATTGGACGAGGCTATCCTAAGAAAGACGGGAGAACCTATTGGTGCGACACCGGAATTAGGTCCTTGGAGAGAATTTATCAATCGTCGAAAGAAGGCAAAAGACAGTGTCAACATTGGACTTGTTGGAAAATATGATTTGCAAGATGCTTACAAGAGCATTCGTGAAAGTCTCTCTCATGCTGGAACGTACAACGATTACAAGGTAAATATTAATTTTCTTAATTCAGAAGAGATAACCGAAGCCAACGTAGCAGAGAAGTTGGCACACCAAGATGGGATTGTGATTTGCCCAGGATTCGGTCAGCGTGGTATTGAAGGAAAAATTATTGCAGCCCACTATACGCGCACACATGATATTCCAACCTTTGGGATCTGCTTAGGCATGCAAATGATGGTAATAGAATTTGCACGCAATGTTTTAGGGTATGCTGATGCCAATAGTCGCGAGATGGACGAGAAGACACCTCATAATGTTATTGATATCATGGAAGAACAAAAGAACATTTCCAATATGGGTGGCACGATGCGGCTTGGTGCATACGAGTGTGTTCTGAAACAAGGCAGTCGCGTTTTTGACATCTATAAAAAGGAGAATATTCAAGAACGCCATAGACATCGTTATGAGTTTAACAATGAATTTCAAACAGAATTTGAGAAACATGGCATGATGTGTGTGGGAAAGAACCCTGAGAGCGATTTGGTAGAGATAGTCGAAATACCTGGATTGAAATGGTATATAGGCACACAATACCACCCAGAATATCAATCAACTGTCTTGAAACCCCACCCCTTGTTCCTTGATTTTATTAAGAAAGCGATAGAAAATAAAAAGAAATAATGGATAAAAATAACATCATTGGATTTTTGCTAATAGCAGTAGTCCTCATAGGATTTAGTTGGTACAACCAACCTTCTGCAGAAGAACAGCGTGCGGCTTTCGTACAAGATTCTATAGCACAAGCAAAAAAAGAATTAGCAGCTAAACAGGCGGTTAATCTGAATAAGGTAGACTCTGCGAAGTTACGTGCTAACGCTGACACCACGTTACCTTTTCATCAAGCCATGAAAGGTATTGCACAAGATATCACATTAAAAAACAATAAGGTTGAGCTTACTTTGAGTTCAAAGGGTGCTATCGTAAAAAAGGCCGTGATAAAAGGCTATGTCGGACATGATTTGCAACATCAAAACCATACGGATGACAAAAATTATGTAATATTGTTTGACGCTACCAGTCAAAGTCTCAATTATAGTTTAGCCACGAAAGAGGCTAACATAAATACGGCCGACCTTTACTTTGAGCCTTCATCCTATAATGATTCAACCGTGACATTTACGGCTACATCTAAAGCAGGGCAAACCATCACCATGCAATATCGTTTAGGACGCGACTATTTATTACACATGAACTTCAGTGTTAAAGGCATGGATGGCAACTTTGCTCCTAATGCGCAAACACTATATGTTGATTGGAAAGACAGGATTTTTCAACAAGAGAAAGGGTTTTCGTTTGAGAATCGCTATGCCACACTCACCTATCATGCCACAAAAGGAGGTACGGATTATTTAAGCGAGGGCAAAGAAGAAGTTGACAAGGCTATTGAGGAACCAATCGACTGGGTAGCGTTTAAAAACCAGTTCTTCAGTGCAGTGATGATTGCGAAGAATGGATTCGAATCGAATGCATCCATGACATCAATTCCTGAAGAAAAAGGAACGGGGTATCTTAAGCAATATGGTGCAAAACTAAAAACAAAACTCGACCCATCAGGCCGTATTCCTTCAGAGTTTGAATTCTATTATGGGCCGAATGATTTCCGCATCCTACAACGCGTAGAGAAAGAAAGCACATTCGGCAAGGAATTACAATTACAGCGTTTGGTTTATTTAGGCTGGCCTCTATTCCGCATCATCAACCGTTGGTTTACGCTTTATGTCTTCGACTTCTTGACAGGCTTAAATATCAATATGGGAATCGTTTTAGTTCTCATTACATTGCTATTAAAACTCATCACTTACCCCATGGTGAAGAAAAGCTACATGAGCAGTGCAAAGATGCGTGTGCTGAAGCCGAAATTAGATGAGGCTACTAAGCAATTTGATAAGCCAGAGGATCAGATGCAAAAACAACAAGCCATGATGGCTGAGTATTCAAAATATGGAGTCAGTCCCCTATCGGGATGCTTGCCGATGCTCATTCAAATGCCCATCTGGATTGCAATGTTTAATTTTGTTCCCAATGCCATTCAATTGCGTGGTGAACACTTCTTGTGGATAAAAGATTTGAGTACCTATGACCCTATCTACGAGTGGGGACATCATATTTGGCTGATTGGCGACCATATTAGTTTGACTTGCATCTTGTTTTGTGTTGCCAATGTGCTTTATACAATCATGACCATGCGCCAGCAAAAGGATCAAATGGTTGGGCAGCAGGCAGAGCAAATGAAAATGATGCAATATATGATGTTTGCTATGCCCATCATGTTTTTCTTCATGTTCAACGATTACAGTGCCGGACTAAACTTCTATTATTTCATTAGTTTGTTCTTCAGTGCAGCCATCATGTGGGTACTTCGCAAGACAACAAACGACGAGAAGTTGCTCGCTATGCTTGAAAACCGTTACAAAGAAAACAAGAGCAATCCAAAGAAAATGACAGGCTTGGCCGCACGTTTGCAAGCCATTCAGGAAATGCAGCAAAAGCAATTAGAAGAAACGCGGCGCAAGCAAAATGAACTGAATAAAAAGAAAGAAAAGTAATTCATCATACATTGCCATAGATTCTATAAGAGATTGTGGAGAAATATACACCACATTGCAACATCTTATCGCATGAAAAGGTCTCAGCTTCCCAACTCTTGTAGCATCTATTGCTTTTTATCAACATCCCCATGAACAAAATTTTAAACTGGGTGCTTGCAGCAATCACACTGTCGACACCACTATCAATGAACGCAAAGATGAATCAGGCTGCAGCTACAGCACAGACACAACAACGCAATATGACCGCAGAAGACTTGTGGCGTTTGGGGCGTATGGGCGCTTCTGCGACTTCACCCGATGGAAAATATGTTGTTTATCAAGTGTCCTACTATAGCGTTCCCAACAACAACAGCCAAACTAAATTGTTTATTCAGGAACTCAATGGGAAGAATAAACGGTTGCTCACGAAGGATGACCAACGTGAAAGCGATGCTGCTTGGTTGGGAAATAAAATTGTTTTCCTACGCGGTGGCGAGATATGGTCAATGGACATAACCGGTGAACAGCGTCAGCAACTGTCTCACACCGACGGAAAAGTGGAAGGATTTGCTTTCTCGCCCGATGGGAAAAAAGTTGTTATGCTGCAAAGCCTTCCCTATCACGGTACGATTAAACAAACACCAACAGACCTCCCTAAGGCCACAGGCATGCTCATCACCGATATGAACTACCGCCATTGGGACCATTATGTCACCGAAATCATGCACCCATTTATTGCAGATGTTACGGGAAACAGCATCACAACCGGTACAGACATCATGGCTGGTGAGCCTTTTGAGGCCCCCGTTGCACCCTTTGGCGGCATAGAACAAATTGCTTGGAGCCCCGATTCTAAGTTTATTGCCTACACCAGCCGCAAGAAAGAGGGCGTGCAATATGCCATCTCCACCGATACAGATATTTATTTGTACGAAGTAAGCTCGGGCAAAACCACCAACTTGTGTAAGCCCGAAGGCTATGTTGCTCCACAGGTTGATGCGACAAAATCGCTTAAACATCAGCAGGTCAACCAGCAACAAGGCGATATGCAAGTGGGCTATGATACCAATCCTAAGTTTTCGCCCGATGGCAAATACATTGCTTGGCAGAGCATGGCGCATGATGGTTATGAGAGCGATTTGAATCGTTTGTGCATCATGGATTGCGCTACAGGCAAGAAACAATACATCGTCAATCAGCAGAATTTCGATAGCAATGTCGACGAATATGTTTGGGCTAACGACAGTAAGAGCCTTTATTTCTTGGGTTGCTGGCACGCTTGCGTCAATGCTTATCAAGTTTCGCTTAATGGGAAAGTGACCCAACTGAGCGACGGCTGGTTTGACTTTGCCCGCCTATCGACGATTGCCAACAGCAACAATTTGTTGGTGTCGCGCCATTCGATGCTGCAACCCGACGACTTATATTTGCTCTCTCCAGCCAAGGCCGAGAAGAAGAGCAAGCTCACGCAAATCACATTCGAGAATCAGGCGCTGTTAAGTCAGTTGGCCACTCCCAAATTGCAGCAGCGTTGGGTCAACACTACTGATAGCAAACAAGAGTTGGTTTGGATTATCTTGCCACCCAACTTCGATGCTACGAAGAAATATCCCACTTTGCTCTTCTGTGAAGGTGGACCACAAAGCCCCGTGAGCCAGTTTTGGAGCTATCGTTGGAATTTCTTCCTCATGGCTTCAAAAGGCTATGTTATTGTGGCACCCAATCGGCGCGGTCTGCCTGGTTTTGGCCATGAATGGAATGAGGCTGTGAGCGGCGATTGGACGGGACAATGTATGGACGACTATCTCAGCGCCATCGACGATGCGGCCAACAACCTGCCCTTTGTCGACAAAGAGCGCTTAGGTTGTGTTGGAGCTAGCTTTGGTGGTTTCTCGGTTTATTATCTTGCGGGGCATCACAACAAACGTTTCAAAGCATTCATTGCCCACGACGGCGCATTCAACCTCGAAAGCATGTACACCGACACGGAAGAGGTTTGGTTCTCCAACTGGGAGTATGACGATGCCTATTGGAATGCCGATGCTACAGAAGCGGCAAAGAAGACCTATGCCAACAGCCCCCACAAGTTTGTTGACAAGTGGGATACCCCCATCCTGATTATCCACGGCGAGAAAGACTATCGCATCAATGCCAACCAAGGCATGGGTGCATTTAACGCAGCACGTTTGCGCGGCATCCCAGCCGAAATGTTGCTCTTCCCCGATGAAAACCACTGGGTGTTAAAGCCTCAGAATGGCATTCTTTGGCAACGCACCTATTTCGATTGGTTGGACAGATGGCTAACCACAAACAAGTAAATCAAAACAATACAAAAATATGACAGAATTAATTCAAAAAAAGCTCAGCGACAGCACTGGCGCACGTTGGACAGCACTGCTCATCGTGGCTTTCACGATGATGATGGGTTACTTTATAACCGATGTCATGTCGCCGCTCGAGGTGTTGCTCGAAACGCCAAAAGCCCAGGGCGGCTTGGGCTGGACGGCCGGCGATTATGGCATTTTTGCCGGTAGCTATGGTTTCATCAACGTGTTCCTCTTAATGCTCTTCTTCGGCGGAATTATCCTCGACAAGATGGGCATCCGCTTCACAGGCATCATGGCTTGCAGCCTCATGGTTATTGGGGTGTTGATTAAATATGTCGGCGTTTCCGTCGATTTTGGCGATAGCCAGTTCACCCTTGGCACATTCGCTTTGCCCATGTCGGCCGCCGTGGCCTGCTTAGGCTTTGCCATTTTCGGAGTAGGATGCGAAATATGCGGCATCACCGTGTCCAAAGTCATCACCAAATGGTTCACCGGCCACGAGCTGGCATTGGCCATGGGCGTGCAAGTGGGCTTAGCCCGTTTGGGCACTTTTGCAGCCATGAGCTTCTCCTTGCCCGTGGCACGCGCCTTTGGCAACCGCGTGAGTGCCCCCGTCTTGTTGGGTGCCGTGCTGCTCATCGTGGGGCTTTTGGCGTTTATTGTCTACACCGTGATGGACAAAAAGCTCGACGCTTCGGCCGCTGCCATAGATGCCGAGACGCAGCACAACGCTGACGACGAAGGGTTCCACTTCGCCGATTTGAAGTTTATATTCACCAACCCCGGGTTCTGGTGCATTGCATTGCTCTGCCTGATGTTCTATGGAGGCGTGTTCCCCTTCTTGAAATTTGCAACCAAGCTCATGGTAGCCAACTATCATGTGCCCGCCCAGTTTGCAGGCACATTGCCAGGTTTGCTCCCCTTAGGCACCATTGCCCTCACGCCCATTTTCGGCATCATCTACGACAAAATCGGAAAAGGCGTAACCCTCATGCTCATCGGCAGCACCATGCTGGCTTTGGTTCACTGCATTTTCATGCTCCATCTGCTGCCCGTTGGTTGGTTTGCCGTGGTGATGATGATTATTTTGGGCGTAGCCTTTTCGCTGGTGCCCTCAGCCATGTGGCCCAGCGTGCCCAAAATCATTCCGCTGAAACTCTTAGGTTCGGCCTATGCCATCATCTTCTTCATTCAGAACATCGGTTTGAGCCTTTTCCCCGTAGCCATTGGCAAGCTCAACGAGGCCGACCCCACGTTTAGCCGCATGGAGATGCTGTTCATGAGCTGCGGCATCATGGCCATCCTGCTGGCGTTTGCCCTGTTGGCGTTCGACAAGAAGAAACACTACGGACTGCAAGAGGCCAACATCAAGAAATAAGTGTGCCATCGCACCGCACAACAAGCGGGAGTGTTCCAGTTGGAATGCTCCCGTTTTCGTTTTCGGTAGAACATCCCCGGGGACTAACGTGTTTTTGTTTGAAAATTGATTAGCCCCCCCGGGGGCTAACATGTTTTTTCTCTGAAATGGATTAGTCCCCCGGGGACTAATGCGTTTACGTTAATGGAATTGAAAAATCCCCCGGGGACTAACGCGTTTTTGTTAAAAAATCGATTAGTTCCCCAGGGACTAATGTGCTTACGTTAATGAAATTGAAAAATCCCCCGGGGACTAACGTGTTTTTTCTTGGAAACAGATTAGATCCCCGGGAACTAACATGTTTTTTCGCTGAAACGGATTAGATACGCTGTAACTAACGTGTTTTTTCTTTGAAACGGGTTAGATACGCTGTAACTAACGTGTTTTTTCTTGAAAACGGATTAGATACGCTGTAACTAACATGTTTTTTCTCGGAAACAGATTAGATACGCTGTAACTAACGTGTTTTTTCGCTGAAACGGGTTAGATACACTGTAACTAACGTGCTTTTTCGCTGAAACGGATTAGATACACTGTAACTAACGTGTTTTTTCGAACGTTACACAAAATATTGCTGTGCGAAGGCTTCACCCAAATCGAAGCCCTCCTGATAAAGCCGTTCCAACTTCTCAACATCAATCTCCATGCGCCCCACTTCCAAGGGGCGAATGGGGCGGATGCAAACGATTTTGCCTTCAGCTTCCAACCGGTCTACCAATTCGATTTGCTGGTTATAAACCTCGTGCCGACGACTCAAGGCTAAGCGCAAACGGGGATACTGACGGTAGACAAAGCGCGGTTGCTTGAGGTCGGGACTCGTGTCGCGCCAACCTTTATTGCGCGTGAGCACCACCACGTTGGTGGCGTGTCCTTGCGAAATGGCACGCGCCACGGGGATGCTGTCGACAATTCCTCCGTCGAGCATGGGGATGCCATCCACCGTCACAATGCTACTCACATAGGGCAGGCTGCTCGAAGCACGCAGAATGTCGATGGCACGCTGGCGCGATTGTGTTTCGGTGAGATACATCGCACGCCCCGTGAGGCAGTTTGTTGTCACCACTTCGAATGTGTCGGCGTGCTGAAAATACTCGTCGAAATCTACGGGGATGAGCTGGTTGGGAAACTTGTTATAGAGCAAATCGCGGTCGAAAATGCACCCCTGCTGAGCCAAATGGCGCAAACCGATGTAGTGGTAGCGCGACAGATAGTCGATGTTGGCAATGCGCGCACGTCGGGGTTGCCGGCTTACATAGCTCATGCCGTTGCACGCGCCTGCCGAAACAGCCACCACATAACGAAAATAAATGGCATGCTTCATCAAGGCATCGAGCACCCCACTTGTGAACACGCCACGCATGCCGCCACCTTCCAAAACTAATCCCGTTTGATGATTGATTTCCATCGCTAACTAATAAATTTATAGCTTTAAGCGTAATTTTATTGCAAAGATAGAACTTTTAGGCGAAAAATATATAACTTTGTAGCCAAATCAATGAAAACAAAAATGTTTGATACAGCTACTTACGTAAGACGGCGCAATGAACTCAAGAAGCTCGTTAACGAAGGTGTCGTCATTCTTTTTGGCAACAATGAGTCGCCAGTTAATTTTCCCAATAACGGTTACTATCCTTTCCGTCAGGATTCGTCGTTCCTCTATTATTTCGGTTTGCAACGCGACGGACTGGTAGGCGTTATCGACATCGATAACAACCGCGACATCTTGATTGGAAACGATATCGACATTGAGGATATCGTGTGGTATGGCTCTGTTCAAAGCATGCACGATATGGCGCAACAATGCGGCGCCGAT
>ERZ772960.2503-NODE-2503-length-13250-cov-2.704812_pt1 | contig 13250 bp, 9 predicted proteins | sample MGYA00580678_ERZ772960 | MGnify/ENA primary metagenome ERZ772960 (study PRJEB29015, sample SAMEA2737930) | human oral metagenome | biome: human oral; feature: human-associated habitat; material: dental | place: China | collected 2059 ... | reverse complement strand
TTACCTTGTGAAACTGTACAAGAAAGCTACGCTAAAGAATATGGCATAGACACCATTGAGATACACAAAGACGCAATCGACAAAAACGACATAATCCTTTTGCACGACGACTTACTTGCAACAGGAGGAACAATGAAGGCAGCATGCAACTTGGTTAAAAAGTTTAAGCCTAAAAAGATATACTGCAATTTTATCATAGAGTTGGTCAACGAAGGCCTAAATGGCAGAGAATCATTTGACAAAGATATCGAGATCGCCTCTTTAATCCAGATTTAAATTTCATATTTTGCACAATAGATACAAAGGATAATACACACAAAAGAAGTGCGTTGCAAGCGTTTGCTTTTTAGCTGGGTGCACATGACCCGTACAACTCGAATGTATGTAAAAACAAGTGCAATTATAATACAACACACATTCCGTGTTTCACGTGAAACAAATATATATATAATTCCTTACACAAAGAGCATCTAAGATGACAAGAGATGAAAACGAGAAGCGACTGATACACTTAAAAAGTGTCGTATTAAGTATGCCAGAGAGACCCGGAAGCTATCAGTTTTATGATGAAAGCCACCATATAATATACGTAGGCAAAGCAAAAAAACTTAAAACTCGTGTGTCTTCTTACTTCCACAAAGAAGTTGATCGCTTCAAAACCAAAGTTCTCGTTTCAAGAATACATGATATATCTTACACTGTTGTCAACACAGAAGAAGACGCATTGCTACTGGAAAACAGTCTTATAAAAAAATATAATCCACGTTACAATGTGCTCCTGAAAGACGGAAAGACCTACCCTAGCATCTGTATAACAAACGAATATCTGCCGAGGATATTCAAAACAAGAACGATAAACAAACGTTTCGGCACCTATTATGGCCCATACAGCAACATTTCAAATATGAATGCAGTGCTTGATCTCATTAATAAACTTTACAAACCTCGCACATGTAGACTTCCTATCACGCGTGAAGGAATCGAGAACCATAAGTATAAAACGTGCTTAGAATATCATATTCATAATTGTAATGCACCATGTATAGGCAAACAAAGTTACGAAGAATATCAGGAAAACATTAAACAAGCTCGTGAAATACTTAAAGGGAACACTCGCGAAGTAAGCAATTACATCTTCAAATTAATGCAGAAGAAAGCTGCAGAATTAAAGTTCGAAGAGGCTGAGGCATTAAAACAAAGATACACATTAATTGAGAATTTCGTTGCCAAAAGCGAGGTCGTAAGTCATTCCATCAATGATGTAGACGTATTCACCATTGTAGACGACGATCTGAAAAAGAATGCCTACATCAACTATATCCATGTAAAGAATGGCACCATCAATCAGAGTTTCACCTTTGAATATAAGAGGAAACTGGACGAGAACAATAAAGAACTGCTGATAACTGCTATTCCCGAAATCAGAGAACGGTTCAAAAGTACCGCCAAAGAGATCATCGTACCTTTCGAAATGGAATGGAAAATCAAAGATGCAACATTCTTTATCCCTCAACGAGGAGATAAAAAACAACTGTTAGAGCTATCGGAGATGAATGGCAAGCAATATAAATTCGATCGGCTGAAGCAATCTGAAAAGCTAAATCCCGAGCAAAAACAAACACGCTTGATGAAGGAATTACAGAAGAAACTCAACCTTCCGATGTTGCCATACCAAATAGAATGCTTCGATAATTCCAATATATCGGGCACCGATGCTGTGGCAGGATGCATCGTATTCAAGGGAATGAAGCCCTCTAAAAAAGACTACCGTAAATACAATATCAAGACTGTAAATGGACCGGATGACTATGCTTCCATGAAAGAAGTAGTAAGACGTAGGTACAACAGAATGAAAGAAGAAGGTACACCCCTACCCGATCTTATCATTACAGATGGAGGGAGAGGACAGATGGAAGTAGTTAGAGAGGTGGTAGAAGACGAATTAGGACTGCAGATCCCCATCGCCGGACTGGCCAAAGACGACCGTCATCGCACCAATGAACTGCTTTTCGGATTTCCACCTCAAGTAATCGGCCTAAAAACAGATAGCGAATTGTTCCATTCCCTCACACGCATACAAGACGAAGTACATCGGTTTGCCATCACTTTCCATCGCGACAAACGCTCCAAGCATGCCCTTCACAGCCAGTTAGACGACATAAAAGGCATCGGTACAAAGACGAAAGAAACGCTTATCAAGGTATTCAAGACTGTAAAGAACATAAAAGTGGTTGATATACAAGAACTTACAAAAGAAATAGGTGCGTCGAAAGCTAAAATTATCTATAATTATTTTCATCCTGATAAAGATATCAAAGAATAAACATTCCGCCCGGATAAAAGCGATAAGAAATGAAACGATTTACATACATCCTGTTCCTTACTCTTCTGATGGCTACATGTTATCAAGCAGAATGTCATGCCCATCGTTTTCAACAGACCGATACAGAAAAACAAACACCAATCGTTACAAGCGACAAAGCAAAGAGAAATACAAAATATAATCTGCGAGCAAATGGCACAGACGAGCAACAGACACCGCAGAGCGTTCTCGACGATGACGCCGAAAAACTGCAAACAGAAACGCTACGCCCACAACGCATCCTATCCAACCACAGTCCTAATCCTCAACGACCAAACGAAAAACTGCCATTCGGCAATAAACATAACTCACTAACTATCAAAAGAAAATCAGGTTATGGGTATTTATTAATAACGCCCATCCCTGCAAATGCCTCAAGCGATTATTATGTTTTCGCCTTGCGGCATATCATTCGTTAGACATAATTCCCTTTTTGAAACACCCTTAAAACGGCATGCAAAACCTGCTTGCCCATCCAATTATTTACCTCAAAAAGATAATATAAATTATGACTAACATAAAATCATTGAAGATGGCCGACGCCATTTCTTCCAACAAGAATATTGAAATCAAGAAATCATTATGGCTCAGAACAAAAGTAACCTATACAAAAACCGGCAGTCCCGTAAAGATATCTATCTTTCATTTTACAGGAGAAGCCGGCGAAGAACTGGTAAAATTGCTCCATCTCCCCATCGCAGAAATAGCTGAGAAGATGAAAGGAAAGACACCGTTCAGTCCACAAAGCCTCGGCAATGTACGCATAGAGCTATGCTATTCGCACGATAATCAGTTTGCAGCTGCCATGGCTTTCCGCTATACCGACTTCAAATATGTACCCATAAGCGAAGCTATGGTATACGAAGGCACCGATGCCGAAACACTCATAAGGCTCTTTCGGTTGTAATTCTCTATTGAGATAAAACTCACAAATCCCGCTGACACAAATGTTGTCAGCGGGATTTTTATATTATAATTTGGTACTTTTGTCAAAAAACAATATCTTTGTAAAATGAGAACTGTAATACAAAGAGTTAGCTGTGCATCGGTAACGATCAACGAAAACGTTAAATCTTCCATTGACAGAGGTTATCTCATTCTCTTGGGTATCGGTGAAAACGATACGTCAGACGATATAGACTGGCTCGTTAAAAAGATTATCGCCCTGCGCATCTTCGATGATGAACAGGGCATAATGAATCGTTCCATCACCGATATAGGCGGCGAAATCATTGTTGTAAGCCAGTTTACATTAATGGCAAGTTACAAGAAAGGTAACCGTCCATCGTGGCTACACGCCGCCAAGCCCGATATTTCAATCCCACTATACAACGAATTTTGTCGTAAAATGTCGACAGCATTGGGCAGACAGATAGGCACAGGAACATTCGGAGCCGACATGAAAGTAACGCTTACCAACGACGGACCAGTGACAATTTGCATGGATACGAAACATAAAGAGTGAGTAGACATTTCTACCATTCCCTCCCCAAAAGAAAAGAAAACAATATGCTTTAAAGGCCTAAAAACCGTGTCTACAACGACATTTATCCCACATTCAACCATCTGCAGTACCACATGCCCAACATCATCACGGCATAAACCGGTTATAAAATTAAATAATACCTTGCAATATGACGATAAAAGAGGCACAAAAAGCTGTAGACCAATGGATAAAGACCATAGGTGTACGCTATTTCAGCGAACTTACCAACATGGCTATCCTTACCGAAGAAGTAGGTGAACTGGCTCGCGTAATGTCGCGAAAATACGGAGATCAGAGCTTTAAACAAGGCGAGAAAGACAATTTGGGCGAAGAAATGGCCGACATACTCTGGGTACTCATCTGCCTTGCCAACCAAACCGGTGTCGATCTTACAGCCGAACTACAGAAAAGTTTCGATAAAAAAACCGCGCGAGATGCCAAGCGTCACAAGAATAATCCAAAACTTTAAACATAAAACTTAAAAGCAATTATTATGGCAATTACAAAAGACATTGATGCTCACGAGCACCACCACCACCACCATGCACCGCAAACAAACAAGTATGAAGAAGCACTTGCCTTTTACAATACCCACATCGACGATGTTGAGATACGCGAAGCAGTAAAGAAAATCATTGCAGAGAAAGTACACGAAAACGACAACATCGAGACCAAGAAGTTCCTTCTTGGCAGCGTAGAACTCACTTCACTCCACACAACAGACTCTAACGAGAGCATTCTGGCGCTCGTAGAAAAGGTGAACAAGTTCGATATAGAGTATCCAAACCTGCCGCATGTGGCCACTATCTGCGCATATCCCGTGTTCACGGAGTTAATCTCGCAGAGCTTAGAAGTAGACGGAGTAGAGATAGTCAACGTGTGTGGCAATTTTCCATCGTCGCTCAGTCGCATGGAAGTAAAGGTTGCAGAGACATCATTAGCCGTAAACGATGGCGCTACAGAGATAGATATCGTGATGCCGGTGGGCAAATTCCTAAGTGAGGACTATGAGGGAGTGTGCGATGACATTGCAGAAATGAAGCACGCATGCGGCGAATGTCCCATGAAGGTGATACTTGAAACGGGCGATCTCGGCAATTCAAGCAACATAAAGAAAGCCTCTATCCTTGCTATGTATGCCGGTGCCGACTATATAAAGACCTCTACAGGCAAAGAAAAAGTCAGTGCAACGCCCGAAGCTGCATACGTTATGTGCCAAGCCATCAAGGAGTATTACGACAAAACGGGCATACAAATAGGTTTAAAGCCTGCCGGCGGAATCAACACAGTGATGGATGCACTCACCTATTACACCATTGTAAAAGAGGTGTTAGGCGAGAAGTGGCTCACTAACAAATGGTTCCGCCTCGGCACAAGTCGTCTTACAAACCTGCTACTAAGCGAAATCATCGGCAAAGAAGTAAAGTTCTTTTAACAGCACAAGGGAAAAGTGATAAAAATGAAGCGGGGAGGTTTCGTCCTATAAAATAATGAATTAAGCAAAAAGAGTAGCCTCCCCCTACCCTTTTATCAAAAAGATAATCGCCACATGAACACATGCTTCTGTAGAGACTTAGCTCATTCAAACAAGACAATCCATTCGTCTTTCATCGGAAGAGATAATATGTAATTACCGCTAAACACTAATCTCCTTTTTCTAATCCTTAACCTCATATCTCATAGATATACCATTTAAACAGCTTAGAATACCCTTCTAAAACCCTTAAATGGCCTATCTAAGACAGTTAGATAGGCCATACAAGAAAGACGTTTACAATATATATTTTATCAATAGATTACAAATACAACAGAGAGAAAGCCATTCTCTCATCCTTATTCAATCATCATTCATCTACAACTTAACTCTTACGCTCAATTACAAAGTCGAGATAAGCCTGAAGAGCCTCCTTGATCTCGCTGTTTAAAACCCTCTCTTCAATGAAATTCCATGCCTCTGCATGGAACTCCCACATGCGTCTGTCAGCATATTCTATACCGCCATGCTGTTTCGTAAACGCCACCAAAGTGGCTATCTCATCAGCAGTTATGTTGCGTTCCTTTACCTTTTTAGCAAGTTCCATCATAGCTTTGTTGCCCGTAGAATTAAGTGCATAGATCACCGGAAGCGTCAACTTTCCCTCCGACATATCGTTCCCTGTAGGCTTACCTATTTCCTTTGAGTCGTAATAATCGAATATATCATCGCGTATCTGGAATATAATACCGAGATTCTGACCGAACTTTTTAGCCGCTTCCACATCGCCCTCCGAGGCATGGGCAGACAGTGCACCAATGCCGGCACAAGCTTCAAAGAGCGCTGCGGTTTTCTGCTTAATCACCTCATAGTACACTTCTTCAGAAACATCTCTGTTTTGGATGTTCGATAGCTGTAATATCTCACCGTCGGAAAGCGTGCGACCGAGCTGCGCAAGATAACGCACAATGGTCTCTGAATGCGTATAAGACACGTAAAGAAGCGCCGTCGAAAGGATGTAATCACCCACCAATACGGCCACTTTATTATTATAAGTGGCATTAACAGAAGCCTGTCCGCGCCGCTCACCACTCTCATCTACCACATCGTCGTGCACCAAACTCGCCGTATGAAGTAACTCTAAACCCACGGCAGCATTCTGCGATACCAGTGTAATATCGCCGAAATTCTTTGCTATAAGCAATATCAACATCGGGCGCATGCGCTTTCCAGCACGCTTGCGTATATGCTCCAATGCCTGTGAAAGCAATCCGTTACCGTGACTGAGCGACTGATTGAATAGGGTGGTAAAATCTTCTAACTCCGAAAAAATAGGCTTTCTGATGAGGGATAAGTAATCCATATCACGTTCAAATTTTGTTACAAAAATACGCATTTTATCGGTAAATGTGATAAATTTTTAGTAATTTTACGCGATAAACATATAATTATCATGGATAAACTATTTCTTCTTGATGCTTATGCGCTTATATATCGCTCGTATTATGCGTTCATTCGTTCGCCGCGTATCAACTCTAAAGGGTTAAATACCTCGGCAATCATGGGCTTTGTAAATACGCTCAACGAAGTGCTAACCAAGGAAAATCCTACGTATATCGGTGTGGCTTTCGACCATGGAAAGACTTTTCGGCACGATGCTTTTCCAGAATATAAGGCACAGAGAGAAGAAACACCTGAAGATATCAAGCTATCCGTACCCATCATCAAAGATATTCTTCGGGCTTTCAACATCTCTATCTTGCAGGTAGAGGGCTTCGAGGCCGACGATGTTATCGGAACCTTAGCCAAAAAAGCGGGTGCCACGGGGGTAGACACTTACATGCTTACGCCCGACAAAGACTACGGACAGCTCATCGGAGAGCACGTTTTTATGTACCGACCACGGCATGGCGGCGGCTACGAAGTGTTGGGCGAAAAAGAAGTGGAGGCTAAGTATGGTATCACATCTCCACTACAGGTCATCGATCTGCTGGCCCTTATGGGCGATTCGGCCGATAACTTTCCGGGGTGTCCCGGCGTAGGTGAGAAGACAGCAGCCAAGCTCATCAATGAATATGGGAGCATTGAAGAACTGATAGCCCATACAGATAGCCTCAAAGGAAAAATGAAAGAGAAGGTAGAGGCTGCCGTTGAAGATATTAAAATGTCTAAGTTTCTGGCAACCATTCGTACCGATGTACCCATTGACCTGAATTGGGAAGAATTGAAAGTTGTTACACCTAACGAACAAAAACTGCGCGAACTCTTCGCCGAATTGGAATTTAAATCGCTCGCAGACAAAATACTTAACAAGAATGAAAATAAGAGAAAAGAGCTTAATTCACAGCTTGATCTCTTTCAAGAATTTACACCCGTCGGTCATGAAGAGCCGGAATATTCGAGTTATGAGACCGTTAAAACGATTGATCATGAATATAAACTCATTGATAATCAGAAAGAAATGGTCTACATATGTGAGTTTTTCATGACAAAAAGTATTTTAAGTTTAGATACAGAAACCACTTCTACCAATGCGATTGATGCCGAATTGGTGGGATTGAGCTTTGCTGTAGAAGAAAGAAAGGCATTTTATATACCCATTCCTTCTAATCGCCAAGAAGCACAAAAGATCGTTAATATATTTAAACCTCTATACGAAAATCCCGATATTCTTAAAGTGGGACAGAATTTGAAGTATGATCTTGAGGTACTACGCAATTATGACGTTACGCTTAAAGGAAAAATGTTCGACACCATGTTGGCACATTACATCATCCAACCCGAACTACGTCATAACATGGATTATATGGCCGAAACGCTTCTCAATTACCGTACAATTCATATAGACGAACTGATCGGGCCTCGCGGAAAGAACCAAAAAAGCATGCGAACACTTGATCCGAAAGAGGTATACGAATATGCTGCCGAAGATGCCGATATTACTTTGCAGCTCAAAAACGTGCTCGAAAAGAAATTAAAAGAAATAGAATGCGAGAATTTGTTTAGCAATATCGAGATGCCTTTAGTGCCTGTATTGGCCGAAATCGAGATGAACGGTGTGGTAATAGATACCGACTCGCTGAAAGAAACATCGGCTATCCTCACGAAAAGAATGCAGGACTACGAGCACGAAATATATAAACTTGCCGGCGAAGAGTTCAATATTTCATCGCCAAAACAAGTGGGCGACATTCTTTTCGGCAAGATGAAAATCGTAGAAAAGCCCAAGAAAACTAAGACAGGGCAGTATGTTACGAGCGAAGAAGTGCTGCAACAACTCGGAAACAAGTCGCCCATAGTAGCCAAAATCCTTGAATATAGAGGGCTTAAAAAGCTGCTTGGAACGTATGTAGATGCCCTCCCGAAGCTCATCAATCCACGAACAGGCCACATACATACCTCGTTCAATCAGGCCATAACAGCTACCGGACGCCTTTCTTCATCCGATCCGAACCTGCAAAATATTCCTGTAAGGGGCGAAGACGGCAAAGAGATTCGCAAATGTTTTATTCCCGAACCAGGCTGTTTATTCTTTTCGGCCGACTATTCGCAGATAGAACTGCGCGTGATGGCGCATCTCAGCGGCGACAAAAACATGATAGAAGCCTTCATACAAGGCTACGACATCCATGCAGCCACAGCAGCTAAGATCTATAAAAAGGGTCTCAACGAGGTGACGCGCGATGAAAGAAACAAGGCAAAACGTGCAAACTTCGGTATTATCTACGGCATAACAACCTACGGATTGGCACAAAGATTAGATATAGACAACCACGAAGCCAAAGAGCTAATAGAAGGATATTTCAAAACTTTCCCGCAAGTGTACGAATATATGGAACGAACTAAGGCAGATGCACGTGCCAAAGGATACGCCGAAACGCTCTTCCACCGCCGTCGTTATCTGCCCGATATCAATTCACACAATGCAACTGTGCGCGGCTTTGCAGAGCGAAATGCCATTAATGCGCCCATTCAAGGCAGTGCGGCTGATATTATTAAAGTGGCGATGATACGAATTTACAACCGCTTCAAACTTGAAAACATCCGCTCAAAACTCATTCTTCAAGTGCACGACGAACTCAACTTCTCGGTTTACCCTGATGAAAAAGAAAAGGTAGAACGTATCGTTCTCGAAGAAATGCAGAATGCCTATCCCCTAAAGGTTCCACTTGTTGCCGACGCAGGGTGGGGTAGCAACTGGCTCGAAGCACACTGATGAATAAATAAGAACAGCAAGTAACTTTATCAGATAGGCACTCAATGGAACATAAGTAGATACTCTGAGAACGACAAATAGTCAATATAGGAAGCTGAAATGGGTAATATAACAGGCTGAAATGGCCCATGTAAGAAGCTTAGAATGCCCATTTAAGAAAAGCATCTTATCATTACATCTATGTCTTCTTTTATTTTTCTGAAAGAGGAAAGGGCAGAAGAAGAATGAAGAAATGGAATAAAAAACTGATTTTCTTTGGTTTTATACCCATGAAAACAGCAGAGAAAATCTTTGAAAACTAACTTCTAAAAACGCTTCTCAGCAATTCTGTTTACTCGTCATGATGCGCAGAACCATGTCGTCCGTGGCGCACATGGCATCTTTGCCTATGCTCGTAAGATTACGAATACTGCGGTCTACATCTTCATCTATAATGCCTTCGGCCGCCGTTACGTGCTTTCCTTCCATAGAGAGCAGTGCGGAAAGCAACGCTGTGCTTACACCTGAACAGATTTTAAGCGAGCAACTGGGCTTTGCTCCGTCGCATATCATGCCGGTAAGATTGGCAATCATGTTCTTTACAGCGTGGCAGATGCGGTTGTAATCGCCACCCATAAGGTAGGTAATGCCGCAACTCGAACCGATACTTGCCACCACACAACCGCAAAGGGCCGACAGTTTACCAAGGTTCTGTTTGATGTATATGGCTGTGAGATGGCTTAATGTGAGCGCTCGAATAAGCTCCTCTTCGGTGTTTTCGTTCTCCATAGCAAACACAACCACGGGGTTTGTGGCACATATACCTTGGTTGCCGGAGCCGCTGTTGCTCATTACGGGGATCATAGCTCCCCCCATACGGGCGTCACATGCCGAGGCTGTCTTTGAAAGAATATGCGAGAAGATGCTGTTTCCGAATATTCCGTGGCTCAAGGGCCTATCCATCGTCTTGCCGAGACAGTGACCGTAATTGCCTTTGCGCGACTCTTCGGCGGCCTTGAGATTATAATCTTTAGTCTTTAGAATGAAGCGCAGATCGTTGATTGGCGTAGTTGTAGCGAAATCATAAACCATCTTCAGGTTCAGCGAAACGTCTTTTTCTTCCGTTGTTTCGACCGCCTGTCGGGAACGGTCGAGCCATATGTCGCCGTTACGCTCCACGCGTATGAAGTCTGTATGGCCACCTGCGATGACTGCCACGGCCGTATTGCCCTCCGCTTCGCACCGTATTTCGATGTAAAGTTTCTCGGTTATCTTTTTCAACCGGATGTCTATACGGCATTCATCGATGAATGCCTTGCCCTCGGACAGCGCCTCCGGCGTGAGGTCTTTAATGACTTCGAGCTGATATTCCGACCGCCCGACGATAGCTCCAAGAGCAATGGCGATGGGCAAACCTATCATCCCTGTGCCCGGAATACCCACTCCCATGGCGTTTTTCAGTATGTTCGTGCTCAACAAGGCCGTTATCTTCTGCGGACGCATACCGAGTGTTTCAGCGGCCTTTGCCGTACAAAGTGCCACAGCCATAGGCTCTGTGCAGCCTACAGCGGGCACTACCTCGCGATTGATCAGCCGGAGAATTTGGGTTTTCGTAGCGTTATCAAGCATCGTTTGTTGTTTTTATGGAATTCGATAGATGGGTATGAATAATAAAGAAAGGCTTGGAAAGAACAAAACCACAGGTATCTTGAAGCCCGATACCGTGGGGTTTTGTTCCGTAAAATATGCGCACTGTCAGCGTTTTTTATAATTCCGCAATCCTTTGTTGAGGAAACCGAGGAAAGCAGACACATCTTCTTTGTAGCTGAAAGAGCCGGCCAACGGGTTTCCATCGTTATCTACAGGCACATAGAACGGCTGTGTGTTGGCGCCAAACTTACTGCGTTGCAGGTAACTCCACTTATCTCCGATGGTACGAAGCGTATGTTTCTGACCGTTCTCCATGATTTCTATCGGTGCAGCAAGCGGTGTCTTGTCGTCTACAAAGAGCGAAATGAGCACATAATCTTTCGTTAGCACGTCGGCAACCGAAGCATCTGTCCACACTGCAGCCTCCATCTTTCGGCAGTTTACGCAGCCAAAACCGGTGAAATCTATAAATGCCGGCTTGCCTTCTCGGGCAGCTGCGGCCATTCCTTCTTCATAGTTAGTGTAAGTAGCACGTACTTCGTGGGTGCTTAGATTGAAATCCTGTGTGCTGATGGGGGGTGCAAAAGCACTTACAGCCTTACAGGGTGCGCCCCATAGACCGGGCACCATATAGACCGAGAAAGCCAAAGAACAGAGACCGAGCATGATGCACGCCACCGGCATGGGCTTGTTTTCACCGCTTACCATATCGCTCTGAAACTTTAATTTACCGATGAGATACAGACCGAGCAGGCCGAATATCACGATCCAAAGCGACAAGAACACTTCACGATCAAGGATGTGCCAACCGTAAGCAAGGTCGGCTACCGACAGAAACTTTAGTGCAAAAGCCAGTTCTATGAACCCGAGAACAATCTTGATCGTGTTCATCCACGAGCCCGACTTAGGCACCTGTTTGAGCCAAGAGGGAAAGATAGCGAACAAAGTGAACGGCAATGCCAGCGCCAAAGCGAAGCCAAACATGCCGATGGCAGGCCCAATAAGATTACCAGATGTGGCGGCTTCGACAAGCAGAAGCCCTACAATGGGAGCTGTGCACGAGAAAGAAACGAGCACAAGCGTAAGTGCCATGAGGAAAATAGACAATAAACCAGTGGTAGCAGAGGCTTTGCTATCTACCTTATTGCCCCATGATGCGGGCAGTCGAAGCTCAAACCAACCGAAAAAGGATAAGGCGAAAACAACCAACATCAGGAAGAAAAGGATATTGAACACGGCACTTGTGGCCAGCTCGTTCAACTTGTGAGGATCGTAGATAGACGTGACAAGAAGACCGAGCATGAGGAATATCACGATAATAGATATGCCGTAAGTGACGGCATCACGCAGTCCTTTGGCACGATTTTTAGAACGTTTCAGGAAGAAACTCACCGTCATGGGGATGATAGGCCACACACATGGCGTGAATAGGGCGAGCAGTCCGCCCACGAATCCCATAAAAAAAATGTAAATCAACGAGCCGTTACTGTCAGTAGAAGTACCGTCGAAAGTGCGCATCTCTTTAATAACGGGGTTCCAAAGGTTGCCTGCAACAGCGATTTTGCTTGTATCCGTACGTACCACGGCAGGAACAAGAGCCGCCGAAACGGTGCTGTCGGTTATCGTTTCTTGCGCTTTTTCCGTCTTTATAGCCTCCTTTTTCGGTTCCTCTTTGACGGCCTTTGCGTCTACGGATGGTGATTTACCGGTTTTAACAATCGAAATTTGCTGCGGTGGCATACAACTCTGATCGTTACATGCGCCGTATTCAAGATAAGCATCAATCTTGTAATCGGGCTTTATGAATTTTACTTTTTGAATGAATTGCACGCTGTTTTCGAAGTAACGTAGCCGCATACCGAACACATTATCATACTTCGATATCTCGTTTCCACGATGTGTAAGACTGCCCACAAGCTCTGCACCTTCCATTTTCACGGCATGAAAAGAAGCTTGTATAGGCCCTTCGGAACCAAGGTTAGAAGAATATACGTGCCATCCGGCATCGATTTTCAAACTGAAAGCAATCTCTCCGATAGCACTTCCATCGGTTTTCAACTGTGATGAGGCATGAACCGGATTT
>ERZ772960.2501-NODE-2501-length-13261-cov-3.153036_pt1 | contig 13261 bp, 14 predicted proteins | sample MGYA00580678_ERZ772960 | MGnify/ENA primary metagenome ERZ772960 (study PRJEB29015, sample SAMEA2737930) | human oral metagenome | biome: human oral; feature: human-associated habitat; material: dental | place: China | collected 2059 ... | reverse complement strand
AGAAACCAACACATACGTCTCCTCAAGCCTTCGCCCAAAACGGTCTGAAATTGCCTTGTTTGCAACCTCCGCCTCCGCCGCAAACACCCCCGAGGATGCATCGTCCTCCCACTTAAGCGGGCTTGTGTTCTTCAGCGTGTACGTTCTTCCCAAATCCACACGGTAGCACTTCATGCCAATTTGCAAGCCTGTCGTCGGAAATGCCGTGCCCGAGAAATTCGAGGCGATCGTCGCCATATTGTTCTCAATGACCGCCCTTGAACGCTTAATACTATCCTGCGGTATGACCTTGTAATTCTGCATGCGAAGCCTCCTCTCAATAGCCGACGGCGCTCCATGTGATACGCCCCTTCGCCCGCGTCCCATCGCTCTTGACAAGCTCCACGTCGAAGTAGAAACCTGTGCCGTCTCGGTCAATCGCAACGATGTTCGGCGTGACGACTCCTGCCGATGTATTTCCTCCTTGGAGCGTCACGGAAACCTCGGGTTTGGTATAGTAGTACTTATTGAACCGCACACGCGTAGGTTTTTCCGTGTCCGTGATAACAACCGTGCCCCTGTCCACCGTATCCTCGATGTCCACATGGATGACGGCGTCATAGACGACAGGCTCAGAACCGTACGTCCCCGCTTCCACGCGAAGTCTCGTCAGCGCGTTCTGATACTCGTACTCGCCGACGTTGTACGGCATGAACGGCTCATACCCCGGCGCCGTGTCGACGAGCGTCTTGAATCCCGCCAAATCAAATGGCGCATCTCGCAAAGCGACATTTGACAGCACAATGTCTGCCGGACGCAAGAAAGACTCCTTGAGGCGCATGCTCTCGCTGCGCTGCGCAAAGAACGCTGTCTGCCGACACTCTTGAATCTGCAGACTGTCGACATGCTCACGTTGGAACACGCACCGAGGAGAAAAGTCGGCGGTCAGCCGCAGCGATTCTAGGTGTAGCGGATGAAATCCTGCCGCGCTCTCTTCCGTCAGAGAAAGCGTCTCTGCAAGCGTTCCGCTCGTCTTTTGTCCGTAAGCGTCAGCGACAGGAAGCGCTTCGGCGTGCTCCTTCATGTAATCTGCGCGGCCAACCTTGCTGTCCGAGACGCTGAAGGAGTCCGACCGTCTCAGCAATCGCAGAGCGAGCCAGTCGAAACCGTCCGAAAGAGAAACACCATCAAAAAGTGTTCTTGCGTAACTAGCTCCCCCTGCCATCTCGTCTGCCATCGCCAAAGACTCTTCAAAGCTTCGCTGATAAGCGACGGACGTAGAAATCTCGTCGCCAAAGACCAAACCTACGCCAAAATCCTTCCATGGCTTCGCCGCCCGCGCATCTGCGAAGGGGAAGTCTGCCTCCGCCCACGTCAGGCAGCGGTTCTCATGGAAACTGTTCCGCATCTCCCCCATCGCTCGCGCCTCCTCAGCTCATCGTGAACGTGAACGTCACCTCGTACGTGTCGTTCGCCCCCTTATTGACGACAGGGAAAACCACGCGGTCAAGCAGTCCCGCATTATTGCGGACACATGCCTCTTGGAGCGCTCCCGTCGCCTCGCCCTTCTCGAACTTTGCCGAGATACTGAAGATCTTCGTTCCCTCCACATGCTGATACGTCGCTTCCTTCGTGAGGAGATGACCGTTCAAACGATTCTGTGAAGCCTCCACTCTCTCATTACTCGTACCGACGGCGATTTTGTTCATCGTATCTGGGCGCCCGCTTGTCTTACCAATGGCGTCGGCGATGAAATCATAGCCGCAATTCAAAATCATGTTGTCCTTGCGCGTCGTCGTCACTGTGCCGTCCTCCTTGCACAATACGCCGACGAACGATCCGTGAACCTTCAACCTCTGCTTTTCTTCCATGTGAATCCCTCCTAGAATCTCGGGTAACAATAAAGCCTGTCAAATGCACCGAGAGGATGAGCCTCAACAGCGGCATGCACAGCCTGCATAAAACCAAATGAATGCAGAAAAAGAACCCGCGACTTCTCCGTCTGGGAAATCGCGAGTGTCAGCCAATCCACATCCATCATCCGAAGCGCAACGCGAGCCTCAGCGCCGTCGCTTCCCGCCAAGTAAAACTCCTCAGCCTCCCTGTCAAAACCGACGCGCAGCCATCTGCCCGCCCCTTCCAAGGATAAGAACACCGTATCGACACGCTCCGTAACCTTCATGTTGAAACTCAAGCCGAACGTCCTGCCGACTTGCACGGCGTAAGAAAGTCGCGTCAGCGCGTCGACATGCAGTCCTTTGTGCCAGCGTCCGTTGCGAAAATCTCCCGCGTGCTGCGCCTCCTGCGGACTCGTCCCGCGTGAACCGGAAAGCGACCCGTCGAGCGCGAACACCTCGCCGCTTGCAGGGAACCCCACATACCGCGCAATCTCATGGCGCACTGACGCACCCTCCAAGCTGCCAATCACACCGTTCCATGTCAGCTTCTCTGCTTCTGCACCATCCCATGGGAAATCCACGTCCGCCCATGCCATATCATCCGATGTCGCACCAATGACCTTGTAGTCATACCAGTTGCGTGCGCGATATACTTGCGGCAGCACTACGGGCACGATGTACTCCCCGAAGAGAGCGCCCTTTTCCAAGCGCAGTTCCGCCGCCGCCTCGTCGTAGTACATATTGATCTTCACGCCTGGGTACTTCTCTTTTTCTTGGTCGAGGGAGAGGATGACGTTGCGCGAAGCGTCCGTTGCCGTGTCCATGACGACGTAGGCAGCGTTCTCGCTGTAGTTATCATGCTCATCAACCGCTTTGACGAGCATGAAGTACCGCCCGACGTTCGGGTAGACGTAGCGGTGCTTTGTCAGCTTCGTCTCAAAGAGCCGCAGTGCTTTGTCCCACTCTGCAGTCTGTCCAACAGCGACGACGTACCGCACGTTGTGAACGGGCACAGCATCCCAGAAGAAATCCAGGTTCGCGCCGTTTCGCTCGACCGTGAAATTCTCCACGTCGGGCAGTATGCAGTAAAGCGTCTCGCTTTCGCCTTCGCCAAACTGGTCGTAATATGCGACGCGTACTTGCTTTATGACCGCCTGCCCCTTGTAAAGAAACACGTTGTCGGGCGAGGCGAAACGTTCCTCATTGACATAAACATGGGCGCCGATGCAGTCCAAGGGAATCTCCAAGAACGTGATGAGCGTGCCCTCGTTCGTCTTTGTCAGAGAGATGTCCTGTGGCCTCTCCGGGCGGCGCTTCGTATAATGCAGCTCCGACGGCGCACTGCGATTGCCATCCTTGTCCACGGCAAACAGGTAGATGTGCCCGACGTACGTCAAGGGCAGCATGCTCGATGTGCTCATTTGTGTACGCTCTAACAGACCTGCGACACCCACATTTTTGTCCGTGCGCAGCTCATAATAGGCCAAGTTGGCGAGCCAAGGCACATGATCCCAAGCGAGCGCACCGCCGAGCCGCGTGAACGTCAAGCGAAAGTTGCGCGGCATCAAGAGCTTGCCTTCCTTGTGCTCCTCAACCTCTTCCGCCTTGAAGCCGTTCGCCGCATTGATCTGCTCCGCTTGCAGTGCGAGGAACTGCTTGAGGATGGTCATGATGTAGCGCCCATCTCCTGCCACGGATGGCGGCAAGTCAGGCACATGAAGAATCCGCTTTGTAATCTCAGCCATCGAGGCTCACCGCCCCGGCGAGAAGACCGCGCAGCTCATCGTAGAGCGCCTTATCCTGCGAAATGTCGTACTCATTGCGATTCAGTGCAAGCAGAACAGCGACCTTGACCGCATAATCATTGAGCGCCTCATGCGGAAACGGCATCTCCCCCGCATCACTTTCCAAGAGCGGCATTGTCTGCCAGTAGCGGAAACGAATCTCCGAAAGACTGCGGTCGATGAACTGCGCTTTCCGCCCTGTCACGCGGATTGGATAGCGCCCCGCAGGAGAGACGTACCGCTCAGGCACGCTCTCGCCATCGTGCAGCAATATCTCTGCGGCCATCATCGGCGAACGCGCGGCAATCAGCAAACTCGATACCTCGTTGATGGCGGTATTGAGAAACCCTAGGCATTCCTCGATGCTGTACTCGTCCGAGATGTCATGCCCCGCCGCCTTGATATCCGCCACAGCCTTCTTGACCTGCATCCTTCTCACCTCACATGAAAAACGGCATCTTCGGCCGCAGACCGTTGTACTTCCTCCGAGGCACGATCGCCTCGACCTCCGACATGACCGCCTGCGTCATCGTGTCCACATCCGTATTGTTCAGCACCATGCGCGTGAGCTTGACGAGAGCATCTGTAAAACTCTCGGGCAGGCTTATCAACCAACCGTCCTTCGCGGTGCCCAATGTGCCGTAGTATTGCAGCCGAAACGGCTCTTCGGCATACAGTTTACCGCCGAAAAGCCGAAACGTGCCTGACGTCACGTGATCATCCGACACTGCATGCAGCCGATAGCCGTCCGACAGACGGTACAAGCCTTTGACAGAGAGAAAATCATCGGGCAAAGGCACACCGTCGGCAAAAACTACCGCGTCATCGTAGACCTTTTCACGCTCCGTCACATCGCTCTGCATGTTGGCGAGGCGGTTCGCAACGTAACGCAAGACCTCGTTAATCGCCTCCCAAATCTCGTAATCCGAGAAGCGCACCTCGTCCGTGTCCTTTTCCTTCCAGCGCACCATCTGCTTGATGCGCGTCGCGTCAAGCACTCGACACACCCCCCTGCCAATACCGTTTCTGATGTTCCTTGCCCACAGCAAACGCAGGATGTAGCTCGAAGAACTTCTTGACGAGCCGCGTGAATTCGCCCATATCGCCGCCCTTCTGCGCCTTCCTCGCCTCCACGAGCCACGGATTGAACAGCCACATCTCGGGCGGGATGAACCCCAGCGGCACGATGTTCTTGCCACGTCCGCCACTCGCCGTCACGTCTCGCGCCATGTCGATGGCCGCTTGACAGGCGATGCGGTTTTCAAGGATTGTCTTGCCGTCCTCCTCATAGAGCTTCTGATTGAGTATCACATGACAACCTCCTCCCCAAAAAGAAAAGGCCCGCATTTCGCGAGCCTCTATTCTCATTCTTTCTCACTCTGCTACGCACGCTTGATACCGTAGATCGACCCCGACGCTTTGGGCTGCGTGCCCTGAAGGCCGAGCCACGACTCGATGACGAACTCCTCGTACGAGCCTTTCTTCGCGAGTCCTGCGACCTCGTGCGTACGGTCGAACCACTTGAGATCCCAGTACGCCATGTCGAGGAGGTCGATGACCGTGTCCTCGTACATCGGATGCACCTGCGCATGAATCGTGCCGAAGTCGGACTCATAAGCGTCCGTGACGTTCACGGCGACCTTGTCCTTCGAGCCGCGCTGCTTTGCCGCACCGCCCGTGACGATTGCCGAGAAGCGGCGCTTGCTGCGCCCGCTCATCACAGCGAGCGTCGGATTACCGCCGCGCTTGCTGCACATCTCCATGCAGTCGTTGATGTGGTCTTCCGTGAAGAGCGCATCGCCCGCCGTGAAGACGTTGTTCTTCACCATCTGCACGCCCTGTCCTGCCGTAGAGAGCGTGATCTGCCTCTTGTTCTTGATCGCATCGTCCATGCTGTTGTAGAGCGTGAACTTCTTCGGATCGGCGTCCTTGCGGATATAGTACGGCAGGTTCGCCGAAAGCTCCGCAGGAAGCTTGTTGCCAGCGCCGGGCTTCGCCTTGAAGTAGATGAAATCGCCCGTATTCATGCGATGCGCTGCCGCAGTTGCGCCCACGTTGCCCGTGAACGTCACGTCCTCCGCATCCTCCGTGAGGAAGTAGCGCACGCCGCCCGTGAGCGCGGGATTGCCCGGCGACTCGTCGCGCGGCGAATCGTTGAAGACGAGCGCAAACTCGATGTCACGCGCGTGCTGCTTGAACGCGTTGATCTTCTGGCGGGCGAACTCATCCTCCGGTGTGTACTCCTTCGCGTGCTGCTTCTGCGCGTCGGACACCCTGCCCGAGCTGATGAAGTGCTGGCAGCGGTTGTCCCACTGCGCGAGCGAGCCGACCTTCTCCGTCGCGTAGTCCGTCATCTCAGGGTGCGCGTTCTCCTGCGGCGGCTTCAAGCCTTCCGTCGTCCAGTTGAACTTGAGGCTCTTCGCCTCCGGCGCCGTCCCGAAATTCGAGAGGAAGAACGTCATATCGGGGTCGATGTTCGTGATGATCTTGCTGAAATCGTCCTTCGTGCCGACAGCCTCGTACGTTACGGACTGCGACACGGATTTTGCTACCAATGCCATGATTTACCACCTTTCGTATTCAGTGGAGGTTCGCCGCGATGAATGCGCTTCTCTCCCTCGCATCCATCGTGCGCATAGCCCTCCAGTCAACTTCCTTCGCGGGCGCGGCGGTCACTCTGCCTGCGCCTTCCACCTTGGGCGGCTGCGCCCTTGCGGGCGGCATCGCGGGCACAGGCGTCGTCGGCACGCCCTGACGCTTGGCGTAAAACGCCTTGCGCGTCTTGTCGTAATACTCCTTGAGCACGGGCACGTCCGCACGTGTCGGCAAACCTTGTGCAAGACGACGCATCGCTGCCTCCACCTTGACCGCGTCGGCATATGCCATGTGCCTGTAGTGCCCGACCATCATCTGGTCGATCTCCGCAAAATGCGGCTCTGTGGCGGCAAACTGCTGATAGAGCGGCACAATCTGCGCCATCGCCTGCTGACTCTCCTGCTGCTCGGCTACCATCTGCCGCTGGTGCTCATCAATGGAGCGTGCGAGCTGCTGGATATTCATTTCGACGGCAACGCGGTACGCCTCGACCTTCTTCTGCGCCTCCTCGTCCTCGCCGTACTCGACGCCCTCAATGTCGCTCGCCGAAAGCCCGAGATCAGCACGAGCCTTGGCCTCCGCGACCTCGCGCATGCGTCGGTACATCGCCGTCATATCCGGCGCGGGCTGCGTCTCCTGCGATGACTGCTCTTTGACTGCGGCCTGCTGCATAGCGGCCTGCTGCTGCGCCTGCATGGCGGCGATCTGCCGCTGTTGGCAGAGAGCGATGTAATTCGCCTTGAGCGCGTCGGGAATGCGGCTCTCGTCCACCTGCCCGAGCGTCATCGCCTGCAGAAACTCGTCCGACGTGTAGGCAGTCGGCGCGGCGGGACTCTGCACATTCTCGGCGGGCGGCTGCGCGGTCTCATCAGTTGTCGCATTCTCATCAATTGTCGCATTCGCATCACCTTGTGCAAACTGCACGACTCGGCGCTCCCCCGTCATGGGATCGACCTCTATGGCAAACTCGGGCGGCGCGTCCATCTGCGGCGCGTCCGCTGCCGGAGCATCAGCCGTCCCCGTCTGTACATTCGCCGCAGATGCGGCAGGTACATTCGCCGCAGGCGCAGCCGTCTGCACCGCGCTATCCGCGCCTGTCTCTGCGCCCGCAGGTGCCCCGTTCATCATCATTCCTGCATCTTCTCCATTCATGTCCTTTCCTCCCTCTGCAAATCACGCAAGTGGGCGTCCGCCTGCTTGCCAGCGTTTGACACCGACACAAGACTCTGCCAAAAACGCTTCGCCGCCTTGTAGTCCGCCTGGACTTCCGTCAGCTCCTCCGCGCCTTTCGCCACCATGAGCTTTGAGAGCGTCTGCGTTTCGACCTCCTTGAGCCACGCCTCGCCGAACTTCTCGGCGAGCAAATCACGCGCCTCAAGGCCGTCCCGCGCCCTTCTCTGCAGCTCCATCTTTCTCACCGTTTCCATACCGTGTCCCTCCCCTCATGCCACAACTGATACGCATGGCCGAGCGTATTGTCCCGCGTAATCTTTGCCTGCATGCTCTCGGGAGTCGTCTCGATGCCCACCTGCTTCAAGGCTTGCACCTGCGCGTCGATGGGCAGGTCGTCGAACCGCGCCGAAAGCTTCGCCATCGTCTTGGCGCGGACATCGGCTTCCTTGAGCGCGAGCTGCGCCTGCAAAAGAGCCTCTTCCTTCGCCTGCGCTTCCTGCTGCGCCTGTTGCGCCTGAGCTTGCGCCTGCTGGAACTCCTGCCCTGCAGGGTCGAGCAGATACTTCTCCGTCGAGCGGATGCCCATCGCCTCCAACAGCTCCTTGGCGATGTTGTACCACGAGGACGCGTTGACGACACCGATCATCTCCAACTTGGGATAAAGCTGACTAATAAGCACCATCAGGTACTGAATCTGCGCCTCCTTCGTCGACGCGCCGCGTCCGACATTCACAATGAGGTCGTAGTCGACGGAAAGCTCCTCGCGGCGAATCGTCATATTCTGGTCGGAAAGCCGTACAATCTGCCCGTCGTCGACGAACTTCTGACAAAGCAGGATAATGAACTTCACCATCGGAATCCAAGCCGTCTCTGCCGCAAGCCGCGCGATGAGCTTGACCTTCTTGTCGCTCGCCCCCATGATTGCCGCGATGCCCGTCGCCGTATGGTTGAGGCTCGATGAATCCAACCCTTGATTGTAGCGTGTCGAGCCTGACTGGCTCTCGATCTCGTTCTGCGCGTACTGCACGAGACTCATCGCCGAGCCGTCAAGCTGAATGGGCGGCGGCTGGAACATCGCCTGCTGCGGCGCTACGCCGTTCTTTACAGGCACATACTCCTCGTTCTCATAGAGCGCGTCCATATCCACGTTGGACTCGTCGACAAACTTCTGCGGCGCATTGTTCTTCGCGACCGCGATCACCATCTGCCGGATGAGCGCCGTCTTGAGGTCTTGCAGCTGCTCCAACGTGTCCGCAATGGAGTCCTCGCCGAAGATGGCATACGCATCCGGCTCGGGAGAAAACACGAAGAACGGCGGCATTTCGAAGACGTTGTCCTGAATCTTCAAAGGCGTATCGCCAACCGCATGGACGATGACGTTCTCGTAAATGCCATCGTTGTTGTAATCCACGCGCAGGTACGCCTCGTAAAGCTCGAACTCCTTCGATGCGTCGTCGCCGTCCGACAGCTTTCCCGTCACGTCGTTGACGTTCTCGTTGTGGCGAAGCTCGAACTGCGTGCGCCGCGTCTCGCCCGACGCAGCTTCCGCCATCGCCGCATCCACGTTCGCGTACACGCCCTGCGCTTCCATGCGCTTCAAATAGTCGCCGAAAACGACTTTGCGCTGTGCCACGAACTTCGCCTCGTGCAGCTCCCGCGCCTCGTGTGTGAAACGAAGCTCCGACGGACTCATGTTCTCCAAGACCGGCTGATTGACCTTGAGCCGGATTTCGTCGTACACCACATGCAGGAGATCGCCTACAGGCGTTACAGGCTCAGCAAGCAAGATTTCTGCCTGCCCCATCTGTGACGCCTGCAAAAGCATCTGCATCGTCTGCGCATCCGCCAAGACCTCCTTCGTCTCGCGCTCCTCCTCGCGCTTCCAGTAAATCTTCGCGCAGCCCATATTCACCTCAAGCCCGTCGCGCAAAAGATTGTGCATGAAGAGGAAATAATTATTGCGCCGCGTCACGAAATAGCTGACGAGCTGCTGAATCTTCCGCGCATTGTCATCGTCGTTGACGTTGACCCCCACGATGTCGATGGGATCGTCCGAACCCGTGAACGCCTCCAAGAGCGACGGCATAATCCAATCGAGCGTCGTCTTGACATCCCTGGACACCCAGTTATTCAGCTCCGAAAGTCGCGGGAACTTCTTCTTGTAGTGCTCCTTGTCCGCCCTATACACGTCGAGTCGCCGAAGAAGAGCAGGCTCAACCTTGCTCCTGTAGTAACTATCTGCAGCGTCACGCCCCTTGCGATACGCCGTCATGATCTTCTCAACGGCCTCCTCGGGCAACGTCTCAAGGCTTATGCCCTCGTCTGCCGCGCCTTCCACTGCACCCATCGCGGTCAACCTGTCCTCTGCCACAGCCTCGCCTCCTTACATGCTGCCCGCCTTGGGCGCTCTACCCATGCGCCGCGCCTGCCGATACTTAGAGTTATCCGCCAATCGCACGGGATGAGCAAACGTCAACGCGAGCGCGTCCGCAAGATCGGGACTCTTGCCCATGCGCTCCTTGATCTTGTCCTTGCCCTCAAGGATGATGCGCCCGTTGCCCGTAAAACGGTACTCCGCCGCCGAAAGCTCCGTCTTGAGGTCGGCGTCCTGCCCGATCGTGCCGCCCGCCTCCAGCCAATCGCGACACTTGAAATACATCTCCGCACGGATGTTGGCGTAACGCTCCGCATCCATCGCCGCACCGCCGAAATTGACCTCGGTCGGCGCATAGCCGAGCTGTCGGAGACGGTCGATGACACCTGCTCCCATCGCGCCCGCGTCAATAAACACCGCATCGGGCGAAAACTCCGTCCAGCACGCCAACACCGCACTCGCCGCGTCCATCGTCGACAGCTCCGTGTATTTCCGCATCTCGCGCAAAAAAAGCCCCTGCCGCACGCAAATCGCTGTGCGGTCGTCGCCAAAACGCGCCACATCCACGCCGAGGACGACAGGCTGTCCCGTCACATCGTCCGCACTCATCTCACGCGCCGCCGCATCCGTCACGAGGTCGATCGGCATCACCACATCAGAGGCCGATGCCGTAAAATCACAAAGAAGCTCCTGCCGATACTCCATCTCCGTCATCTGCGCCCGCATATCCGCAATCTCATCATTCGGCAACACGCCAGACTCATCCGCCCGATAAATGCAAGAGTACCAGCCGTCGGACTTATCCGCGTGCTGGTACATCTCATAAAATTGATTCTGTCCCTTCGGCGTGCCGATAAACACCGCCCAGCCCTCACGATCGGAGAGCGCCGGACGGATAACGCCGCCCCAAAGCTCCGGCTTGATATTTGCATACTCGTCCAAGATGACTCCGTCGAGATAAATGCCGCGTAAAGCGTCCGGATGATCCGCACCGATGATATAGAGCCGCGCACCAGGCGAACCTTGATGCCGCGTCGGCAGCTCGACAAAAAGCTCCGATTCATTGACCACGCGCCCCGGGATGGGATTGGTGTAGTATTTGAGATACTCCCATGCCACCCGCTTCGCTTGATTGCGATACGGCGCGACATACGCATAGACAGGAGCCTTGCGCTCATTGAGCACCGCCTTTTTAATCATCTCATTGACCGTGCCGACCGTCTTGCCAAAACGACGATGACAGACCAGCACCGCAAATCGATTAGCCGAGAGCGCCGGATGAATCGTCTCTCGCCAGATCGGGCGCGGCGTATAGGGAATCACAACCTCGCTCATCCGCCGCCCTCCCATCGAAACGTCAAGGGAGCACCATCCACGCCGCTCACCTGCGTCTTGTTGATGTAAACACCGTCCATCTTATTGAGCAAATCCACTGCCCGCAGACGGTCTGTCTTTCCCGTCTCATCGTCGCGTGCAAATTGCGTGAGCAGTTCGCGCCTCTCTGCAGCATCCATGATCTTGCGCGAATCCAGTTCGCGCCGCAATTCATCAATGCGCTTCTGCACCTTAACATTTCTTAACAGTCTTGCGGCGGCAACAGCCGCTATATTATCCGAGCGCACCTTGTACCCCGCGTTCTTGTAGGCTTGCGTGGCATTTCCGCAGCGCACAAATTCCACACAAAAATTTTCCTGTAACCGCTGCATATCGCCACCACCTTGCCGCAATCGTTTCCCTCCCCCATTTCCGCCCAACAGAAAAGCCGCCTCAAAAGAGACGGCCTTGCAAAGAAGGATGTATGAGGTATAGGAGCTGTAGCAGCCAGGATGCACATTCCCAAAACTGCCACACTACCAGTGTACCACGGAAAAAGCGTTTAATTAGACACGTCTATTTAATTTTTGCTCAATCTTGAGATACGCCTCCAACACACGGTCGACGATGTACCGCCACATCTCTCGCAGTGTCCTCTCACTCACAAAAAACTCTGCATTGAGATACCTCTCGCGCATCGCCTCGCAGTAAAGCCTCTGCGTCACGACGAGCCATGCTCTACGCCCTCGCCCGGGCTTGCGCTCCGATGCCTTGCGACGTGCCGCGATAAACATACGCTTACGCTCAGCCAGCCCGCGCTCGACAAACTCCACAGCCCGCAGCCAGTTGTAGGCAGCATACGTCTCGTCAAAGCGCAAACCGCGAATCGCCTCCGCCTCCGTCGGATGCCCGGGCAGATTGCCACCGCTCCCCTGTCGTTCGCCGCGCACATACTCCTCACGGCGCGTATGATACAAAGCCAACTCCTGCACATAATTCAGCAGGAAATACTCTGCCCGCTTCCTGTCCGCACGAATCTCTTCTGCCATCTGCAAAGCCGCCTCATGTTCCAAAGTACCGCCCTCCTACATCCTACTCACTCGTCCGCTTTCCGTCCCATTGATTACCGACGACAACAGATATGTCAGCAACATCCCTTAAAACGTGCGTATCTAGGTAATTACACGCAACAAACCCTCCACCATCAGAATCAACGACATAATCTACACCTCCACGGTATCCAATCAGCCCAATAAAGAGGATGTCACCCTCAAAAATCTTCACGCCCCTCTTATCACGCAGCCCTGTATCCTCACTGACGGTATCAGGATCAACTACTATTGCCCAGCTAAACAAGCCGCCCGCGATTGCATACCCGCCAAATCCGTTTTCCACACAATACCCATACACCCACCTGCCATTCCTATCCTTACCCCTAAACAATGTCTGAGACGTTATATCGTACAGCATCATGCTACTCACATCCTTACAAAAGTGGACAAAGCCTGTCCACTTTTGTCCAACCTGTCCACTTTGTCCGCCATTTTTCTGGCACTGGTAAAATCGTCAACCCGCCACATAATTCTCAAACCGCTCGCAGGAGCGGAATATCCGCTTGTTATTCACCCATCGCTGCAACTGCAGTGTCTCTTTTGGCGCGTGTGGCTTGTCATATATCATGACGTATGGATCGTAGTCATGCGCCCGTAACCAGTACACGCGCTGCAAATCCTCGGCGTGCGTGCTCCAATAGTTTGTCAGCACATACACCTTGCGCTTGCGATAATCTTTAATGTTTGTACGAGACGCAAATTTTTCCAACATCTGCGGCACAAATACATCACGAGGATTATCCCACGCAAAATGCAGCATTTTGACCTTACACGCATTGAGCAACTCGATGTTTGCCTCCGTCAGCAGTCGCGCATCCAACCCTTGTGTAAAATCAATCCATACGCCGCTTGCCGCCAACTGCTCTAACAAATCCATGTGCTCTCTCGCCGCCAGCAAGTTTGGGTCGAGCAACTTGATCGTCGCCTCGCCGCTCCAAAACTCCTTGAGGTCGGCAACCTTGCGGCTCTCCCGTCCTTCCTTTCCCGCCACAATGCAAAACGGGCAGGCACGCGGGCAGCCTCTCGTCAAGA
>ERZ772960.2500-NODE-2500-length-13262-cov-8.384342_pt1 | contig 13262 bp, 5 predicted proteins | sample MGYA00580678_ERZ772960 | MGnify/ENA primary metagenome ERZ772960 (study PRJEB29015, sample SAMEA2737930) | human oral metagenome | biome: human oral; feature: human-associated habitat; material: dental | place: China | collected 2059 ... | reverse complement strand
TAAGTGACGATGAACTAGTGCGTGAAATGGAGCAGGAAATCCATCATGTGAAACGAATGGAAACGGAGAGGGTGAGTTATATGACTTACGAAATGAAACTGATGGACGAGCGGAAGGAAGGACGGAAAGAAGGGCGCGAGGAAGGATTTAAGGCTGGCAGCGAGAAAGCATATTGGACGATGGCTCTTGCCATGCTGAGAAACAGTGAGCCGATCGAGCGGATTGTTCAATATTCGCAGCTTCCCGCGGAGAAAATCGCGGAGATCGCGAAGGCGAATGGGCTGCAAATTTCCCCTTAAGTCCGCCCCAAAAATCGACGATAAACTCCATAGAGAGAAATCCCTGCCTAACCCGCTATGGGCGGCGGGCACTTAAAATCGACAGCACGGCTGCTATACTATGGATATGGAAGAATCAAGGAGGCACTTCCCATGGCGATGATCATCAAGAACAATATGCCGGCGAAAAATACGCTGAACCAGCTCGACAAGAATGACAAGGCGCTCGCGAAGTCGCTGAAGAAGGTCGCCTCGGGCATGAAGATCAACAGCGCGGCGGACGACGCGTCGGGCTATGCGATCTCGGAGAAGATGCGCGTCCAGATTCAGGGGCTTGACCAGGACTACGACAACACGCAGACGGGCGCGAGTATGCTGAAGGTCGCCGAGGGCGGCGTGCAAAGCTCCATTGACATCCTGCGCACGATGAAGGAAAAGGCGATCAACGCCGCGACGGACACGAATACGGATGAGGATCGCGCGACAATCCAAAAGGAAATCAATCAGGCAATCGACCAGCTCGACGAAAATGCGGAAGTGACGTACAATGGGCAGACGATGCTGGACGGCTCGAAAAACAATTATGTCCTTCATCCCGGCACGGGCACTGTTTTGACGAATGAGAGTTTGCACCCTTCGACAGACCAAGTCGCGCCGATTACAGACTTGCGGGATTTTGCAGGACGCAGCCTAGGTATAAAGTCGGACAGCAAGATTGAGATTTCCTATGTATCACAAGGCGTGACGACTACTCGCACACTGGATCCTGTAGGAACAGAAATGCTTCAGGATTTAGTGGCAAATGCTAAACCTGTTCCTGCGTTTAGCACGATTTCTGTTTCCATCACGGCTGGCAGCGATATAGTAGGAATTGATAGAAACGGTGAATACGTTCATACGGCTAGCGGGAATGTTGCCCTCAACTTCAGTGCACAGGATGCGGGGGTAAATAATCAGATTGCCGGGCTGACGTTCAATGTCATGGATAAGGATGGAACGATTAACCGTACGGCAAACGAGGTGCTGAATAACTTTACAGAGACGATTCGTGCCGAGGACGAGTCGCCCGACAATGCACTCGTGTTCCACACTGGAACGAAGGCGAACCAGTCCGTGAAGATTGGTTTTTCTGACTTGCGGAGCGTTGCGCTGGGGCTTCGGACGGCCGATGGAAAGACGCTGAGCGTTTCGACGCAAAAGGAAGCCAATGCGGCGATCAGTGTCTTGGATCTCGCCCTTCAAAAGGTCACGAATCAGCAGACGGAAATCGGCTCGGTGCTCTCCCGTATGGACTACACGGGCACGAACATCACGACGGCAAGCGAGAACACGCAGAACGCCGAATCCGTCATCCGCGACGCGGATATGGCGAAGGAAATGACGGCGTACACGAAGAACAACGTCATCACGCAAGCCGCCCAGTCCATGCTCGCGCAGGCAAACCAAAACGGCAGCAGCGTGCTGAGCCTCTTGCAGTAAACCACAATCTGAATGAAAACAACCTCGCATCATTTCGTGCGAGGTTGTTTTATCCGCGGAAACTCGGTTTTGAAGGTTGTAAACAGGAAACTTTTTGGTATAATTTTCTTAAAACATAAAAGGAGGGCTTGCGTATGCCTGCAACAATGACACATTTTCAGGTTCAAATGGATGCCGATGTGAAACATCAGTGCGAGGAAATCTATCAGGAATTAGGGGTTAACTTGGCGACCGCAATCAATGTCTTTATGCGGCAGTCCTTGCGAGCGGGTGGCTTTCCTTTTGATGTGCGCCTGTCTGAGCCGAATGGCGTCACGCGTGCGGCTATGCTGGAAGGCGAACGTTTGGCACATGATCCGTCCGTGCAGCGTTATGCGGTGGAGGATGCCTTGCAGGAGCTGAAGCGATGATGCGCGACGTTGTATGGACGAGGCAATTCAAAAAAGACTACAAGCTTGCCATGAAACAACATCGAGATATGAATAAGATCGATACAGTGATACGCCTTTTGGCAGAAGGGAAGATTCTTCCTCAGACCTATTTGGATCATGGGCTATCGGGCAACTGGAAAGGCTATCGGGAATGCCATGTCGCACCGGATTGGCTGCTTGTTTATCGGATGGAAGAAGATGTGCTGGTTCTGACTTTAACACGGACAGGCAGTCATGCGGATTTGTTTGGATAGTATTGTCTCAGAGGCAGTGCATGAATCGCATTTTGCGGGCGTTCCTGCCTCTTATTTGTCGTCGACAAAATGACGATATAAAGGTATAATGAAAAAATAGGAAATTTGTCACCCTTGGGGCGTGACCTTATATACAGAGCAAGGAGAATGCACGATGAGCAGGGACAGGCAGCAGGAACGGATCGCAAGGAGCATAGGAATCGCATTGACAGCAGGCATGATCAGCGCCATGCCGACGGCGTTTGGCGCGCCGATAGAGGACGCCTCTGTCTCCCATGTGGCTAAGATTGTACAGACGGCAAATGCCGCGGCTACGGGCAAGGACACGACGATCACGAGCGGCGTGCAAAACAACGTCATCGGCTGGAAGGACTTCTCCGTCAACAAGGACGAGAAGGTCACATTCGACGACAAGAACTATATGAATATCGTCACGGGCGCGAACACCTCGGAAATCAACGGCATCGTGCAGGGCGGCGGCGACATCTACGTCATCAATCCGAACGGCATCATCTTCGGCAAGGACGCGCAGGTGAACGTCGGGAATCTCTACGCCTCGACGCGCTATGTCAGCCCGACGGACGCCGCAACTGCGACGGCGGCGGGGAATCTCTCCTCTGTCCTAGCGAGTCCCTCGGCAGGCGTCGCGACGGACGTCGTGAACCTCGGCACAATCAGCGCAACGAAAGTCGATGTCGAGGGCAAGAATATCCGCTTCATCAGTGATCATGTCACGGCATCGGGCGGTATGACGCTCGAGGCGGACGGCGTAAACGGCGGCTACATACACGTCGGAAACACGAATGGCACAGCGCCTACGGACTATCAGACCCAGTCCGTGACGGGGACGGGCTCACCGCTTACTGCCGCCACTGCCCCTGCTCTTGTTGCCTATCAGACGGTCGACGGAACGAACTGGAAGACGCGCATCAATGGCCATACCGCAGGCAACTATATGCTGACGGGGGATATAGATGCTACGCCTGCTACGCTTTCGACAAAAGCTGCAGATTTTGGCTCGATTGCGTCCTTTTCGGGCAAGTTCGACGGCATGTTCTACACCGTCAAGAACATGGAGACAACGGGAGGGCTGTTTGCCAAAACAGACGGAGCTACGATTGAGAATATTGGCGTCGTAAACTCGAAGATTACGGGAGGGGCGGCAGCCACTCCTGCAGGTGCGATTGTTGGAGAGGCAAAGGATACGATACTTAGCCATGTCTATAACGAAGGAACGACGACGACAGGCGCTGCTGTCTATGCGGCGGCATTGGTCGGGAAGGCGACTGGGACGAATACCATCGAGTACAGCTATGTTTCCGACGCAAGCAAGGCTGAATCGGGAACGATGGTGGGCTATATTCCCAGTGGCGAGGTGCACATCGACCACAGCTATATACTGGGAGATTATGGCAATACTCCTGCCTCCACACTGTGGGGATTTTCACGATCTCTTGGCGGTGCAGCCGCTAAACTGTACGTTCAAAACAGCTATTTTGGTGTGACTGCAACGACTTCGCAAAATATGTCGATTGCACCAGGAAGCACGAGCAATCAAATCCCTGGCGACACCATTCTTATCGGAGAGTTCGCTGCTTCCGTATCTGCTCATACTTATTCAGAGGGGACTGCGCTTCCGGGAGGAACGGCTGCAGACCCTACGGTCACCAAAGACGAAGTACGCCGTGTAGCCCTATACAACGCCACCGAATCGTCCGTTTTCGGCTGGGGAACAGACATCGCGAACACCGGCGGCGTCAACATCACCTCCACCGGCGCCGTCACCCGCCCCGCTTGGCGCATCTACGAAGGCCGCACGCTGCCCGTGCTGACCTCGATGACGAAGGGCGTCAAGACCGTCGACTACAACTACGCCTACTACAAGAAGGACGCGGGCGCGCCCCTCTACACGACGAAGGACACGACGGCGACGCTCTACAACGGCGGCAGGAACGGCGGCAAGGATATGCCCGCCTCCGCGACCGATCTGACGCAGGGGCTTCTTTATAATGCCGAACTGCTGAAAATCACAGACGCGAGCGGCAACGCCATCACGGGCGATTCGAAGGGAAACGTTGCGGAGAGCTCCGCCATCGCCTTCTCCGGCGACCGCACGACGAACCTCTTCTACGGCAAGGACGGGACGAACGAGGGACAGCTGCACGCGACGTATGCAAACGGCAAACAGCAGACGCTCGCGCTCCTCTACTCCGACCAGAACGGCTACGACCTCGTCGGCGGCAACATCTCGATTGCCCCACGCGAAGTCACCGTCCCGCAGGCAGACCTGCAGAACGTCGTGCTGAAAAAGGCGTATGACGGCACGGCAGCCGTCGATACGAGCAAGATCGCCGCGCTCTACGCAGGCACGAGCTCGAATATCCACGGCATCCTGCAGGAGGACAAGGACGCCGGGCTGACTGTCGACACGAGCGGCATCACGGGCAAGTACGTCAACCCCGACACGACGAAGGCGCAGACGGCAGATGCGGACTGGGATCGCCCGACCGCATACGCCGCCGCGAATGACAACGGCGACGTCGGGGCGAAGAAGTACGTCTATCTGAACGGCACGCTGACCCTGACATCGGGCGGCAGCCCCTACACAGGCAACGACTACGTCATCAATGCGGCGGACGCGAACGTCAGCACCTTTGCCAAGGGCCTGATCTACCAGCAGAAACTCGCCGTCAGCGGCCTCCCTGCCCCAAGCACGAAAGTGTACGACGGGAAGACGTATGTCGTCGATGGGGCGGGCGCGGCGCGCACCTTCACGCAGAGCGATTTCACGATCGACACGTCGAACATCAAAGGTACGGACGACGTTGCACTGAGCGTGACGGACAGTTATGCGCATTATGTCGACCGCAGCGGCAGCACAGTCACGCGGAAGAAAAACGTCGGCACGCACGAGATCGAGTACGGCGGGCTGAAGCTCACAGGAACGACGGCAGGGAACTACACGCTGACGGATGCGGGCGGCAATACCGTATACAGTCTGAACGGCGTGCTGACGGCAGACAGCGATTGGAACGCATCCGTCACGCCCGTCCCGACGGACGCAGGCACATCGACCGACGCGGGCGGCTTCCTCTACCAGTCGGGCGGCAAGATCACGCCGCGCCTGATTACCGACCAGGACTATGCGTGGTTCAAGGATGTTTCGGGCACGCTGACCGAGCAGAATGCGACGCGGCAGTACAATGGCGTGTCGGCGTATACCGATCCGAAGGGGCATATCGTCAATCTTTCAAGCACCGTGCATTCTGGCGCGCTAGGGCTTGTTTCGGGCGATGATATGCACTTCACCGTCACGAGCGCCGACTTCACGACGGCGCAGGGCACGAGCGGCACGGCGACCAAGAACGTCCACAATGCCGCGCTCGGCGCGACGGGCGCGCAGGCGGTGAAGTACGCCGTCACCATCTCGGGCGCGGACGCGGCGAACTACGCCTTTTCGAGCACGCCGTCCGTGATGCTCGCAGATGGCGGTACGGCGGCCGTCTACGGCAAGGGCACGATCACGCCGCGCACGCTCAAAGTCGCGGCGACGGGCACGAAGGCCATCAAGACGTATGACGGCGACGCAAACATCAAGCACGGCGGCACGGGCACGACGAACCTCCAATTCACGCCGGACAATGCGCTGACCGACGATGGCTATATCGGCTATGCGGATAATGATGCCGACTACCACCTCGTCGACGGCGATACGGACGTTATTTCCTACACGGGCGTCTATACGAACACCTATCACGATGTCACAAATACGCAGCAGACCCATGCGGGCGCGGCAAAGGATGTCAACTGGGACGCGACAAATGGCGCAGTCCTCGCGAAAGACGTGACGTATACCGTCACCGTCAAAAACGGCGCCAACGCCTCCGCGAACTATACGTTCGTCGGGGCTGCTTCGGCTGCGCCGAATCAGGTCACGTTGGACGTCAATAACGGCGGGCGCATTGACCAGAAGGAACTCTCGAACCTCAAGATGGGCTTCGTGCAAAAGGTCTACGACACGTCCCCCGCCGTCAACGGCGGCACGGCAAACGTCGATGCGTCGGGCACGAACACGAACACCATCGAGACGGCGCTGAAGAATGCGACGGCAGACGGGCTTGTCACGCCTACAGGCGGCACGGCGGAGACGGTCTTGGCTGTCTTTGACAAGGACAAGATTACAGGCGCATACGGCAGGGGAACGAGGGCGGCGGGCTTCACGGCAAATGCACACGTCAACCGCGACGCGACGCCCGCTAAGAACGTCATCAATACGACGATGCGCTACATCGGCGACAGCGTCGACACGGCGGGCACGCACCACGAGACGAGCCTCGCGGACGCCATAACGAACCACAACTACAAGCTCGCCGCAGGCGTCCTCGGCACGGACGGCTCGCTCGTCCAGACGGACGGCGGCAAAATCACCCCGCTGACGATCACGAGCGTGAATCTCACGGCTGACCCCATCACAAAGGTATATGACGGCAATACGGACGTCGTCGCACCGACCGGCTACGAATCCGAGGGCGCGGCGTATTACTTGACCGATCATACCGTCTCGCCAAACAAACTCCACGCGATGACGGCGACGGCGGGCGCGGGCACGATCAGCCTCACTTACAGCGTCGTGAGCGGCGCATACACGTCGAAGGACAGCCATAACGGCGCGGCACAGGACGTCGCCTACAAGCTGAAGGTCACCGAGGACGGCGACTATGCGCTTGCCGATTCGTTGAAGGACGCGTCGGGCAACTACACGCACACCTTCACAGACGGCGGCACGATCACGCCAAAGACCGTCTACGCGAGCGTGAAGAACGACCCGCTGACGAAAGTCTACGATGGGACGAGGACAGCTGTTCCTGCGAATGACCTTGTGAAACTCGACGGGCTGGTCGCAGGCGACGGAGCGACGAATGCAAGCACGGGGCTTTACGACACGAAGAACGTCGGCACGGGCAAGGCCGTGACCTACACCGTCGCGCTCGATTCGGCGACGCAGGCGCTCGACAATTACTACATCGTCGACAGCGCCTATACGGGAAGCGACCCCTCGCATAACCAGATTGCGAGCCTTACGGGGACGGGCACGATCACCAAGGCGAATCTGACGGCAAGCTTTGCCGACCTCACGAAGCCGTTCGATGGGGGGAAGGCCCTTTCGACGGACAACCAGAATACGGTAAAAGCACAGAATGACAACAACCAGATTCTAAAAGACCGAAAGAGTTCGGGCGGCTCGCTCGATCAAGTCTACCTCGACGAGACGACGCTGCTCGCCTCGCAGTATGAGGACGAAAATGCCGGCGCGCACAAGATCAACTACAAGCTCTGGCTGAAGGGCGCGGACGCGGGCAACTACCAGCTCGTGGACGCAAGCGGCACGCCGCTTGCGGACGACGTGTCGGCGACGGGAGCGCATACGGGCATCTATACGGTGCAGGGCAACGGCACGATTCTGAGCAAGACGCTGTCCGATACGGATATCCGCGCCTCTTGGAATCCCGTCACGAAAGACTACGACGGCAGCACAGATGTCGCGTATGACCATACGGGATGGACTGCCGCATCGGGGCAGAGAAAGAATGCCGTCGTCACGGCGGCTTCCTTCCTCGACCGCTTCACCATCGGCGGGACGGAGATCAGCACAGCGGCGGCAAAAGCGGCGTCCATCAAATCGGTGACGGGCACATACGGGAATGACGGCAAGGTCGGCACGACGGAGGCGAAATTCACGATTTCGCTCGACGACAGCTTGATGAAAAACTACGATTTGACGGGGCTATCCTCGTCCGTCTACGACCCGACGAACAAAATCTTTACCTTTACCGTGACGAATGGGACGAACGGCAACTCCGTCTCCATCACGCCGCAGAATGTCATCGCGGCGGTCGCGAAGAACCCGACGAAAATCTACGACGGCACGACGGACTTGATGGCAGGCTCGACGCAGACGAGCACGGGCACGCCCATCACGAATGCGCTCACGGACGGCTGCGTCACGCTCGCGCGTGCCGATGCGAGGACTGACGCGGCGGCATGGGGAACGACGAGCCCGACCGTTACGGGCGTGTATGCCTCGAAAGACGTCAAGCTGAAGGCGGACGGCACGGCGGACACGCAGACCGTCAACTACACGGCAACCGTGGGGGCGAATTACAAGCTGATCCACGCGGACGGCTCGATCATTACGGGGGGCGCGCTCACGGGCTTGGGCACGATTGAGCAGAAGGAGATTTCCGTCACCCCCGCCGCGATTACGAAGGAGTATGACGGGAATGCTCTGGCAACCGCCGCCAATCTTGCGGTGGCGACGAGTGGCGCGGCCGTTGCGGGCGCGGTGGGAACGGATACATTCGGCACGATTTTCAATGCGGGCTTGATTACGGGCTGCTACGGCAAGGCCGATGCTGCTGGAAAACCCGTCTATGACACGGACGGAAAACTCATCGCCGACGAGACCGTGCGCCGCGTCGGCGGCGTCGCGGCGGAAAAGCCGACTTCGTTCACGGCGGCATCGGGCGACATCAAGGACGCGATGAAACTCAATTCTTTTGGCGCGCGGAACTACAAGATGGCGGACGGCAAAAAGGCAATCGAGGGCAAGGGCAAGATTACGCCGAAGGGGATTTCCGCCGCTGATATCACACCCTACTGGAATACGATTTCCCGCGAATACGACGGCACGACGTTCGTCAAGACGGCTTCGGCGGACGACCGGGACTATACGGAGGACAAGAACGCGGAGAAAGCGCTTCTTACGCTCACGACTACGATCAATGGGACGACCGTCCCGCTCGACTACGATCTCACGAAGGCGACATTTGACCGCACGGATGCGGGATCCGGCACCGTCACCTATCAGATTGCGAAGCTTGCCGACAAGGAGTTTGCCAACTACGAGCTTGCGGCGGACATTGCGCCGTGGCTGACGAATGCAGCAAATTGGACACATGCGGGCACGATTACGCCGCGCGTCCTGAAGCGGGGCGATGTGGCGGCCGTCTCGAAGGTCTACGACGGCACGACGGCTGTCGACACGGCGGGCAATCTCGCAAAGTCGGCGAATGGCGTCACGGCGATGGACAATCTCCCCTTCACGCGCATCCTTGCGCGGGACGCGACAAATGGGGTCAAGGTCGCGATGGACGCGACGAACAAGCCCGTTTTCAACAGCGAGACGGTCGCGGGCGCAACGACGGTGACGTATCACGCGGTGATTGCGGGCGGCAGCGCAGACAACTATACGTTTGCGGCGCGTTCTTCTCCGCTGCACGCGCTTACCTATACGGGCAAGGGCACGATTACGCCGAAAGAACTCGTGATGAACGCGGCCGTGACGGACGTTGACCGCGTGTATGACGGCACGACGGGCGTTGATGCTGAGGGCAGGACGAAAATTCAGAATGCGATCCGTGGCTATGCCGCGAACTGGACGGGTATCGTCACGCGCGGCGGCGTGCCTGATGATGTCAGCCTCGCCTCGTTCGACGCGAATTACGTCGGAAACGGCGGGCACGTGCAGCGCGAGAGCGACGGGCAGGTGCTGGACAACAAGAAAACAATCGTCCTTTCAAATCTCACGGCAGGCGGCGCGGCCGCGGGCAACTACAAGCTCGTCCCCAGCGACGGCATCCGCGTCACGGGCAAGATCACGCCGAAGGTGCTGACCGTTACGGGGCCGACCGACGCCGCAAAGACGTATGACGGCACAGATCACATGGAAAACCCCGAAACGCATTTCACGGCGACGGGCGAAGTGGGGACCGATACGGCGGCATTCACGGCAGACGGTCGTTTTGCCGGGAAGAATGTCGATGATACGCTCGTCGACACCGACAAGGCAATCTACACCCTTTCCATCACGAATGGCGACTACGCGCTCGACGGCGCGACGGCAGCAACGCCGTATGCCATGACGAAGACGGTGAAGGGCAAAGGCAGGATCAACCCCTATACGCTGCAGCTTGCCGCAGACGACGTGACGAAGACCTACGACGCGACGAGCGCCCTGCCAAACGCGGCAGGCACGTATCTAAAGGATCCGAACCGCCCCACAGAGGGAGACGCGGTCACCATCACGGCAGACGGCGTGTTCGGCGGGCCGAATGCGGGACGCTATGCAAATAACGTCCACTATACGAATCTCGCGATTGACCCGGCGACGAATCCGCATGGCAACTATGTGCTCGGCGCGGCGCAGGCGGCGGGCGGCGTGACAGGAAACGGCACGATTACGCCGCGCATTCTCTCGATTGTGGCGCACGAGGTCGGGAAGGTGTATGATGGGACGCGGAAGCTCCTCAACGGAAGCACCGACTTGACGGACAGCGACGACAATCTGCTCGCGCCGAGCGCGCAGTTTGACGTGACGAATTTGCAGGAATCGGACACGTTGGCGGGTCTCGGTCTTTCCGCAACAGGCAAGTACAAGGATAAAAATGTCAGCACGGCCGATGTAAACGGGCCGGGCGTAACCTACCATGTCAAACTCACCAATGGGAACTACGCGCTCGCGCAGGGTGCGGATGGCAATTTCTCGCAGGAGACGGATGTCGACGGCAAGGGCAGGATCACGCCGCGCACGATTGCCGTGCAGGCAGATACGGCGAAGAAGGTCTACGACACGACGACAGCACTTTCCAATGCCGCGTCACACCTATCGGCAGTTCATGGCGCAGGGAGCGTCAATACCATCCTCGCGGACGATACCGTCAACGTGAAGTCCGCAACGGGCACATTCCAAAGCAAGGACGTGGCGGGAACGCCCGGCACGAACCTGGTGGACTATACGGGCATTGCGCTGGACAATCCCAACTATGCGCTTGCGAGCGACCGTCTGGATAATCAGGCAGGTACGATCACGCGCCGCGTCGTGAAGGCGACAGCGACGCCAGCGACGCGCTACATTGGTGACCCGATGACGGGCTTTGGTGGTCAGCTCAGTGTCAATACGACCGATACGACGGCCGAGCAGCAGGCGGCGCTGAAGAATGAAGCCGCGTCATACGCGGCGGCTTTCGACTGGAGGACCGACGCCGCAGGCGCGGCGGCAGCCGTGCCGGGCAAGTACGGCATTTACGGCTCGTATCACGGCAGCATGGGCGGCGACCTGGGGACTAACTACACCTTTTCGCAGGATCCGTTCAACGACACGGCGCTCGACGTCCAGATGCTCGACCCCGGCGCTGCGTTCCACGCCGCCACGACCGAAGGCCTCGTGCGCCCCGACCGCACCGTCTACACGCAAGTCTCCAAGGATAGGACGAGCGACTACGCCGACGTCCCGCGCTACACCGTCGACTACACGGCAGGCGGCATAGGAAGCGGCAAGGACGCCGAGCCAATCGCCCGCGACACGACCGTCGAGCGTAAGCTCTTAGACCACGACGCGTATTACACCGTAAACGCAAAAGACGCCATAAACCTAACAGGCGGCGACGCTGACGGCGGGGAATCGTTGGAGGAAGCAATCTGACAAAGAGCCAAAAAGAACCGCGAAAGCGGTTCTTTTTATATACGGGGATGCGTGCAAATCCGATTGCAGAAATGCACGTGTCACGATAAAATATAAAGAGAGGTGTGATAGGAATGTACCAAATCAAACCGTGGGAAGAACTGACAATTAAGGAAGCACGGATTAAATGAAGTTGCTCAGATTCACACAGATGCGCTGTATCTATCTAGGAGACAAACCACAGGCGTAGTGGTGCTACGCCGCGGATTGAAGGGCGACGAGAGGACAGTGCAGATGTGTGAAGATAAGCAGACGCTTAGCACTTTAGTGCTTAGCGGTCGCTTATGCAGGGCTGGGCGGCTGAATTAATCAGTGTTTCCTTTACATCAGCAAGCGAAACGGGACCATCATTGGAACGAAAAGTTTTGCTTTACTAAAAACAGTATATGCGCTCTTGTTCGCTTTGTATGAGACATTCGGCAAACGCCACGAAGGACGGGAGATCCGCCGTGTTCAGATAATGGATGTATTCCTTCTTTTTGTTGACTGGAATGACAATGGGAGGAAGCTCTTCCAATAAGCACGCGTATACCATAAGGGCACGTCCTGTCCTGCCGTTGCCATCGGAGAATGGATGAATCCGCTCAAAGGCGATGTGCTGTCGGCAGATTGCTTCGATGCGATCATGGATATTTGACGCGCATTCAAGCTGGGTAGATGTGTTCAGACACCAATCGTGAAGGGCGGTTGGCACAAGATAGGGGGGCGTGGGCGTAAAATCCGCCCCGATGACGAGGTTCGGAATCGTCTTAAATGCACCCGGCGTCCCTTCGATCGCTTCGTGACAGAGAATACGATGTACGTCCTGAATGAATGACACGGACAGGGGACGCGCATCTGCGAGTGAAGCTGTGAGAAACGGCATGAATGTCTTATAATTGAGAACCTCATGCAGCTCGCGCATATCCATTGCACGGGGGATGTACCCGTCAACGAGGACACTCTTCGTCTCGCCTTGCGTTAGTGAGTTTCCTTCGATTGCAGTAGAATGATGCGCCATTCGCACCATTAGATCGGATAAATAGTCTTCCGATAAATTCATAAGAATGCCTCTTTTCACCGCCTGCGGGCGGTCTTTTTATAAAGTTTATGCCTTTGCACCATTATACGGTCTTTGCGCGAGTGAGACAATTCATTTTGCCAATTACACCCTTTAAACTTTTTTCAAAAAGGGTGTTGACAGGGCGCTATCCATACGCTATACTGACATAGTCGCTTGAAGCGAGGGGCATGAAAGAAAGCCCAGCGGCAAGAGCGCAAGTTGTTCTTTGAAAACTAAACAATGCAGATACATGATACA
>ERZ772960.2497-NODE-2497-length-13269-cov-3.609656_pt1 | contig 13269 bp, 10 predicted proteins | sample MGYA00580678_ERZ772960 | MGnify/ENA primary metagenome ERZ772960 (study PRJEB29015, sample SAMEA2737930) | human oral metagenome | biome: human oral; feature: human-associated habitat; material: dental | place: China | collected 2059 ... | reverse complement strand
AGCGGAGAGTGGGAGAAAATACCATTAGGACAAATTAGTTTAATTACAACTGGAAAATTAGATGCAAATGCAATGGTTGAAGAAAACGGGAACCAGGTCGCAGTGGAGCGAGGACCGCTTGTTTACTGTATAGAATCAGTAGATGTGGGAAATATACACTTGGAGGATATTTATTTAGATCCGTCAGAGGAGTTACGACCGAAGGACATAAGGATTGGAGATAGAAGACTTGTTGCCTTGGAAGGGAAAGCGGCCTTGGCTCAGCACGCGGGAGATTCAAGGGAAGCACTCTATTACAGCTATCAAAAACCACAGTGGAGGGCGGAAGAAATACGTCTGATTCCCTATTTTGCCTGGGACAACCGCGGATCAGGAGAAATGCGAATATGGATGCCTTGCTTCCAGCGATAAAGAGGTGAACCATGCTAAATCTTTTGGGGTGTGAGGGGAAGCTGACGGTTTGGATGAGCAAGCTTTTTGATTATTTGCTGGTCAGTCTTCTCTGGATTTTATGTTGTATACCAATATTGACGATCGGAGCTTCAACAGGAGCGCTTATGTATACGGTCTATTACTGTATCCAAAACGACAGAGGGAAAGTATGCCATGTGTTCTTCCGTAAGTTTCGAGAGCAGTGGAAATATGCAACAGTGATTTTCCTGATATTCTGCCTGGGGATACTGGGCATTTATGCATACATAAAACTGTTGAAAAATCCATGGGGGCTAGTCGTTCCGGGGGTCCTGCTCGTGATTTGGTTTTTTATAGCGCTTGGTTACAGCTCTTTGCTGAATTCGGGTTTCGGAACAGTTTTAAAGACATCAATTCTGCTTCTTTTTCGGAGGCCGCTGTATACGTTATTTATTGGGATCACCCTGTTAGCCTTTATATTAGGGACCTATATTGCGCCGTATATTATTGTCTTTTCGCCGGCCGTAGCAATGAGGATTGTGATGATTTATCTTGAATTGATTTTACAGGGGCAAACAGAATGAAAATCACGCATCTACAAACCAATCATCTTAAAAATCCGATTGGCTATTTCATGGATCAGGTTATCGTCAGCTATCTGGTAGAAGAGGCGGAGGGGAAGCGGCAGCTCTCGGCCAGTGTACAGGTGGCTGGGGACCCGGAATTCCAGCGGATTCTATATGATAGTGGGGAGAGAGGAGATATTGATCCCACCGGATTTGTTGTTCCCATAGAGCTGACGCCAAGCACAAGATATTTCTGGAGGATTCGGGTTACAACGGACGCGGGGGAGAGGGCGGTCAGTGATGTCGCCTGGTTCGAGACCCCGAAGGAGAATGTTTGGCAGGCGAATTGGATTGCGCCCCTGACGGACAAGAAGGTCCAGGTCTGTCTGACAAAACGATTTTTCATTGACAAGCCGGTTGCCAGGGCCCGAATGTATATGGTGGGACTGGGACTCTATGAGCTTTATCTGAATGGACAGAGACAGGGAGAGGAGTGCCTCCTTCCCGGATTTTGCGATTATGACGCCTGGATTCCCTACCAGACATTCCCGCTGGAATTAAGCAGGGGAGAGAATGAGGTTCGAATCTACCTTGGGGACGGTTGGTACAAGGGAGCCTATGGCCTTCGAAAAAAGGAGGAAAACTACGGAGACCGACTCGCCTGCATCGGGGAGATCCATATCTGGTTTACAGATGGGACATCGACAAAGATCCTGACAGACAGCTCCTGGCTGGCCCAGACCAGCCCCGTGACGGCAAGCGGCATCTATTCGGGGGAAGTTTATGATCCGGCGGCAGAGGGAGTAAAGCAGTATGGTGTGGAGGAGATTTCGTTTGCAAAAGAAAAGCTGATGCCCCGCCTGAACCCACCGATTACAGTGGAAAGAAAAATCTCTCCACAGGCTCTACTGTATACACCGGCCGGAGAGTGGGTCCTGGATATGGGACAGAATATGGTCGGCTGGCTTGAGTTTGCCTGCCGGGAACCTGCGGGGACAAAGATATTTCTGCAGTTCGGAGAAATCCTGCAGGACGGTAATTTCTACAGAGATAACTTGAGAACGGCAGAGGCTTCCTTTACCTATCTTTCTGACGGAAAAGAGCGCCTGGTCCGGCAGCACTTTACCTTCTATGGCTTTCGGTATGTTAAGCTGACGGGATTTTCCGGGAAGCCGGATCTGGAGAGCTTCCGGGGGCTTGTGATCCACTCGGCGATGGAAGATATCAGCCGGATCTCCACCTCGAATGCTCTGGTTAACAAGCTCTATGAGAATGTGAAATGGGGACAGAGGGGGAATTTCCTTGATCTGCCGACCGACTGTCCGCAGAGAGATGAGCGCTATGGCTGGACCGGAGACGCCCAGGTCTTCTCAGGGACGGCCTGCTATAACATGGACAGCTATTCCTTTTACCGCAAATTTTGCTTTGATCTCTTCTGTGAGCAGAAGGCCCTTTGCGGCGCGGTGCCGGATACCGTCCCAGTGGCAAATAATCGATCCACGATTTCTGCAGTCTGGGGGGACGCGGCGACCATTATCCCCTGGAATGTCTATCTCCACAGCGGGGATAAGGAGATCCTGCAAAGACAGTTTCCAAGCATGAAGGCCTGGGTAGACTATATTCGCGGACAGGATATTTCGCATGGAGACCACTATCTGTGGAAGAGCGGCTTTCACTACGGGGACTGGCTGGCCCTTGACGGCAGGATGAAAGGGGGTGTATTCGGCGCGACGGATCCTTTCTTTATCGCCTCCGCCTTTTACTATTTTTCTGCGGACATTGTGGCTAAGGCGGCAAAGGCTCTGGGAGAAGCGGAGGAGGCAGGGAAATATCGAGCTCTCTCCCTGGCGATCCGGGATGCATTTATCAAAGAATACTATACGCAGACAGGAAGGCTTGCGGTTGATACCATGACGGCCTATGTCCTGGCTCTGTACCTGGGCCTCTTTCCGGAGGGGAAAGAGCGGCTGACAGAGGAGGGACTCTATCGGAAGCTGCGGGAGAACCGCTATCACCTGGAGACTGGTTTTGTGGGAACGCCCTATCTGCTCCGTGTGCTGTCAGAGCATGGGATGAATGATCTGGCCTATCATCTCCTCCTTACCGAGGAGTATCCGGGATGGCTCTATCAGGTGAAGATGGGGGCAACAACCGTGTGGGAGAGATGGGATTCTGTCTTACCGGACGGGAAAATCAGCGGGACCGAGATGAATTCACTCAATCACTATGCAGAGGGGGCTGTCGTGGAGTGGATGTACCGGGATATGCTGGGGATACAGCCCATGGAAAATGCCCCCGGGTTTCGAAGATTTCGAGTGGTTCCGAAACCGAATTTTCGGCTTTCTGAGGCCTGTGGAAGAGTAGAAACTGCCTCCGGAGAAATCAGGAGTGCCTGGCAGCTGAGGAAAGGCAAGCTCACTGTAGAATTGACGGTTCCCTTTGGCACAGAGGCAGAGTGGCTCCTGCCGGACGCCGTCCTCTCAGAGGTCAAAAACGACCTCACAGCCATCAGCGGAGTCATGGATATGAGGCAAGAAGGGGGGGATGTATGTGTGAAGCTGGCAGCAGGAAGATACAGAGTGAGTTATATCCCAACGGTACCATATCGAAAGATCTACAGTATTGACTCGTCTGTAAAGGAATTGCTGGAGAATCCGAAGACCAGGAGAATTCTGGATGAGGACTATTTCCCCTACAATGAGGTTATTCCCTTCGCCGAACAGATGTATACCCTTCGCGAATATTTGAACGGGCCTTTTACCAATCTCCCGGAAGAAGAGCAGAGAGAAATTGATCAAAAATTGCGGGAAGTGGAGTGAAGAAAAAAGAGAAGTAGAGACAGGGGACAGGAAAAGGGAGTGACAGGGGCTGGGAAGTAGAGCTACGAGGTATTTTGGCGGAAAATGAAGGAGGACAGGATGGGAGCAATAAAACTGGGCTTTGCGCCGACCAGAAGGAGTATTTTCAGTGCGCCGGCAGCCGTAGAGTATGCCAATAAAACCAGGGAAAAACTAAGAGCAATGGGGGTGGATTTCGTCGACATTGATGATATTTCTGCCGACGGTCTTTTGCATGATGACGGAGACCGCATTCGGATTGAGGAGAAATTCAAGAGAGAGCATGTCGATGGAATTTTCTTTCCACACGGCAATTTTGGGACAGAGTTCGAGGTGGCCAGGCTGGCCAGAAGCATGCAGGTTCCGGTTCTTCTCTGGGGTCCCAGGGATGAGCGCCCGGATGAGAATGGCATTCGCCTGAGGGACAGCCAGTGCGGCCTCTTTGCCACAGGCAAGGTATTGCGCCGATTTGGAGTACCTTTTAGCTATCTGACCAACTGCGATCTGGAAGACAAGGCCTTTGATCATGGGATCGAGCGCTTTTTGGCCGTCTGCAATGTCGTCAAGACCTTCCGCAATACGCGTATCCTGCAGATCGGCCCCAGGCCCAATGAATTCTGGTCTACCATGTGCAACGAGGGAGAACTTCTGGAGCGCTTTAACATCCAGCTGTCCCCTATCCCCCTGTCTGAGCTGACGCAGAAGATGCAGGAAGTGAAGAATGAGAGGGATCAGATGGCTGCGCTCATGTCCTATTGCAGAGCGAATTTCCATGTGCGGATTCGGGAGGATGAGCTGGAGCAGGTGGTTGCTCTTAAACTTGCCATTCGAAGTCTCGCTGATCAATACGGCTGTAATGCGGGGGCTATCCAGTGCTGGAATGCCCTGCAGACCGAAATCGGAATCATGCCCTGTGCCGCCAACGCTCTACTGAATGAAGAGGGTTTTCCTGTGGTCTGTGAGACAGATATCCACGGGGCAGTTACGGCTCTTATGGTAGAGGCGGCGGATCTGACCGGAAGAAGGTCTTTCTTCGCGGACTGGACAGTTCGCCATCCGGATAATGACAACGGGGAGCTCCTTCAGCACTGCGGACCCTGGCCCGTTTCCTGCGCCTCTTCTAAGCCGACGATTGGCTATCCTCTCGCCTTTGATCATCCGGGGGCAGTCGAGGCGGAGGCAAAGCACGGAGAACTGACTATCGCCAGGTTTGATGGAGACCATGGGGACTACTCCCTTCTGTTGGGCAAGGCGAGAGGGATCGACGGCCCCTATACAAAGGGAACCTATCTCTGGATTGAGGTGGAGAATTGGCCGAGGCTTGAAGCCAAGATTGTAGAGGGACCCTATATCCATCACTGTGTTGGAATCCATGCCGATCTGGTCGCCATTCTCTATGAGGCCTGCAAGTATCTGGGGATCAAGCCGGATCTATACGATGATATTGAGCAGGAGGTTTTAGACCAGATTCATGGGATTCAGAAGAAATGAGGTGAGTATATGAGCCGGTTGAAGCAAGCAGACGGGATCGAGAGGAATATAGAAAATATGATGACGTCTTCCTCGGGCGCAGCAGAAGAGGGGAACCGCTTTCGAGAGAGGGAGCTGACAAGACTGGCCTTTGATCTTCGCAAGCTTGTCCTTGAGATGATTACCAGGGCCGGAACAGGACATATCGGCGGCGATTTTTCTGTCATGGAAATTCTGGTGGACCTATACTTTGATCAGATGCGCATCGATCCGGATCGGGAAGAGGACCCCGATCGGGACTATTTCGTCTTGAGCAAGGGACATGCGGTGGAGAGCTATTACGCCGTACTGGCAGCCAGGGGATTTCTGGATCGGGAGAGCCTTCTTAGCCAATACTCTCAGTTTGGTTCAGAGTACATCGGTCATCCCAACAATCATCTGCCCGGGATCGAGATGAACTCCGGTTCTCTGGGCCATGGACTCCCGGTCTGCCTGGGCATGGCTTTGGCCTGCAAGAGGGATCAAAGAACCAACCGGGTCTACACGGTACTTGGAGACGGAGAGCTGGCGGAAGGCTCTGTCTGGGAGGGGTTCATGGCGGCCGGACAGTATCAGCTGGACAATCTCTGCGCTGTGATCGATTGCAATGGCCTGCAGATTTCCGGCCCGACCGAATCTGTGATGAATCACAGGAGATTGGCCGACCAGGTCAGAAGCTTTGACTGGCATGTGATTGAAACGGATGGAAACAGTATTTCGCACCTGCGTGACGCCTTCGAAGAGGCCGGGAGGACCAAGGGACTTCCGACCTGTATTATCGCCCATACGACAAAAGGCTATGGGGGAGGTCCGCTTATGGAGAATCAGGCTGCCTGGCACCATCATGTGCCAGACGCGGAGGAGGCCAGGCAGATATTGAGGTCTATTGAGGAGAAGGAGGCTCTGTTATGAATCAAACCCCAAACCGGCAGGTCATCTGTGAGAGTCTGATGGCAGCGGCCCAGACAGACCCATCCATCGTCGCTCTTTGCTCAGACTCCAGGGGCTCTGCATCGATGACGCCCTTTTTTGACCATTTTCCAGGGCAGTCCGTTGAAGTTGGTATTGCCGAGCAGAACCTGGTCAGCATTGCCGCGGGCATGGCTCATGTCGGCAAGCGGCCCTTCTGTTTCTCCCCGGCCAGCTTTCTGTCAACCAGAAGCTATGAGCAGGCCAAGGTCGATGTGGCCTATTCAGATACCAACGTGAAATTAATCGGTATCAGCGGAGGCGTCAGCTATGGCGCCCTGGGGATGAGTCATCACTCCGCCCAGGACATTGCAGCCATGTCTGCTATTCCCAACATGCGGGTGTACCTGCCCAGTGATCGCTTTCAGACAGCCAGGCTGATGGATCATCTGATACGGGATGATCAGCCCGCCTATGTCCGTGTGGGGAGAAATCCGGTGGAGGATATCTATGATGATAGTTATCGGTTTCGCATGGATCGGGCGACGGTACTTGACTGGGATGGGCAGGTGTTAGAGGAAGAGGAACCGCCATATGAGAGAGAGTTCTCTCAAAAAGTCCTTGTGGTCGCCTGCGGTGAGATGGTGCGGCCCGCTCTCGATGCGGCGAAGCTGCTGAAGGAGGAGGGAATAGGGGTTCTTGTTCTGGATATGTACTGTCTGAAGCCGTTTGACAGTCAGACCCTCTTGCAATATGCGAGAGAGGTCGATCTGGTGCTCACCGCAGAGGAGCATGCGCCCTTTGGCGGTCTGGGCTCTATGGTCGCCTCCGTTCTTTCCGCCAATGACCCGAAGAGGGTGATCCAGCTGGCCCTGCCGGATGATCACGTCATTACCGGGACTTCAAAGGAGGTCTTCGCCTACTATGGGATGAATGCCAGTGGCATCGCTCAGAGGGTCCTCCGGGAGAGCGCGCTGCTGTGATGAAAGAGGAAACAGCCTTCTTTGCTTTTGGGGATGGGGGACGATGAAGACTAAGAAAAAATATGTGATCAGCATTGATCAGAGCACACAGGGAACCAAGGCCCTGCTCTTTGACGCCGAGGGGAAGATCCTGGCAAGAAGAGATCGCAGGCACCGTCAGATAGTCAATAACCGGGGTTGGATCAGTCACGATCCCGAGGAGATCTACGCCAATGTCATTGGAGTTATCCGCGATGTTCTTACGGAGACGAAGCTGGATCCGGCGCAGGTTTTAACGCTTGGTGTCAGTAACCAGAGGGAGACCTCTTTGATCTGGGACAGGAGGACCGGGAGGCCCTTGGCGGACGCTGTTGTCTGGCAGTGCGCCAGGGCAAGCCAAATCTGTGAGAGAGAGGAGATCGTCGGACAGGCGGATCTGATCAGAGAACACACGGGGCTTCCCCTGTCCCCTTACTTCCCGGCGGCTAAGATCGCCTGGCTACTTGCCAATACGAAAGGGGCCAGGGAACTTGCAAATGAGGGCCTGCTCTGTCAGGGAACAATGGATAGCTACCTGATTTATCGGTTGACGGGGGGGAGGAGCTATGTGACGGATTACTCCAATGCAAGCCGAACCCAGCTCTTTCATATCCGGGATCTGCAGTGGGATCGTCAGATATGCACCATCTTTGGGATTGACCCGGTCAACCTGCCCCGGGTCATGGATTCGGACAGCTGTTTTGGATACACGGACTGTGAGGGCATTTTCCCGGAGGAGATTCCTATCAACAGCGTTATGGGGGACTCCCATGCTGCTCTTTTCGGCCAGAACTGCAGGAGCAGGGGGAGGGTCAAGGCGACCTATGGAACGGGCTCGTCCATTATGATGCATATCGGGGACAAGCCCATCCGGAGCGCCCACGGTTTGGCGACTTCTCTGGCCTGGGGGATCGGCGGAGAGGTCTCCTATGTTCTGGAGGGAAACCTCAATTATACCGGGGCGGTTATCAGCTGGCTCAAGGATGATCTGAAAATGATTGACAGTCCGGCGGAGACGGAAGAGTTGGCAAGCCAGGCCTGCCAGGAAGACAATCTCTACCTGATCCCGGCTTTCTCCGGTCTGGGTGCGCCCTACTGGAAGGATCAGGCAAGGGCGGCAATTTGGGGGATGGATCGAAGGACGGGAAGAAAGGAAGTGGTTCGGGCGGGACTGGACTGCATCGCCTATCAGATCTGCGATGTCGTGCGAGCCATGGAAGCAGATCTGGGCAGTCGAATACAGGAGCTTCGCGTAGACGGCGGCCCGACGAAGAACGCCTACCTCATGCAATTCCAAAGCGATATTCTGTCTGCCGGGGTGCAGGTCTCACAGGCAGAGGAACTATCGGCAATCGGGGCAGCCTATCTGGCGGGGCTTGCCTCCGGACTCTGGGATGAGAGGGTATTTGAACAGATTTCTTATCAGTCTTATCGGGCACAGATGGATTCTAGGCGGGCAGAGGCAAAATATGCGGGCTGGATAGAAGCAATCCGCCATCTGTAAGGCCATCTGTAAGAGAGTACTTTTCTGCCTGCTGAGGATATACGAAGCATTGATCGACTCCGGGAGGAGTCGATTTTTTGTCGATGACAACAGGATACTCGCGGTGCCCGCGTTCCACTGTTTTGGGAAAGACTGGTCTGTGTGTCCAGGACGAAATTGGCTTAGCGAAGGACACTGTCCAATCTGCTGGCAGATTGTCAAAGATGATAACTGTAATTTCTGAGGTTGAGATGGCACTTTACAATCTGGCGATGTACTACAAACAGATGCAGATAGCTCAAACAAAAGCAAATACAAATAACTCAAATAAAAATGAAATCAGATGACAATAACTCAAATCAGGAAAGCAAAAATGAAGATTACAGACCTTTTTACACCACCTGTCCGGCTCGAGGAAACCGCTATTTCGGAGTGACGGAAACCACTGTACTGGTCATGACGGAACCACTTTTATAATGAGGATAAGCATCAATTCCGATGTGAGTTCACATTTAAAGGAGGTTTTTTATGACCAAGTACCGAGAAATCCTCAGGCTGTCTGCCTTAGGGCTGTCTCTCCGGGAAATCGAGCGCAGTATTCACGTCTCGAGAAAGACCATCATCAAGGTGCAGCGACGGGCATCCGAACTGTCTATCGCCTGGCCGATTGATGAGTCAGTTACTGACGCTGACCTGGAACAAAAGATGTTTCCAAAAGACACGACGCCGCAGACCACCAAGCGTATGCCGTACTTCGACTACATCCGCAAGGAGCTACTCCGCAATGGTGTCAACAAGAAGCTACTCTGGACAGAGTATCTCGAGAACTGCAGACGTAACGGCGATGATGCCTTGATGTACTCTCAATTCTGCTATTACATTCAGAAGCATGAGGAGAAGCGTCGCGCCACCATGCATATCCCCCGCAAGCCCGGGCAGCAGATCGAAGTGGACTGGGCGGGAGATCCGGCAAAGATCATCGATCCGGATACCGGAGAGATTACCAAAGCTTATATATTCATTGGCGTAATGACTTACAGCCAGTATGCCTATGTTGAAGCCTTCATCAATGAACAGCAAAAAGCCTGGCTCACGGCCCACGTCCACATGTATGAGTTCTTTGGCGGTGTTACACCGATCCTGGTTCCCGATAATGCGCCGACAGCCACGAACCGGAAGCAGAGCGACCGGTATCAGCCGGTCCTGATCAGTTCTTATGAAGAACTCGCACAGCACTACAACACAGCCATTATCCCGGCGCGTGTACGTACTCCGAAGGACAAGCCGAATGCAGAAGGAACTGTGTGCCATGTATCCACCTGGATCACCGCAGCACTGCGCGACGAACAGTTCTTTTCTCTGGCAGAGCTGAACGCAGCGATCCGCAAGAAGCTCAAGAAGTACAACGAGGCAGCTTTCCAGAAGAAAGAAGGCAGCCGGCTGAAGCTGTTTCTCGAGGACGAGAAACCATTACTGATGCCCCTGCCAGCCACCTGGTTTGAACTCGTTGAACATCGTACCGCCACAGTACAGTTCAACTATCACATCGCAGTAGACAAGATGTACTACTCGGTGCCTTATCAGTATATCAAAGATAAGGTCGATGTGCGGATGACCGACACTACCATTGAAATCTTCTTCAATAACCGCAGGATCGCTTCCCATAAGCGGCTGTACGGACGCTTCGGACAGTATTCTACGGTGAAAGAACATATGCCGCCGGACCATCAGAAATATCTGGAATGGGACGGTGACCGCTTCCGTAAATGGGCGGAAACAATCGGGATCAATACCTATAAGGTCGTTGACGGTCTGCTTACCTCCAACAGGGTCGAACAGCAGTCATACAGGGCCTGTATGGGGCTCCTCAGGCTTGCGGAAAGGAAGAGTCCGCAGAGACTTGAGAGCGCCTGTGCCAAAGCACTGCAGTATTCGAATTCGCCCAGCTACAAGAGTATCAAGAACATCCTGGCAGCTGATAAAGGCTCCACATCGGAACCTACAGCAGAGACAGAGGAACGTTCTGATTCTCGTTCCGGCATCACCCGTGGTGCCCGCTATTACGGAGGTAAAAGATCATGACCAACCAGAGCACCATTGACAAGCTTATCGAAATGCACATGACACCGATGGCCGATGCGTTCCGCATTCAGTTGAAAGATCAGTCTATGGCAGAAGTCCCCTTCGAGGACCGCTTTGGCATGCTTGTGGACACCGAATACACCGCCCGCAAGAACAACCGGCTGCACAGACTTATCAAGAAGGCTGACTTCGAACAGCCAGAAGCATCCATTGCCGCGATCGATTACGGCCATAACCGGAAGATCAACCGGAACCTTATCGAGAGGCTGGCGACCTGCGAGTACATCACCGAATATCGGAACATCTTTATCACCGGTGCAACAGGAAGTGGCAAGTCCTATCTTGCCTGCGCGTTTGGGATGGAGGCCTGTAAGCATTACTATACCGTCAGATATATCCGGGTTCCTGATCTTCTCCTGGAACTGCAGTCAGCGCGGGATAGCGGCAGGTTCAAGGAGGTACTCAAGAAGTATACCAATCCTGTTCTGCTGATCCTGGATGAATGGCTTCTCATGAAAGTATCTGAGGAGGACTCGGTCAACCTGCTTGAACTAATCCACAAGCGTCGCAAGCATTCTTCAACAATCTTCTGTTCACAGTACAGAGAAGAAGAATGGTACGAGAAGTTCGGCGGCAAAGACAATCCGCTCACCGATGCTATCATGGATCGGATCGCTTTTGATTCATACAAGATCCCTATTGAGAGCCTCGACCCGAATCGGGACGTCTCCATGAGAGAAGTCTATGGACTGGATCCATCGCTGGCGCAGTAAGCACTGGTAACAGACGGACCGTTATGGGTAGCATCCCTGGCGGCTCCGCCGCACAATGAAGAATCAGTGTGGTTCCCGCTTGGCCGGACTATTGGTTTCCTGGTAACCGGACAGGCGGCTTCGTCGCACCGGAATAATCACAAAAATCAAAACAAAAGTAAAATAGAAGCCGAATAACTAAAATATTCATCTTGTATTTGCTAAAAATGCGCATATTATAAAAATGAAGAAGGAGCGCTTTACAGATAATCAGAGGATTGAGGGGAACATTCCGGTATTCCGACCATAAGAAGAGCGATGAGAGAAGCGGGGTTAAAAGAACCTGTTTTTGCCGACGAAAGAGGAAGCTTTTCTGTGACGCTCTATAAGGAAGCGCAGGTTACACCTATTCATCAGGCAATGGGACAGAGCGATCAGGAGACCCGGCTGTTAGTATTCTTAGAGGAACCGAGGAACAGACAGGAGATCGCCGAATATTTGGGGATCGGAACAGTGAGCTATGCGATACAGGCTTATATTCATCCGCTTATTGAACGAGGACTTGTCAACATGACGATTCCGCAGAAACCCAGGAGCAGGAAACAGATGTACGTGAGGAGCGTAAATTATGGAAGAAAAACACAATGAAAAGCAACAAATCCTCCGTCAGGATTTATCTGAAAAGGAGGAGCGTCCAGGCGGAATTTTTCTGGTTCATCTTTTGATGGAGGAAGCTTGTGCCCTCCCTTCAAGGGAGAAAATGATGGAGACCATGACCAGGCATTTGGGGGCGCTTGACTGTGTCAACTATGACGACAAGAGTGCGGCCTGCTTTTCTCCCAGGGAATATTTCATGGAAAGCGAAGACGGAAAAAGTTTTTCGCCCATTCTCTTTGTATCTGCCTGCGAAAAGATTGAGAAGCCCATCTTAAATGAGCTGGAATTAACCCAGCTATGGGACTGCCCTGATGGGGAGGAGATTCTTGCGTCCTGTCCTTATCAAATCATTGCATCGGATATGATGGCGGCAGGCCTTGACTATAAGCGGAGAGCCAAGATGCTGGTTCGCTATATGCAAGCCCTGGCGGAGCTGTTCCCAACAGCAAGGGCATTTGTTTTTGAGACATCCAAGAAGATGCTGACTACAGAGGAGATTGCCTCCTGCGAGCAGGACAGGGAACTATGCTTTATTCGTTATGCAGTGAATATTCGCTTCTTTAAGATTCGGGGGACAGATGACTGTATGGTGGACTCGGTCGGAATGAGCACCCTCTTCCTGCCGGACGTGCAGTATCATTACCACGGACTGAAAGTGGAGGAGGTCGTAAAACATGCCTATGATGTACTGATCTATATGTTTGAGAAGGACTGCCCTTTTGAGAATGGGGATTCTGTCGCAGGCCTGCGAGAGGGCCAGTATGATGATGCGGTGCCTTGGAAAGTATATTATGAGGAAGCCTTGATTCAGCCGGTTCGCCAGGTTGTCGATGTAGATACAGGAGAGTATGCGGCCGGGGAGCGGGAAGCGTAGATGCGGGAGAGCTATTGCAGGCTGGGGGTCTTTTGGGCAGATCCTGGGAAAAGCATTATTAGAGCATGAGGAGGATCATGAATTTTCCGATATACTATAAAAAAGAAAGGCGCCATTATAATAGCTGCTTCTGGGGATTTCCAACTTAAAGCAGAGTTTTGGCAGTGAGTATTTATTCTTCAGGGCGC
>ERZ772960.2496-NODE-2496-length-13273-cov-6.162808_pt1 | contig 13273 bp, 4 predicted proteins | sample MGYA00580678_ERZ772960 | MGnify/ENA primary metagenome ERZ772960 (study PRJEB29015, sample SAMEA2737930) | human oral metagenome | biome: human oral; feature: human-associated habitat; material: dental | place: China | collected 2059 ... | reverse complement strand
GCGGATATCGAAATCGGATGCAAACGTTCTGCAGATACGGCTCGCATCCGCGAATATGCGGCCTCCTGTTCGCGCTTTATTCCCGACGGATTTTTCCATGTGCCCGGAGGGAAAAAAGCACCGCGTAAAAAATTTGCGCGTTTGAAAATTGCAGCCGTCGGAGATGAATCCGAGATGTGCAGGGCGTATGCCGAAAAAGCCGCCGCCGCACTTGCGCCGTTAAAGCAAGTCGATTCGGTTGTACTCAATTTTAAAAAAGCGGAAAAAGAATACGTCTTCGTTCCCGATAAAACGTTTCTTATTAAAAACGGATTGACGGTCGAATCGGTTGCATCGAATCTGCGCTGGCTTATGTTCGGCCCCGTTGCGGATAAGTGGCTTCAAGACGGCAGAGAATACGATATCCGCATTGCGGGAAAAAATTTGCAAAAGGCTTCTCTCACACAAATCGAAAATATTCACTTGCCGATTTCGTCGGGCAGCGTTAAATTCGCTTCTCTCGGTTCGATAAAATCGATTGATAAAATTAATAAAATCTACAGAAAAGACGGAAGACGGTGTGCCTATTTTACTGCGGAACTGAGCGGCGTGAGTACCGGCACGGCCGCATCTCTCGTGTCCGAAAGACTTGCGGTTTTGCCGCTTGAAAAAGGATATCGCTTTTCGTTCGAAAGGGATGTCGCCGAATTGAATAGGGATTACGGGACGGCGGCGGGGGTGCTTGTGCTCTGTGTTGCGGGGATTTTCATATTGCTTACGGCGCTGAACGAGCGGTTTAAATTGTCGGCACTCATCGTTTCGATTATTCCCGTTTCTCTCGTGCTGCCTCTTGCAATCCGTTTTATGTCCGGAGTACCGCTTGAACTCGGCGATATTACGGGGATGGTCGTCCTGTCCGGCCTTGCCGTAAATAACGCGATCTACATAACCGAATCGAAAAAAAAACGGATCGTGTTTTGCGTACGGAAAAAAGCGCGCAGCATTTTGGTTACTTCTCTTACGACGATCGTCGGCGCCGTCCCGCTGTATCTGTTCGGAGGAGATTCCTTTTCGCGCTGTCTCGCGTTTTTTATTATTTTCGGAATTATCGATTCGACACTCGTATCGTTTGTATTGTTTCCGGGCTGCGTTGCACGGATTATTAATAAATCATATTCAGGAGGTACGATCCAAAGCGCCGTCTGAAATATCGCCGTCGCTTTTGATCTCGAGTTTGCGTGGATGTTTGCAGAAAGACGTGTATACGTACCGTTTCGATAAGAATCGTATGAGTACGATACACTATATTTGCAAACTCGATTATTGAACGTGTGCGCGTTTGCGCACGGCTAAAAACTTTTTCGGAAATTGATATTTCCTGCAAAAGTTTTTATAGGGGGTATGGTATGAATGAAAAATTGACAAGGGCGACGGCTGCCCTGCTTATGTTCGTGTACTGCGCGAGTATTGTTCCCGCGCACGAAATCGCATCCGGTCTTGCGGCCGGAAAAGTCCGCATCGACTATTATTTGAATCGGGCGGAAAAAGCGTACGACGAAAACGAATGGAAACGGCTTGCGGAAGAAGGAGTGCTTGCTTCTCTTGCGGCATGGGAACGTGCGACGCTCGCTTTGAAAGAACAGAATGCCGACGCGTGGAACGCGTTGCGCTCTGAAGCGAAGTTGTATTATGAAAATACGGTTGCAAAGCGATATGCGGATATGATCCGCGCTCGTTATACGCGTTCACATGAAGCGAAAATATCTTCCGAGCTTACACGCCGTCTTAAAGAAAAAATTAATAATTTCGATTCATCGGGATACACGCTTGCCGAAACGGCAAAGCTCTATGATGATTGGAATGAAGAAAGCCGAAAAATTATCGATGAATATCTTGACGGATACGGTACTGAAAATTTTTCGAAAGCGGTACGGCGCGAAGCGGAAATGCTTTCGATGATTGAAGGAAGGCGCTTTATCTCCCGTTTTATGAAAGACAAACATTCGCTTAAAGCGGAAAAAGCGAAAGAAGCGGCAGCTGCGATTGCGGAAGATTTGACGAAAAAAACGTACGGTGAAACCGAACGGGATATGAACGAACTGTTTGCCGCATTCGAAAAACGAATAACGGCGCCCGATGCGCAATCGGCCGATAAGGATGCGTTTCTTTCGCGGTTTAAAGAAGTTTTCAATAAAGGGCTTGCAAAGTGGGAAGATGCCGAACGCGCATTTTTGAAAGACCGCCTTTCGTGGGAAAACGAAGCGCAGCAAACCTACGAAGAGAGTGAAAAAATTTGGGAAGCTGCGAAAAAGACGCTTTCTGACAAAAAGGCGGAATGGGAAAAAAGTATCGAAGAGCGCATACGGAAATTCGAACGGGAAATCACGGAAAAAAATAAAGAGTATGAAAATGAAATAAACGCTCTGCTTGAAAATTATCGGGCGACGCTCGAAGAAAATGCATCGAACCGATACGCCGCGATACGGATGCAGGAGTCGATTTATAAAAATATGCGCGATATGCTTGCTTCTTCACACGACGGCATTAAAAATTGGGGCGCGCTGTGGGGAACGAAGTATAACGGCGTTTATTCGTATTGGAAAACGGAAGATGCATCCAATGTACTCTACAATATTATTAACGGAAAAAATAATATAAAAATCGATGTCGAAACCGCGAAGCGCCTTCGTAAAGATGTCTATGATTGGCAGGATTCGTACATACGCCTGCTCGCACGGGAATACGATACCGTTACGGCGCAATATGTAACGAAAATCGAAAATCTGCAGCAACGGATTAACAGCCGTCTTGGAGACGGTATTTCTGATAAAATCGATTATACCAAAGCGAAAGAAGATAACAGAAAAATTATAGAAGAAGCATACGCCTATTCAAGAATATTTAAAACCGGATATTTGAACAATTCCGAAGTACAGGAGTTTTTCGAGTATTACGATAAAATCGAAGCGCTCAAACAATACGGCAATAATAAAGAAACGTTTTGTGCACTTATGGCATCGGAAAATGTGAGGAATTTGGAAAAAGAACTCATCCTTTACAAAGATGTCGATGAATCGGCCGTCGACGAACAGACGAAGGCGTATATCGATGATATAAAAAAATGGCTTGCAATTCAAAAAGAAAAAGCGGCAGGCGGCAACGGTTCTCAGCAGTTCGGCGCGTATTTGGAAGAGATAAAAGACGCCGACAAAACCTTATCGAAAAATAATAATTTTATCGTACTTGCGGAAGAAATCGAGGCGGGTACGACGCTTTTGGAGCGGTACCGGATTGCGCTTTCCGATAAAATACGTCTCGACAAAACGATGGATAATCTTTTTTCCCTGACACAAGGAGAAGCGATCGGATACGGAGAAGCGGAATCGGCGCTGTTGAAATTGAAAGCGCTCGCTCGGGCGGCGGAAGAAGAATACGAAATTGCAAAAGCGGTCGATGATTATGCGTCGGTGACGGATGCGTCGCGCGAAGCGAAGATCGAAACGGAGCGGCGTTTGCATAATGCGGAAAATGCATATAAAGCCGCATATAACGAGTATCGAATTCTGTGCGAAAATCTTTCCGACGACGATATACAACGTGCGCGGGAAAAGCTGCAGGCGGCATATAAAAATCTGGAAGATGCAAAAGAAGGCCTTTCCGAAGCGGAAAAAGAAAACGCTTCGCTTGTGTCGATGAAGTCTGCAGCGAGGCGCGATATGATCGAGCGGATGATTTTACTGTTCGCGGATACGTATTTGGAAAAAAATACCGCTGTACTTCAGGCGGCGCGCAATTATTATCTTGCGAAATTTTCGGAACTTGAAGAACGGGATTTATTAAAAATTGAAGGAGAAAATGCCGATGAAATGCGGCGGAATTATAAAGCTGCAAAAAGTGCGGTCGCGGATGCGATTCGGAAAAATGCCGCAGCTCCCGCCCGAGCGGAAAAAGAATCGTACGGTAAAGTTATCGATTACATAAAGGAGCTGAGTGTCCTTTCTTCGGGGCTTACCGACGGTGCGCGCCAAGCGCTTGTCGAATATACGGAGCTGTATTCGGATGCGGAAGCATACAGATATGCGGATCTTTCTGGTACCGACGGAAAGGCGGAAGCGGCGAAGCTTGCGGAGTATTGCGAAAAACTTGCGCAGTATGAAGACGTTTTCGATGTCGATGCACTCGATGAAGCGAAGAAAGCGGAACTGCATACGCTCATCTTTGAAAGTAAGTTTTTGGAAAGCGTTGTACGGTATGCGAAAAAAACACGCGGTACGTGGAATGAAAAATTATTAAAAAACGGATATTTGCATTCGACGGTATTTTCTTCGGCTGAAGAAAAGGAAGCGATACGGAAAGTGCTTGTCGAAAGCGATGCTGCCGACTTGCAGATGAAAGCGGATACGGCCGATGCCGCGGCGGCTTTCTTTTTGCAAGCCGATTATACGGCGGGAGAGAAAACGTCGGCGGAATTGTACGGAACGCTTACGCGTGCCTCTGAACAAAAAGACGATTCGACGAAAAAACTCGAACTCTATGCTGAGCTTTTTTCGCTTTCGTATGCGGGTAATATGACGGCACGCATTACCGAAAGTTTTGAAAAAACGGCGGCCGCTCAGCGTGCGGTTGTCGCCGCAAATGAATCGTATGAAAAAGCGCTTTCGGAAGTGAAATACGCGGAAGCCGAATATGCGAAAAAGGTTGACGAGTGCAACGCGTCGTATGCGGCACTTGAAAAATTCCGGACGGCAAAGCGCTGTGCTCAAGCGGTATACGATTGGGCGGCGGGCATCTATCTTGAAAATATCGGAGTCAATACGCATGAAAGTTATATCACGCCGAAAGAGCGGCTTTCAAAAGCGGCATACGCAAAAGAGCGGGCGGCATTTTCGATTCGTGTGTTGGAAAATATAATTGCGGAAAAACGCGGAACGGACGATCTTCCTGCAGAGAACGATGAAATAGAAGCGTATAAAAAAGCCGACCGCGCGTATTATGAGCGCCTTGTCCTTCAGTATGAACTCCACAAAGATTCCCGGGAAAAAGAGAAAAAGCTTTTCGATGCGGAAGCTGCCGAACTCGAAGCACGCTCGGCCGTGAGCGTAGCGTCGGATTATACGAATGAAGAAAAACTCGTACATATTTCAAAAGACGGAAGCGGATGGAACTATGCGCTTTCTCATCGTATCGTTGCCGAAGAAAAAAGCGAAACGCATTTTGAAAAACGCCGGCAGCTCAAAAATTACGTATCCGATGACGAAGAGCCTAAAGAGAGCGATTATGAAGAAATTGAAGTTCCCGTTACCAGAAGATGGACGGAATACAATATCTGTCCGACTTCTTATGCGGACGTCGACAACGATGCCGAACAAAAAAAATATTTTACCGACGGCGACGAAGCGGCTGTAGACACCGTATCGAGAGGAAGGGTTAAGCGGACGGCTGCGGAGAGCGAAGCCGTACGATGGCTTTCATCGCTGTGGAGCAGGGGGCATCGGTACGGTGAAAGCGTGATTCTTGCCGCGATGTATCTGCAGTACCGCTGCGGCAATAAAATAACAATTTTACAAAGCTCTTCCGAACATCGTTTCGCCATACCGAATGTCGGATCTGAACACGGAATCGATGTATATGGAAAGTATAAGCAGTATCGCGAAGATGTTTTATGGGATGCATACGATTCGGTTATCAAAGCCGGAGGCGAAAGCGATATAGCGAAATGTATTTTATTCAGAAACAACGGCAATATCCTCGGTACGGGAATCGAAGAATATGAAGCGAATATTTTAAAAGAGCGCTCCCTCGAACGGCTCGGTGATGCCATGTATCGCATAGAACGCAATAACACTTATTTGAAATGGCTTTTATGGGGAATCTTTTCGTTCCGCAACGCGATCGGAAAATATGCGTATTCGGTCGTAGGAAAATGCTATTCCTATCGAAATAGTGCGGCGGCGGCCAATATCAAAAAACGCGAAAATATCACCCAAGCGCTCAATATGCTGAAAGAAGCGGAAAATACGCGAAAAGCCGCTTCGGCCGATTATGCCGCGCTTTATAAAGGTACGCCTCAAAACGGAAAACAGGCTGCAAAAGCAATGCGGGATATGTTCGGTGAGAGCGGTACGGTTTCCCGCACGACTCTCGATGAAATGGTCGAGGCGGCGGATGAAAGCGAAAGCTATTCGAACGCCCTCGATTTTATCGATAAAACGGTAAACGCATATAAAGCGAAAAAAGACAAAGCCGCACTTGTGCTCGCCGAAAAACGGACAGAGCTTTCGGATGCGCAAAAAAAAGCTTCGGCCGTCTATTACGCATACGGTGAAAAAAATAAAACGATAGACGAAGAAACCCGCGCCGAATTGCGGAAACTCGCTTTGGAATCGTCGGATATTCGCTTGAGTGTCGAAGCGCGTAAAAGAGCCGCTGAAAAATATGCGGTATCGGCTGCGGAAAAATTCTCCGTGACGGAAGAAGAAAAACGGCTGCTTGCAGAATATGCCGAAAAGGCATGGGGGAGGGGTACGTACGACAGCATCGGTTTTATTAAATCGCTCGGAAATTATTATAACGATTATCGTGAAAATAACCGGAATGATTTTTCACGTACGGCGGAGACTTACGATGAGTATATCGGAAACGAGCTGCTTCGTTTCGCCGAAGTCAAAATCGGAACGGAAAATGCATGGCGCTACGATGCGTATAAAATCGAATTGACGAAAAACGCGGATGCGGCGAAGACGGAATATAAAAATGCATTGGAACAGCTTAACGATATTGCCGTGCTGGCAAGCGACGAGTGGACAAAAGCGCAGGAAAGAATGAACGTGCAATACAACACGTGGCGGCACGAATTTGTGCAGGCGTATAAAGCCGCTCAAAGCGAGTGGGAATCGAATTACGATACGTTTTTGTCGCAAAAACAGGAATGGATAAACGGAATGTATTCCGATGCCGCAGCCGAAACGGATCTGCGTCAGGATGAGGGAGAACAAAAACGAGCGGAAAAACTTGCCGAAGCGCGGAAAGCCGTGCGGAAGACGCTTCCGAAAGCGTTTGTCGACGGTAAAAAATATATCGAAGCGCTGCTCGGAGAGACGCTTATCGGCAAGCTCGAAGCGCACAGCGGTGTTTTGGAAAACCGCATAGAATCGGTTGCATTTGCCGCTTCTCGCCACGGCCCGCTGTCGTCCGATATCGAAATCGCATATCGTGCGGCGGAAGTGCTTGCCGCAACAAATCGAGATTTGCAGCAGGCGGCTGTCCGCATCGTTGCGCAGCAAGCCGAACAAAATCTTATAAAAAGCCGCGATCGATATGCCGCTCTCGTTCACGAACAGAATCAAAAGATTGAAAATTATGTATTCGATACCGTACTCGATTCGGGATATACGGTGAGCGGTAAAATTATTAAACGGCGTGCGGTTATCGATTCGAATTTTTGGAGCGTTACGGAAGTCGTGCAGACGGTACATCCGTACGAATGGTATGTAAGTGTGGCCCCCGACATCGGTATAGATACGAAAGCGCTTTTGAATGCCGATACTGCCGTTGCCGATTATCTTATGGCCGCGGCGCATGAAAATCTTTCGGCATGGTATAAGCGCGTTTTCGGCGAAGGCGGCGAGTTTGAAAAGCATCGAGGAAAAGCGCCCGTATTTAAAAGCGGCGGCGATTTCAATATTAAAAAAGGCCGGGATGCAAATATTGAAACACAGGGTACCGGCGAAATCGGCCTTGTCATGCTGGATATTTTATGGAATGATATTGAAGAGAATTACGGCTGGAACGAACTTGCAAAGCCCGATTGGGATCAAAAGTTGTGGAGCGGGAATTCTTTTTTAGGTATGGATCCGCCGAGCGTACGGACGGTGACGACGGTTGCCGCAGCCGCCGCGGCGACGATTGTAAGTGCGGTGTGTACGTGGGGTACTGCCGCACCGGTAGTGGCCGCCTTGTGTTCGGCAGCGGTTGCAAGCGTGATAACGATGAGCAACGAGCTTTTGTTTGCCGCTCTCGATTTCGGCGGCGGTTATAAAACTGCGGATGAGATCGGCAAGAGCCTTGCGATGAGCGCGGTTACGAGCGTGATCGGCGCGGCAGGAGGAGCCGGTGCTGCGGGAGCCGGAATTTTGGGCGGCTTTGCAGGCGCTGCTCTGAAAACCGGCATCAGCGTTTCGGGAGAGCTTACGGGAAAATTCGTTACGGGCGGCATCGCGACGAATTGGAACTGGAGCGAAATGGGCAAACAATGGGACGATTGGAATGATTGGAAGGGGACGGCGATAGGTATGGCCGGAAATGCCGTCACCAACGGTTTTGAAACCGCGATGCTCGGAGATACGATGACAACGAACGGACGGATAAGCGGCTACACGAAAGCGGCGGGATTCAACAGCGCTCAGATCGGGCAGATCAAAACGTTTGCGGGGACAGTAGGCAATCTCACTGCGAGCGCGATGGAACTCGGTATAAGCGGTGAAACGACGGTAAACATATTGAATACGAGCGACTTATTCAGGAATACGAAATTTGCAGGAGCGTCGAGCGGATTGCTTGCATTGACATTCGGAAAAGACGGCGTTCATACGGAAATAAGTACGGCAGGGCGCAATTACAGTATTACGGAAATTGCGAATACGATAGGCGGTACGAAAGCGGCGGGTCTTGCGCTGCGGACAAATGCGTATGAGCGGAAAAACGGAGCGGGTACCGGAACGGCGCTTCGAAGTCAATACGGCTTCGGAGACGGAAGAGCGCGGCAGCAAGCGGATGATATCCTGTACGGCAGAGCCGAGCTGATAAAAGATGACGGTACCGTGACGGCCGGAGGCCGCGCAAAGACCGTATGTGACGGCAGACGAAAAATATATGTCAACGGGAACACTTTCGACGGAACGGTTGAAAGCGCCCTCGCGATGGGTATAGCGCTGCAGCACGAAGCGTATCGGGACGGGGTTACGGGATCAAGTGCGGCACAACAGGCGGAGACGATGCAGACCGTCTACAAGCACACGGAGATGGCGCTTCGGATGACGAGTGACGGTATGGCCGGCAAGATGATGAACGGAGTATTGTCGTATATGCCGGAACTGAAAAGCGATATCGGAAACTACAATCGATATATGTTTGCAATGGCGCAAGCGGGAGAAGACGAGGCGAAACAGAGGGAAGCGTACGAGCAGTATGCGGCGTATGTGAACGGAGCGTATGATTCGAGCGGGGATTATTGGAAGCTGCTTGATGATGGAACGCTTGTATGGGACGGAAAGAGAGATCTTGTAAATGAACGTGGTGAAATTATAAGACTGGATAAAACTAAGTCTTATAGTAAGTCTTTATTAAATTGGTTAGGTAATGAAGCGGCTATTGCTTTTTTGACAAAACAAGGTATTGATACAACGGGTATGTCTCGGGATAAAATTGCTGAATCTTTGTTCACTAGTCTTGGTATACAGTGGGATAATAATGCTGTAAGCCCATTAACAGGAAAAGCGACTGGAGCCTGGGTTGATTTGAATAATAATACAGATTTATCTTCCTTTATGCGATTCAAATTATCTGAAAAATATGCATTTCATCTTGGTAAAATAAGCCAAGAAAGTCCCGATATCGCTTATTGGGTTGGATCCGATGAAAAGAAAGTTAATGCAATGAAAGCAACCGGTTGCTACTATATGGCAACATTGGGAGCTGTTCAGACTCAGGCAGATAAATTGCTATCAGCGGAAGATATAAATTATATAACAGCAATAGCTCTTGAAAATAATTGGTTACAAACAAATGATGTCAGTATTTGGCCGAATGGAGCGGAAGCCCGCGAATCTATCTCTAAATTAGCGTTTATGCGACTTGGAAAAATCGGGTATGGATTAAAATTTGTTAATCCGAGAAAGGTGGCCGGCAAGATAAATGTTGGCCAAACAATATGGGGTAATAATCATGCGACAGAATGGAATTTAAACCAATTATTATTTGATCCATATCAAGGCATACGTTATTCAAACGAGACGAAAGAATCTTTATATTATTCTGTAACAAAATCGATAAGACATGGTACGAAATCATGGTATGCTTGGAAAGATTCATTTGTAGATAAATACAACAGGAGATAATATGAAACGTTTTATTTTGTTATTTATAGTATTTGTAGTTTGTCGCACAATAAATGCAGGAGATACTATCCGCATCGACAGAAAGATCGACCCGTTTAATATTAATGAGCTGTCCCATTGTGCATGGGTTGGGAGTTTGACGGGTTCCAGAACAGAGCGGAAGTTAATGTTCGGAACTACAGCATTAACACGTTCACCGTATATTATCTTTGAAAATGACGCGGACGCATGGTATCTGTATTACGGTGATTCCGAAGGAGGGCCTGCTTTTGATAAGTTTGCAGGCAAAATCATTGGTGTGAGGCGCAGTGACGACGGATATACGGTTCGATACCGACAAGTTCTGAATCTCGAAGATGCTAAAGGTACATCGTTATATGCGAATAATAAACATATATTTGAATATGCCGATTATGCAGCTGTTATATCATTTAAAATTATTGATCATAATACTATGATACTAACCGATGAAGCAAAATTAGGTTATTCCGTCATAGCAAAGGGTACGACTTTTTACAAAAATATATTCAACGTTAATAAATTTGAATCTCGAATTACGGAAAACGGTGTTAGGATTCGTTCTCAACCGTCACTATTGGAATCCGTTCTTGCTGTCGGATCCAAAGATGAAAAGGTTCATTTATTATCGAAGTCGATCAGAACGCAGACAATACAACGATGGAATGACTATTGGTATGAAGTTGAAACGCATAAGGGAGTGATCGGTTGGGTATATGGAGCTTTTATCGACAGCAGTTTAAAAGACAGTGTTCCGACAAATGAGCAGGGGATGATGGTATCGGAAAGTGAAAAATGATTACCGCCGTCATTACGCGGCGCGATTAGCGCGACCGAGCGGCGTATCCGCTTGCCGCTCGGTTGTTTTCTTCGGATTTTGATCGGCGTATCCGCCGCATTCGTTTGCGGCGGGAAACCCGCGCGCGATTCAACATCCGCGCCGCCTATTTCAATGCGCCGTACCTGCACCGTGTGCGGCATTCTCCGCAGCGGATGCATTCACGGTCGTTTACTTTGCACGTATCCATTTTGCACGCTGCGACGCAGGCGTTACAGTGTACGCATAAAATCATATTCGACGGCAAAAAAGAATTAAGTATCGATTATGTAAATGAAAAAGGAGAAGTAATCAGTACGATGAAACCCGACGGCCAGAATATGAGCGATGTCGGTATGGCAGGTTCGTTGGTAAAAATATTGGGCATAGAACGTGCAGAGCAGCTGCTCGGAAGCAGTTATCGTAACACGGATTTGTACAGTGCGCAGACATTGAAAGATGTCCTAAATCTGTCCGACGATCAAATAGCCCGTATACGGCGCAGCGGTTCGCTTGCCGGCATAAAACTGACGAATTCGCAAAAGCAAAGTCTCCTAGGAGAAGCGTTGATGAATAAAGCCGGTGCGTCGTGGGAAGCGGGTAAAGGCTGGCAAAATACGTCGAATATTGCGATGACGATTGTAAACGGTCAAGTTGCCGGTAATATTATGGCGGAAGTGCGGAACGGAAAATATCTGTATTCCACCGTCAATGCGACAGTATATCGCAATCCCGATTCATGGAAATCCGTTTCAAGCGAAGACGGACAATCATGGAAAAGTAATACCGAGTATTACGGACGTGATTATATCTTATATGAAAAACAGGGAATAAATTACGACGGGTACGATTCACTGCTTTTGGGGAAATATCAAACCGTCGATAATTTGACAAAGAATGACGATAAACATAAACGAAATCAAGCGTATTATGATGAGGCGAGACAAACATGGATTCAAGGGAATACGGTGAATTCTTCTTTCAATATGGGGTATTATACCGATTGGAGAGGAACTTCGTGTTTTGAAAACAAGGTGCTCGTATTAAACAATACGTCGACGATTGGCGGAACGATGATCGGAAACTTCGGCTGCGAATATAACCTTTATACCGATAGATGGCTTGCACATGATAATTCTAAAAAAGATGATACAAATAATTGGATTACAACGACCTTTGTTGAGGGAGGAAAGAGGTTCTCTACACAATATTCCGACGGCTGTTTTGTAACTACGCGTGAAAATCAAAGGCGTCTTTTGGAAAAATTGCAGAAATGGGGATTGGCGGGAGGTTATCAAATAACCGGTACTATAGTGGGACAAAAATACAAAAAATATAACGGAGTGAAGTAATATGAAAAAGATATTTTTATTGTTAGTGCTTAATTTTGTTTCTCTTTGTTTTGTTAGTGCAGACGGTACGCAGAGGCAAATCGACATATATAATAATCTGGATAAGGAATTCGATTTAGGTAAACGTTGTTTAGAATATACGGAGATAGGAGCGGTTTCTAAAAGAGATAATATCGTTATTATTAAAACGTGGTCCGATAATTATTATATCAAAAAAATCGATTTGGATAATATCGATAAGGATATGTACGGCTATTGTTTTTTTGAATATAATAAACGGAAATATCTGGCAATCTACGGATCGAAAATGTTTTTTTCATTCGATTATTTATCTCCGAATATATCGAATGCTTATGAGCCGGGCTTATCGATTAAAGAAGCACCCTTTGCATTTATGCAATATATAAAGCCTGATAATTTCGAATCATTTGTAAAAGAGGTGGCTCGATATAAAAGGGATGCTTTGGAATCTTGGAATGCGATACCTAAGTTTTCGATAAAGAAAATTATGGCATCATCATGGTATAATGAGCCGACGAAATCAGGAATCGTTTCTTATAGACCAGATTATCTCAATATGATTTTTCATGAAGAAGCGTTTTTAACTAATTTCCTTCTCCGCAATCCGTGGGTACCGGGAAAGGAAAACAATCCGGCCGGTATCGGAGAATCGCTTACGATCGAATTTACCGAACCGAAAGATAATATCGTCGTTTTGAACGGTTACGTCGATTTGGAAAAGCGTTACCTTTACAAAGCGAACAACCGCGTCAAAACCGCTGTCGTCACATCGCTCGATGAAGGCAATCCGTTCGAGTTCGAATATCGGTTTGAAGATTTTGTGCATTTTGCGGAGATCGATTTTCCGGCAAAAGTGTCTAAAGTACGCTTTACAATTAAAGACGTATACAACGGCGAAAAATGGAATGACACGTGCATTACCGCCGTCATTACGCGGCGCGATTAGCGCGACCGAGCGGCGTATCCGCTTG
>ERZ772960.2493-NODE-2493-length-13276-cov-3.441646_pt1 | contig 13276 bp, 21 predicted proteins | sample MGYA00580678_ERZ772960 | MGnify/ENA primary metagenome ERZ772960 (study PRJEB29015, sample SAMEA2737930) | human oral metagenome | biome: human oral; feature: human-associated habitat; material: dental | place: China | collected 2059 ... | reverse complement strand
GGTGACAGTTAGGAGTGAAAAAATGAGAGTTAGGAGTGACAAAAAACGAAGTTAGGAGTGACAAAATGTGTATTTTTGGGGGTGTAGTTGAAGATATGTCACATACCCTTTTTCCGAGTTTCGAGACGAAATCAGTCGAATTGACCTCGAGTTAAAACCCTACCTTTTTTGAGTGTAATATTGACTATTGAGTTGATTATCAAGACCTTATATCCTTCTTGTTATACTTAAGGGGAGGGGGCGTCCTAAAAGGGGCATACAGGGAGTACGGGAGGGGCGGGGCAAGAGTAAGACATATGTATGATGGCAGAGAAATACCCTGCCATCATCGAATCTTATTCATCAAGATTAGATACGCTTAAGACATTCCCAAGGCTGTCAAGCACAAAAGTTTGAATACAAAGAATTTTTCCTCCAAACGCATTCTTTGCTCGATACTTATGCATGACCATGTATCGCCCTGTTATCGTATCTTGTACAACGGGACTCCATTCAACAGATTCATAACTGTCTGCATCATTTAAATTCGCTTTCAGGTAGTCTTTAACTTGTTGTACGGATCCGTCAAATGGAGAATTGTGAACTGGAGGTAGTGCCACTTCTGTTTCCTGTTCTTCTTGATCAGGAGAACCCTCGCAAGTAATTGCAGCAACAAAAATGATCATAATGATTGAAAAAATACTTAGGATAAAACATCCCTTGGTTCGTTCTTGTGGAGTCATTTCGCTCCATTTCTTTTGTTCTTTCATATTAGTGATTTTTAATTATACAAGTCGGACAAGGCCGATAATAATGCTTAAACTTCGTATGTCGCTTTTAGGAAGTAGAAAAGGATGATGAATGGTAGAATTTTCGGAAACACATAGAATACAATCATCATGCTCTACACTTTCCTGTATGCGCTTAATAAGGACTCCTTGACTTGTTTCAAGTGTATATATCGTACCCCACTGAAAGAATTGGATGGATGCCAACTTCTTACAAGCAACCAAATCTCCACTATAGTATAAGGGTATCATAGAATCACCTGATACACGAATGAGAAAGTCTGCCCCTTTTCTTTCAAATTCAGGAATATTATAATACTCGCAATCTTCTATGGAAACTCCATACTGACTATCTAATGGAAAGCCTGCTAATGCATTTAAGGGTATGAGAGGTATTCCCTTCCCTCTCTTGGGAGATTTTGTTGCGTGCAAAACAGGATGGGACTCTTCTGTGTAAAGCATAGGGGGCACCTTTGCGGAAACAGGCGTTGTAGGTTTTAACATTTCACCTTCTCCAGTTAATAACCATTCTGCAGATACGTTTACACATTTCGAGTGTATTATATCAATATCAAAGGTGTTACGACTCATCCATGTGCTAATGGCTTGAGGAGAAACCCCTAACATTCGCGCAAATTCAGATTTGTTTCCATTTGAAAAATGCTTTATGAGCATTAAAAGCCTATCTTTTTTATTCATAATTAAACATTTTGCGTAAAATTTTTCCTGATTTTATTTGCAGGTTTACTCGAAATGCGTATCTTTGCAGCGTGTTCATTATTGAACACCGCGCCAAATATACGAAAAAAGGCGGAGAAATACAAATATTAAAATATAAAGGACATGAACGAACAAATGGAAACGACAAAGACTTCGGAGAAGCAAAACGGGAATGCCAGCAAATTGGCCGTAATAACCAAGGACGTTGAGCGCAGATTGATGGACATAGCCAAGTCCATGGAGCAGCATAAGGCGGTGATGCTGGAAGACTACGAACGTTTCTTCCGCTGGCACTCTGAAGAGGCCTACAAGGCACAAGTATATAAGCAGGAATACGACCGTTTGCTTATATATCTCGGCACGGGCGACATGAATGAGATTCGCGAATATCTTTGCCGCAAGATGGAAAAAACGACAACCTCGTTTATGGAATCCAATTTGCGCGAGTTCTCTATGAGTGCCTCAGCTTTGGCCAACATCAATGAGTTGGAGGCCAAACGTGCCTTGTGTGAGTACTACAAAATGATGCTGGATTTCATCGGCAATGAGAATGAAGAAGGATTAAACGGGCAGGGAATATGAAAAGGGAAAGCAATATCAATCGTCAAGGCATGGATGAATTATTCGTGGCTCTTCAAGAATACAAAAGACATGCATTTCGTCTATACCGTCAACTAAATCGCATAGAGCGCGAACTATCTGGGAATAGTCTACTACGGAACGAAAACGTTTGCATTCATGCTCAATGTGAAGGTTCAGTTCCACATAGTGAATCCCATTCATTTCAGCTTTCTCATCGGGATAGTAATAAGAAAGCCTATGGTCACAGGACAAGGCGAGTGGAGTCAGGTGCGCCTCAATGCATTGTTCGGAGAACTGAACCAAGTCCGTCTCCGTCCTCGTGGTGGCTTGCCGTTCTTGACGAATTGTAACCGTCGCTCTGAAAAGGTATCTGTTTGAGCCCATAATTTGTTTTATTTTAAAATTCGGGCATAAAGTTAGTGAAAACAATTTAAAGATAAAGGAGATAAACAATGAAAAGGTATATCGTAGTGACCGAAGCGGTCAAAGTGGGATTACAGAAACAATTCAAAGTGGGAGAGAGAAGTATCCATAATGCCTTAACGTATGACGCGAGACGTGGGCATTCTTATATGGCCAAACGAATAAGGGAAGCAGCCCTTAAGAATAACGGCGTAGCCATGGCGGACGGCTGCCCCGAGATGGAGACCATCCATTTCGCTGACGGCACGATGAAACACTTCTTCCCCCGAGGCACAGTAATGACAGTGTATAAAAACGGTACTGTGACCATTGAAAAAAACGGAAAGATAGTACAGACCCAGCAATGTCCTGGCATGATTGACCAATACGAGGCATTACAGCGTGAAGCCGCAAAGATAGACGGTCTGAATAAAGTTACGGTATTGAAATAGGAGACATAAGAATGGTAGAGTATTACGACGGTCAACTGTGCATCCCTGCTAAAGAACTTATCGAGAGGGGATGGATTAGTGAGGCCAACTACAGACAGAAGGCGGCAAGAGGGAAACTCGACATCGCCCGTAATGCTCGCGGCCTTGGTAATTACGCCCTTGTTGTAGTAGACACGTTGCCCAATGGGATGAAGGAAGAAGTAAAGCGGTTGTACCCTAACCTACGCATCGTGCGGTTAGTGAACTGGGTGCGCGAGAACTATGTCTACGACCAGCGGGCTTTTGCTTACTTCTCGGATAGCGGTCAATGCGGCGTTGAACTATCTATTCGCCATGTGAAAGAGTATACCGTCAATGCCGGCGTTATTGCTGCCGCCATAGCCCTATACAACAATGCCAAGGCGCAACACACGGTGATGGGTGAACAGTACGACTGGGATATGATGGCCGAGACCATCGACGTGCTTAAGGAAGAATACGGACACACGCTGCCCTGCTCCACCCTGCGTTTCCGCAAGAAGGTGGCTGAGTTTAAGAAGAAGGGCTACGCCTGTCTGATTAGTGGCAAGTTTGGCAACCAAAGTGCGCGCAAGGTAGACTATCGGACGGAACGCCTGATACTTGGCCTTGCTATACAGCCCAACAAGCCATTCAATAGCAATGTGCATGAGATGTATCTGAGCTTTGTCTGTGGCGAGCTGGATGTGTACGACCCTAAGACCGGCGAATTGTTCAACCCCGATGACTTTACGCTGAAAAACGGTGAACCCAAGACGTTGAGCGAGGCCACCATCAACAATGTGCTGAATGCGCCAAAGAACAAAGTTCTGATAGAACATGCTCTTTCTTCCTACACCACCTTCATGCACGAGCAGATGCCGCATGTGCATCGCCACAACGGGCAGTTCTCGCTCTCACAGATTACGATGGACGACGTAGACCTCACCCGCAAGTTGCGCGACACCAAACGTCGTGTACATGCCTACTACGCCTACGATGCCGTTAGCCAGTGCGTCGTCGGTGCCAGCTATGGGCGGACGAAAGACGAGAACCTTGTGGTGGATTGTTTCCGCGACATGTTTCGTACTATCGCGCGTCATGGGTGGGGCATACCGGCCGGCATCGAGGTGGAGAACCACTTGATGAGTCAGTATCGAGAAGGCTTCTTAAAAGCTGAGACCGTGTTTTCCTTTGTTCACTTCTGCGCTCCACAGAACTCACAAGAGAAATACGCCGAACCGCTCAACGGTGCGAAAAAGCGTAGTGTCATCCACCGCAATCACACCGGCATCGGTCGTTTCTACGGCAAAGGCAAATGGCGTCAGGAGTATAAGAAGGTGAGCGACGAATGGAATGATACCTACGAAGACCGCGAGTACTTCAGTTTCGAACAACTGGTGGCTGAAGACCGCGTCGACAACGAGCAATGGAACAACGCCCCGCATCCCGACCAAAAGCGCTATTCAGGTATGACGCGATGGCAGGTGCTCGTGGCTAATATCAACCCCACGCTTTTGCCCTACGATGCCCGCACACTCGCACGCTACATCGGCGAAGCTGTCGAAACAAGCATCCGTCGCAACTCTACGGTACGAGTGGCTTATGAAGACTGGTGGCTCAGCAATACTTCTGTCCTCGAGCGGCTTGTTCCCAACGATTATCAGGTGACGGCCTACTACCTGCCCGACGAAGAGGGCAAACCCACCGACGTCTATCTCTACCAAGGAGACCACTATATAGACAAGGTAGAACGCGTGGAGACCTACAATCGTGTAATGGCCGAGCAAACCGACGACGACGTGGCCAAATACGTAGAGCGACAAAAGAAGATAGCCAAATTTAACGGCTATGTGCGCGAGAAAGCCATTAACCGCGTGGGCATTTCCAAGGTAAATGACACGCCTATTATAATCCCCGAGAACGAAGACGAAACATTAGAAATATCAACCCCACCGACAGAATCAGTGCCGCCTGTGTATCTGTCTGTCGACTACGGCCGCCGAGGCGTAGACGCATACTAACCCTATACGAATCACATTTAAACAGCATTAGAAATATGATGACAACAGAAATCAAACAGCGGATACTGGCTGCCGTAGCAGCTAACCGCTCCAACTATCCCAGCGACGCTAAGCACGCCGCCAGTTTAGGACTCACTGCCTCCGTCTACAGTGCCCTAAAAAACGGACAGACCGACCGTCAACTCAGCGATGCCAACTGGGCGGGTATCGCTCGCCGACTGGGTGTAGAGCTACGTGCGGCCATCGAATGGAAAGCTGCACGCACGCCGGTCTACCAATACGTGATGGCACAACTGGAGTTCTCGCAGCAGAGCGGCACCAGCGGTATCCTCTGCGACATGCCCAATATCGGCAAGACCTTTACCGCCCGTCTGTATGTGCAGACCCACCCCAACGCGGTGTACATCGATTGCTCGCAGGTGAAGACCAAACTTAAGCTGGTGCGCAAGATTGCTGCCGAGTTCGGCGTAAACGCACGCGGACGATATTCTGACGTGTATGATGACCTCGTGTTCTATCTCCGATCGATCGACACGCCTCTCATCATCCTTGACGAGGCAGGCGACCTTCAATACGAGGCTTTCCTTGAGCTCAAAGCCTTGTGGAACGCCACCGAGCGTGCTTGTGCATGGTATATGATGGGAGCCGACGGGCTGAAAGAGAAAATCAATCGCTCAATAGACTGCAAGAAGGTGGGTTACACCGAAATGCTCAGCCGCTATGGCGACCGGTTTTCCAAGGTCACGCCTGACGATGGTCGTGAGCGCGAAGCCTTCCTTGCCGAGCAGGCGCGCATCGTGGCCAAGGTAAACGCTCCTGCCGATGCTGACATCGCTGCCATCGTACGCCGCACAGGTGGAGGCCTGCGTCGCGTGTACATAGAGATAGAGAAACTCAAACGTGCAAACTGATGACACGCACACGCGCATACACGCCACGAGAAGTGGGCGAGAAAAGATACAATACCCTGCCATGGGAGGGTGAATGGCAGCGCGTTTTTGGCCAGCCGGCCGTCAACGAACTGTGGTTTATCTCCGGCGCATCGGCACAGGGCAAGAGCTCTTTTGTGATGCAGCTTTCCAAAAAACTGTGCGAATATGGTCGCGTGCTGTACGTCAGCGGCGAGGAGGGCATCCGTCAGTCGTTCCAACGCCGCCTGCGACTCTTCCACATGGAGGACGTCAATCGCCGGTTCTTCATCATTGAAGACACCAACATGGAAGCTCTCACCGAACGGCTGGCTAAACACAAGAGCCCTCGGTTCGTAGTGATAGATAGTTTCCAAGTCACCAGATGGACGTATGAGGAGGTGCTTGCTCTAAAGGAACGCTTTCCCAAAAAGACCTTCATCTATATCTCGCAAGAGTATAAGAGTGCGCCCATGGGCAAATCGGCCGTGCGTCTGCGCTACATTGCCGGCGTAAAGGTGCGCGTCTCGGGCTTCGTCGCCATGTGTATGGGACGCGAGAGTGAGAGCCACGGCCGCGGCTTCGTCGTGTGGGAAGAGGGAGCAGTGAGGTATGGCAACAGTACGTTAAGAACATCAGTAGATAAAACAAATACAATAATCACAGAACACTTGCAATGATGGAATGGGAACACAGCAATAGTAACAGATACCCGCGGCCGGAACGGACGCCACCGGTATCGTTTGGAGAACGTAAAAGGAAACCACGCGGAACTCGCTTTTGGGCAGGCTTCACATTGGCATTTATGACTATTGTACCACTTTGGGCGTATTGCTTATATCGGGCTATCACCCAACTTCCCGCCGAACGGCAATTGCTTGCTGGCATTCTGATGCTGGCATCGGCAATCTTCTCCTTTGGCGTGGCACTTATGGCAGGTATTCACATAGAAACAATAGAATGATGGAAGAGAAATGGGAACAACGGCAACGTGTTCAACCTCTTGCTGCAAGTACTTGACGAAGGCAGACTGATAATTATTAGAATACTTCATCAGTTTTTTCATTAGAGTTTGAGCTACAAACGTAGCAATAATATCTCAGTTCGGGATGAATAGGGATATTTTCAACGAAAATTAAACGCAAAACCCCAATAATATGAATAATAAACAACTACTCAAACGGTGGGCGAACATCTTCTACCGCCTACGTAAGAAAGGCATTAGAGCCGATACGAAGCAGCGCGTCATCTTCTGCGCAGCCGGTGAAGACATCACCGGCGTAGTGCAGGTAAAGCGACTAAGAGAAGAATACAATTTTAATATACAACTTACAATCTGGTAGAAACAATGAACAACAACCGAATTTACATCAGCGGTGCCATTGCGCACCACGACATCGACGAGCGCAAGGCCGCATTCGCCGCAGCAGCACGCAAGTTGAGAAGCGAGGGCTACACGCCCGTAAACCCGTTCGAGAACGGACTTCCGCAAAGCGAAGACTGGCGCAAGCACATGCGGGTAGACATCGGCATGCTGTTGCAATGCAGCCGTATCTACATGCTTCGCGACTGGGAACTGAGCAAAGGAGCGAAGCTGGAGCTCGACGTGGCCAGCAGCTGCGGCATTCAAGTTCTCTTTGAAACGCATGAGCCATGATTCATAAGGGCGATAAGTTCAAGGTACATTGGACAGGGCACGAGTCGAGCTATGTTGGCAGACTCTACGAGGCGGTAGCCATCAAGGACGACTGCCACTGCCCGCGCCCCTCGTGGCTTACGGGGCTGCCAGAAACACCCAGGGCTGCGCACTGTCATATCTCTGCGCGACTGATATCCTCGCCTCTGGCGGTGGAAGACAAAAGGTTGCATTGGTTTAACGGCATTGACCCGAAAACACTACGCGACATTGAAAATCCCGACTTTCGGCTGGAGATTGTCCGGAAACCGGGCGACCAATTAAGTTTATTTTAACAAAACAGGTTATGAAAAAATTAATAAGAAAAATCCGCGTAAGAATCATGCTATGGCATGAGCGTTGTGCTTGTCGAATTGACAACAATATTGAAGGAAAAATCAAAAAGGAAGCTCAAGAGGCAATACAGATTATGCTATATAACGAAGAAAACCATATCTGTATGTTTGGTATTCCCCTACTCAACGAGCATGACCTTACCGTGTCGTTAGAACATGCATTACGCAAAATGCGAGGCGAATACGTTGCAGCTAAATACAACAATTTATGCAGATAAATAATGAAGAAGCTACGAATTGGAACTATATAATCTTCGAGGCATGAAGGTGAGGAGTAACATTGAATCGGCACTCATAACCGACGAGGGAAAGACAGTGCTGCATATTAAACGTAATGGAAAGGTCATACAAGTTTATTTTAATACTTATAACAATGAAAAAAGTTAAAAATCATTCAACCAATTGTGTAGGTGTCATCACTGTTCGATGGTCGGTGACCAACGAAGATGTCAAAAGCATATACGGGGAGATATTTGGTTTTTGTTCTAAGTTTCCGACGGAAACAGAACAAAAGAAAATGAAAGAAAACGTACAAAAGAAAGTACAGGAAGTAGTGGAAAACAACAAGGCGAATTTCAAGATTGATAAAAACTCGGTAGTGCGTTTTTCGTCGAGTATCAAGCTTATAGGCTGTGAGTTTCTTTTGATTAACGATAAATAAAAGACATCATGCAGGAAGTCGCCAATTACAAACGTTTCTATGCGCTACTAAAACGCATGCCCGGCGCAGACAAAGAACTGCTGGTGTATCAGCACACCGGTGGTAGAACAGACAGCCTGCGCGAGCTTACCGCTGCTGAATATCGCGCCTTGTGTGACGATATGGAGCGGGCGACCGGTTACGATGAAGTGCGCAGAGCGTTACGGGAAGAGCGCCGAACCCGCCGCAGTGTTGTATTGCATCTAATGCAGAAACTGGGCATCAATACTTCCGACTGGGATTGTGTAGATGCTTTCTGTCTTGACCCGCGCATTGCCGGCAAGCTATTCCGAAAAATCAGCATCAATGAACTCGAAGAACTTGCCGTGAAGCTGCGAGCGATAAAGCGAAAAGGCGGACTAAAAGAACAAGAGAACAAAGATAAACCCGGCACTGTCTCTTATGTCTTCATCGACATGAGTCATGCCACAAAATGTTAAGTATATGAATGAAGAAACAAAAGTGACCGTTGAAATGACGGCAGAAGAAAAAGCCCGCTTTGAGGCTTTTCAAAAATCAGAGGCCAAGCGTGCAGCAGAAACCAAGGCGCGCGCCGACCGCGAGATGTACAAACAGATGGTAGACAACGAGATTGAGTGTTCCATCCCCGTGCTGCTCACTGTGAGCGAGCAAATCAAGCAGAGCAAGCAGAAAGTGCTCGACAACTTCAAGACCATCCTCGAACTGAAGGCAAGCCTATTCCCCACGAGGGTGCACGATGAGCAACGTAGCCACACTTTTACCAATTCCGAGGGAAACAAGCGCATCACGCTGGGCGTGTATATAACCGATGGCTATCGGGACACTGTCGAGGACGGCATCGGTATCGTGAAGGAGTACATCGAGAGTTTGGCCAAAGACGAGAAGACGAAGTCGCTGGTGAGCATGGTACTGCGTCTGCTTTCACGTGATGCTAAGGGAACGCTCAAGGCCTCGCGCATCGTGCAGCTGCGCAAGGTGGCAGAGGAGACGGGAGACAGCCGTTTCCTCGAGGGCGTTCGCATCATAGAAGAAAGCTATCAGCCCGAGGTAAGCAAGCAGTTTATCCGAGCTGAACAGAAAGACCACAACGGCATGTGGAGAACCATTCCGCTGGGCATGACGGAAAGTTAGGCCGCAACTCCTCAAAATATGCGTAAAAAATCCATGTAATACTTGTTATTGCATGGATTTTTTGTTAATTTTGCACTTAATAGTTAATAAGCACAAGGTAATATGCCTAAAGGACGAAACAAACAGCTCATCGACGAACGCGACCGGAAGCTATTCGAGCGGTTCTACTATTGGTTCGACGTGCAGCGATTGCGCTTCGATGATGTTATCTACAAACTCTCACACGAGGAGTTTTTCTTGGCAGAGGCCACCACACTGCGCATCGTCAAGCGGATGCTGACGGAAGGTGCAACAGTGGACGGGCATTCCGTGAAGCGAAGCCGGTATGTAGGATTCAGGTCTTCACGACGACAGTCAGCCGCCGGCGGTCAATTGTCTTTGTTTCCCGAGTAGCCTCACTGACGGCGCAGGTGTAAGTTGCTTCATACACCTTGATGCCGTGATTGAATGTAAAAAACTTCGAGCGGGTGCGGATTAATGCCCCGTCCTCCATAGGCCGATAGCCCTGCAACAATGTGTGCAGGGCTTTTCTTTTGTCCTCGCGCTGCATAATTCGGTCTGTTGTTTGGCTTCCGGCGTGTGTATCGTCGTAGCAATCGAGGATGAGCTGCACGCGCACTTCGCAGGTTCCGCGCTGCGTACAGTCGCCCGCGTCGCTCCAATCGGTGCCGGGCAGGTCAATGAGGATGGCTGGGAGAGTGAGCGGGTACATGTCGATGTTTTCGTCATCGAGAGCTTCCAACTGTCCGTAGTCCTCATCTATGGTGCGTGCCCATGGCAGTTCGCGGGCAAGGCGGTCAATGAGATGAACGAGTAGTGATTCCATTGCTGATGTCTTTTAATTTGTTAATGATGATTTGATTTATCTTCACGCGCAGTTCTTTGCTTTCGCCAATGAACTGTCGGCGGGGCATCTTAATCTTAATATTGAGCTTTTCCTTTTTGGTTAGTGCCAGCGCGCGAAACTTCCTTGCCTCTTCCGGCAGGTCTTTCGGCAGCGGTTCTCCCTTTCGCACACCAGCAATGGAATAGGCCTTTGCCCACGCCATTTTACGCATGGCAGGCGTAACGGTTGGCTGTGAATGAATGGTGCCGCCCTCGTTATGGATGCGCGCATAGGGCACGGGGTTAACCACGGTCACCATTCCGGGCGCTCCTACGGCCTCTATGCTACTCATCAGATGGTCTCGTTCGGAGGTAAGCGGCTTGTGCGGGTCGCCCGCTTTCTGCCGCTTTGTCTCCTTCCATTCATGCAGCCCGCCATTCATAAAACCGCTGTCGCGGAAGTTCTGGCGGAAGTGGTTCTTTGCTACAACGGCCGCTTTGCGTGGTATTTCGTCGCGCAGAGCCGCCTCTACCAGCTTCGGTGCACGGGCAATAATTTTCGCTATTTGTTTGGCATCCATTGAAAAATAATTGCTTAAAAGTTTGTTTATACGAAATATTTTGTATCTTTGCAACAGCCCATTAAGGGTTAGCATGTGCTACGGCACGTTGTCCCGCAGGGAAGTTTCGGCTTCCCTGTTGTTTTTTACATGAAAGTTCCATTCCTAAAGAACAGTCTTGTTTTTCCTTTCTCGTAAAGCCATACTTCTTGTATATCAGCATTGATATTTCTCCTGTTTACTATCATTTTACGGATAAACCTGTCACTGCATCCTTTCGTATTGTCTATTACGAGGTGCGATGACTGTTCTACTCCGTGTTTCAACATTCTTCCGACCTTTTTCTTGTTCCACGGTCTGATGAAGCTCTCGTACTCGTAGAAGACACCGTCTACACGAAAATCGGGGCACTTCCGCTCGTACTTCGTGCCGATAAGCGAGCCGTATATCTGTTTATACTCTTCTGATTTAAAGTGCACGGACGGCGTTATCTCCGCCTTATGACCAGCTTTAGCGAATGATTTGGCAACTGCAACGATGTCGTGATAGTCGGGCTTTTTCTTGTCCACAAGTTCGTGAATAGACAGTGTACCCCCATTTTTATACTTGTTCTTCAATACAAAACCGTTATTGCCCGGCAGCTTCCCATCAATATATGGACAATGAAAACAGTCTTTTTTGCGATTTTGAAACGCCGCCTTAATCCGGTTCTTAATACCCTTCGGTTTATAGAATGGGCAGTGGGCACAGTTCTCTGGGAAGTAGGGGTGCGTGTCGTTCACCAAGTGCCCGTCGTGTCCGGGATTGTTCTCCAGTCCGCGCTGTGGCTTCGGAGCCGGCATGTCTTCCACCAAGTCCTCCGGCGAGGCAGGCTCATCGGTAGCCTCGAGACTGCACTTGCAGTTCCATCGGTCTTGCGGGTGGTGTTTCGCCCAGAATGGATGCTCCACGGGTAGCGTGAGTTTCTTCTCCCAATACGAGCGGTGCGAGGCCTCGGCATCAGGCGATGTAGTAGGCATCCACCGCAAATTAGGCATCACGTCCTTATTGCGAACAAACTCCTGCCAGTCTGCCGCAGCATGTGCCCGCAGCACGGCCGTGTTATATTCTGTCTTTAGCCACGCGCCCACATGGTGCGATGCGATGCTTTGAATGTCATTTTTCCATTGTTCGAAGGGTTTGAGATGACCATTCGAATCAAGCAACTTGGCCGCCATCGCCCTACCCATGGCATGCACTTTGAATGCGGCGAACACCTCATTACCGTGCCGCATGGCGGCAAGAAATTCGTCGTTGTGCCGCGGCTGATAGTCACCTTGTGCCAACCCCAGCACTGCCGCCTCATGTAACAGGCGCAGCAGTTCGCGCCACATGCTCGGCTCAATCTCGGTGGACGTATCGAAGCCGTCGTACACCTTGCGCAGAAAGTCGCTTAAGATGTCGGCAGAAAAACTGACATCCTCACCGACATTGCGGAAGTGGCTGTGACATCCGCACTGCTCACCGCCATAGTAAAGGCTGTCAATTAAAAGTCGTTGTCCGCCCCGATAGGCTTCGGGGCGATGCCGAAAAAACGGCTCAGGGCGTTGGTCGGCGGTGTGGGCTTGGTTGGAGGTGTAGGTTCTGTGGGCTGCTGTTGCATCCGTTCGCACAGTGCGGCGCGCTCTTCTTCCTTTTTTGCCTTCAATTCGTCGTAGTTCTCCGGCTTGGCTATACCGAAAGTCTCATACAGATAGTCGTCGTCGATGGGCAGTCCCATGTTGGCGCACTTCTGTACGATGTCTATCTGTTGCGCCACGTCCACCTTGTCTTTCTTGGCATACACGAACTCGCCACCGTCGGTATTGAAGCCCAGCGCGGCGAATATGTCGCGCATCTGATAGTTGAGAACGTCTAAGATAAACTCACGGTCGTCCGCGTTCATCTCGTCCTCTTCTTCCTTGTGTATCGTGCCGAGGGCCTGAGTACCAGTACTCTTGGCATCGGTGGTGAGGGTATTGCCCAGCACGCGGATGCTGATTTTGCTGTCCCAATATTCTACAAAGGTGCGATACAACTCGCTGCTGCCCGTCTTGTTGGCCGCCTCGAGCAGTTTCAGGTCGCTATCCTTTGGGTGAATATACACCGCGTTCGTGCCCTGTGAGCGTGCTTCTCGGATAAGCGTCCTGCGTGCTTCTTCGTCGCCCGCATCGTAG
>ERZ772960.2492-NODE-2492-length-13277-cov-3.657540_pt1 | contig 13277 bp, 13 predicted proteins | sample MGYA00580678_ERZ772960 | MGnify/ENA primary metagenome ERZ772960 (study PRJEB29015, sample SAMEA2737930) | human oral metagenome | biome: human oral; feature: human-associated habitat; material: dental | place: China | collected 2059 ... | reverse complement strand
TCGGAAGTAGAGTAAATCTGACTGACTCAAGTTTTGAAACTTTTCAAAATTATATCCCATCTCTTGAATTTCGTCAAGAATGTTTAGCCCGACGTATTTGCCGTTTTCTCTGAGCCACGCCGGCAAGGCCATCACAACTGGCGTCCCTGATTTTATTTGTGGGGTGATATTTTTTAAAAATCCGATAGCAATCTCTTTACATTTTGCTTTTTCGGTCTTGAATTTAATATCCACTGGTGGTTTTGACATCGGTACCCCGAGGTATCCTTCGAAGGCTACTGCATCAATTTGTCCCTCCCAAGTAAAACTAGTAGCATCACCCACAGAAATCTCCTCGATGATCTGGTCTTTTTTCTCTAATAAGTTCTTTGAAATTCTAAAACGCCTTTGATTTCGCTCGTTAAAAAGCCAGTTTAGGTTCTTTTTTGAGTATTCGATCATCCGTTCATTTAAATCAGTTCCATAAGGAATATACCCCATAATTGCCGCCTCTTGTAAAACCACGCCAGTCCCACAAAACGGATCTAGTATTCTCGCTCCCATAGGCAATTTACCACACAGGTTTATCAATATCTGGGCTAATTTTGGCGGCAACATGCCAACCTTAGCGTCCCGAGCCGGTCTCGCCTGATCACGTTCAGTATAAGCCGTGATGTTTTGGGTACCAAGGCTTAAATAAATCTCATGGTCAACCAAAAAAATCTCAAAACATCCTGCTTTTTCTCCCAATTGGTTATGGTGTGCCGTGGCAGAAGAAATTTCAGGCTCGTTGCCCGTAATCACTCTGACGCTTCTCCCCATTTTTGTCAGAGTTCGTTTTAATTCCATGCTTTTTTGTTTGGCTAGACCTACTCTTTTGTGCTTAGAAAAATCGGAAACCCCTAGAGTAATTTTGCCTTCCGGGTGTTCTGATATTAAGAACCTAGTCAACTTATTAAAATCAGTATCAAAGAATTTTCCCAGTTTCAAACTACCGCCCAGGCGATTGATATTTGGCGTTACTTCCTTATCTGATGGTACCTCTTTTTCGGCCGGTGTCGTCTTTGCTTCCTCTAATTCAAAAAAAATTAGTTTCCTTCCGACAAGTCTCGCATTTTTATCATAAAGTGCCTGGATTTCAGCCAGAGAAATCAGTGGCTGACGCCCCGCAATTGCTACGTATTTCATAGACAAATTATACCAAATTTTTTCCTCTTTAAAAAAGACTTGCCTCACTTCCGTCTATGCTATAATATTGAGGATATGTTTAAAAAAATTCTTAGTCTAATTACACTCGCTCTCGTGGCTTTTGTCGTCTGGGGCGCTTGGGACCAAATTACGGCTGCCGCTAACTGTATTTTTGGTGGACATTGCATCGAAGGCGGCGAATTCAGTATCAACCTCTTAATTGTTATTCTGCTTATTCCAGAACAACTCTTTATGTACTATTGTGCTGGCAAAATCTTCTTTGTTTATATGGCCGGTAAACAGCAGGTTGAGGGCAAAAAAGCCAACCAAGACGAAAAGAAAATTTCTACTTGGGAACTGGCACGTATTTCTTTTGAGCTCAATTTCGTTAACCACGCCATTCCTTCTGGTGGCGTCTCTGGTCTCGGTTATATCACCTGGAGACTAAAAAACTATGGCGCTACTGCTGGTCAGGTTAGCTTCATGTATCTTTTGCGCTACTTCATCACTATTCTTGCTAACCAAACGCAAACCATTTTTGCTATTATCTTTCTCTTAGTCACTGGCAGCGTTCCTAGTGGTGCCTACTGGATGGTTTGGACTGTTGGAGCTATGAGCATTGGTATTATTGCGGCTATGGCTATTTTGACCGCCATTGTCTCTAGTAAAAAGATGATTAAATGGGCTGCCAAAGAACTTACTGCCTTTGCAAACTGGATTGTTAAACTAGTCACTTTTGGCAGAAAGAAGCAGGTTCTTGAATTTGAAAAGGTCAACCAGTACTTCCTTGACCTTCACGATGATTTTGTCACCGCCAAAAAAGACAAGAAATTACTCATTAAGCCAGTTTTATGGGGTTTTCTCTATAATTTCCTCGAAATTGCCACATACGAAATTGTTGCTTTGTCGCTCGGTCATGGTGAAATTTTCCCACAGATTATGGTTGCCGAAGCTCTCGGTTCTCTCATCGGCGCCGTGCTTCCGACCCCAGGCGGTGTCGGCGGCTATGAGGGTTCTATGATTACTGTTATGTGCGTGCTCGGCACCAATCTTGCCGTCGCTAGTACCGTCGTCATTGTCACTCGCGTAATCGTTCTCCTCAATACCATCGTTTCAGGCTATGGTTTCTATCAAAACGCCATTTCTAAAATCGGTAAAGCCGATAAGAAGAAGGTTTTTGAAGCTGCCGTAGAAGATAAAAAGTCAACCAAAAAAGAATCAAGCAGGAAATCTTCTAAATAATATAAGTTGAGTAGATTTTAAATGTCGGAAGCCCCAAAATTCACCGTTAGTCAGTTTGTCGCCGTCACTAATCAGGTGCTGGAAACTGGCCTCAGCGACGTAGTGGTTTATGGGGAAGTTAGCAGCTTCAAAGTCAATCAAGGTAAATGGGTTTTCTTTGATCTAAAAGATTCTGAATCCTCCGTTGGCTGTTTTATGACCGTTTATCAACTCGGGAATTTTCCGCTTGAAGATGGCATGAAAATTGCTATTCAGGCCACTCCAAAACTCACCAATTTTGGTAAATTTAGTCTCACAGTTAAGCGCTTTCATCCGCTCGGCGAAGGTAGTCTCAAGAAGGCTTTTGAGTTATTGAAGGCTAAATTGCAGAAAGAGGGTCTCTTCGATCCTGCGAAAAAACGTCCGATTCTGCGTAATTTTGAACGTATTGGCGTAATTTCCTCGACTCAGGCTGCCGGCTATGCCGATTTTATTAAAATTATTAACGAACGATGGGGTGAGTTGAAAATACAAGTTGCCCACACTCAAGTGCAGGGGTTGCCAGCCATCGATCAAATTATTCGCGCCATCGAATATATGAATCAATTCACCGATTGTCAGGTAATTGCTCTGATTCGTGGTGGCGGCTCTAAAGATGACCTCGCAATTTTTAACGACGAAAAACTCGTACGTGCGGTTGCCGCCAGTCGTATTCCTATTATTACCGGCATCGGGCATGAAATTGACGAATCTCTTGCTGACCTCGCTGCTGATTTCGCCGCTTCCACACCAAGCAACGCCGCGCAGTTTTTAACTCGCGACCGCCAAGCTGAAATTCACTCCATGAAGCTACAAATTGCGCGTATTCGCCAACAAATCAGTAGTAAAATCCAGCTGCAAGAGCATAGTCTAAAAGAACAACTGACAAATGTCAGAAGTAAATTATTTAACCTTATTGAACTTGAACTGCAAAAAATCAGACAGAAAAACCAGATCATTGAAAATCTCAATCCAGCCATCATCTTAAAACGAGGCTACGCTATTTTACGGGGAAACATTACACCAGACGCCATCATCACTATCGAAACTCAATCAGAAGACCTAGAAGCAAAGATCCTAAAGATCACTAAGAAAGCAAATACTACGCCTAACCCATGAAGTGCTACAAAAATGTAAATACTAGTAGAAAATCATAAAGAGAGGAAGATATGAAGAAAGAAAAAACTAGCGCTGAAAAACTAACTATCAATCAAAAGCTTGAGCGGCTCGATCAACAAATTGAATGGTTTTATGGTGAAGATTTCTCTTTGGAACAGGCTGCTGAAAAATATCAAGCTGCCGCCACCGCTGCCAAAGAGATTGAATCCGACCTCAGTGAAATCAAAAATCAAATCGAAATCATCGATCGCGATTTTAGTAAAGCATAGAATTCTTTTGCTTAAAACTTTACAAAAAAATAATCATAAGTAAAATAGAGGTATATGGATAATCAGGGTTCGAATAATTTTAATAATTCTCAAGGGTCTAGCACTCACGATGCTAATTTTTGGAACCCAACTCAGCCACAGCAATTTTCAAATCAGTCTTTTCAATCGTATAATACACCTACAAACGCATCTACAAATACATCTATGACATCTACGAATACATCTATGAATATGCCTTCGAATATATCTACGAATACATCTTCGCAGGGCTTTTCTTCGGCTCCAAATTTTTCAAACAATCAAAACACGTCAAATACCCCAAATCTTTCAAATCCTTATCAGTCAGCACAATCCAGTAATCCTCAAACTCCTACCTATCCTACTACTGGCTCGACAAATCTCTTAAATAAAGATTTCTCTATGATGACCGAGGAGGAGCGCAAAGAAGCTGAACGTATTGCTCGTGCTAAGAACCGTGTTGATCTCATGAAAACAATTGGCCTCATTGTCATTTCTTTGTTGGCCGTACTATTTATTGGGCTTTTCATCTGGATGACTTTCAAGTGGAACGAAGCAAACACTAATGTTCAAGGAAAAATTGACGTTGCCGTGGCGAAAGCCAAAAATGAACTACAGGCCAAACTTGAAAACGAATTTGCCGAAAAAGAACAATATCCTTTTCTTACTTTTTCAGGCCCCGCCGATTTTGGTTCACTCACTTTTGAATATCCAAAAAACTGGAGTGTTTATATTCCTGATGATGCTAGTCGTGGCGGCGAGTTTAACGCCTATCTCAATCCGGGGCAAGTCAATGTTGTTTCTGACTCTACCATTATGGCTCTGCGCGTCTCCATCCGCACTGAACAAATTGAAAGTATCTTAGAAACCTATAACCGCAAAGTACAAGATGGTGATATGACTGTTGCTTCCAAAGTAGTAAACAAGATCAATGTTAATGTCTTTACTGGTAAGCTCGATAACGAATATCAGGGAATCGTCTGTATTTTTAAGATTCGCGACAAAACTGCAATCTTACAGACTGACTCCAGCAATGTTTTTCGCGAGAATTTCGAAAAAATTCTTTCCACCATCCGTTTCAATAGCTAATCAATCAAAATTTCGGCTTCTCTGCTATAATTTAACTATGTTAAGTAAGGTCGGAGGTCTAGCTGTTGCTGCACATGAGCTGAAAAGCCCTCTTGCTGCCATGCGTCAGCTTGCGCTTTCGATGGATTTTAATGAAGACCCACGCTCCGAACTGGAAAAAACCAGGCAAGAACTTGTGGAAATTTCCGAGCGCGCCATTCGCCAAGTTAATGATCTCACCAAGGTCGCACGGCTCGAAGATGGGCTGTTTGTTATGGAGCCAGTCTCGATCCGCCACGTCTGTGACCATGTTCTCACTGAGCTCCGTCCATATTTTGCCATCAATCAGCGCACCGTCTCTGCCACCTATAAAAATCGCACCAATCTTGTGATTGCCAATCCGGATTTATTGTTCAGCGTCATCTATAATTTCTGTACCAATGCTGTGCATTATTCCACTCCAGAAACTGAATCAAAGCTCTCAATTTCCGACCACGGAGATACGGTTGAGGTGGCAGTGCGTGATTTTGGTCCTGCTCTTCCGACCAAAGTGTGGCAGGAAATCCGTGATGGTCTTAATAAGCCGACACATATTAGTATGCGCCCTGGCAGCTCTGGTCTTGGTCTTTATATTGCCTCAAAATTCTCTAGATACATGCAGGCTGAAATGTTTGCCGTGCGTCATCGTGATGGTACTAGTTTCAAAATTCGCATTCCCGCCTCTCGCCAAGTCGCCTTTACTTTTTAAGGCAAAATTACTACGCTGAAGATTAAAAAATAAATCATTCAAGGACACTTATGCAAATTGAAAAAAGTCTCAAATCAGACCCAAAAACTAAGTTAAAAAATCAAAAGCAAGCTCTTGATTTTTTTATCCTTGAAGATGATCCAATTTTTGCAAGAATATTCGCCAAAAACCTACATAAAACTTTTCCGAATGCCAGGATAAGCACTTTTGAAAACGCCATTGAGGCTATAGAAGCTCTCCCCAATGGATGTATTCCGCCCTCAGTAATTATTCTTGACGTACTGCTAACCGGACCGGATGGTTTTACTTTTCTCAACGAGATTGCCTCTTACCCCGATCTTTCAAACGTCCCCGTCATTATCGTGTCTTCCTTGAATTTTCCCATGTCATCACTTGATAGTTATAATGTGAAAAAAATCTTAAATAAAACTACTATGCAGCCAGAAGATTTATCTTCCGCCGTAATTGAAGTTTTGGGAAATCATTAAATGTCTGACCTGAAAACTGAGGCCATCGTCTTAAAACGCGTCAATTATAATGAGGGCGACCGCATTGTCACTTTTCTCACTCCAAATGGTCGATTATCTGCCATTGCTAAGGGAGTACGCCGTGAAAAATCCAAACTAGCTGGTGGTATTGAGATGTTTTGTTTGTCCAAAATCGTAGTCCATCAGCGCGACACTAAAAGTTCGCAAACTCAGTCGGAACTTGAACAATTCGGTGTGCTCACCTCAGCCAAAGCCAGCGAATTCTATCAAAATATTATCTCTGACCTAGAGACTCTAGAGCTCGCTTCTAACTTCTTAAAACAAATCAATCGTATCTCTCATCAAATCAGTTCAACTGAATTGTTCTCGCTCATTCGTCAAACTCTCTATTTTCTCAATCTCCATGCCAAAGATCTCGCTAAATGTCAGCTCATTACCATTTATTTCAAACTAAATCTTGCTAAAATCAGCGGAGAGGAAGTTAATGTATTCTATGATAGCAATAATCAAAAACTTGAATCCACTGTCACTTATGACTGGGATGATTTTGAAAAAGTTTTTATCAGGCGTCCCGATGGATCCGGTAGTATTGATCAAAATGTCATTAAAATTCTTCGCCTCATCCTTACTAACAACCTTGGTGTGATCCTAAAAGTCAAAAATCTCACACCTTTTCTTCCGATGTTGTCCCATATCGCCACCTAAAATGCTATAATAGGCAGAGATAACAGGAGCAAATATGGCAAAACTCGAAGATATCGTTAGTCTATGTAAACGTCGCGGATTTATTTTTCAGGGCTCCGATGTCTATGGTGGGATGGCTGGTACTTGGGATTTTGGCCCGCTCGGGGTTGCTTTGAAACGCAAAATTATGCAAATTTGGTGGAAATATTGGGTAGAAGATCGTGAAGATATGCTCGGTGTTGATGCTGCCATCATCATGAATCCAAAGACTTGGGTGGCCTCTGGACATGCCGCCACTTTCTCCGATCCTCTCGTTGAGTGTAATGAATGTCACGGTCGTTTTCGCGCTGATAAGTTAGCTAAAACCGCCGAAGGGCATGATCTTTCTGCAAATATTACTCGCGATGAATTGATGAAGGCTGGTATTAAATGTCCAACCTGTGGCAAAATCAACTGGGGAGAGGTCAAGCAATTTAATATGATGTTCGAAACCCACGTTGGTGCTGTTTCCGACGAGACCTCCGTTGCCTATCTCCGTCCTGAAACCGCCCAGGGTATTTTCACTAATTATAAAAATGTCGTTGATAATATTTATCCGGACTTACCATTTGGTCTCGCTCAGCAGGGGAAGGCTTTTCGTAATGAAATTTCTCCACGTGATTTTATTTTCCGCTGTCGCGAGCTCGAGCAAATGGAGATTGAATATTTCGTCCATCCGAATGAATGGGAGCGCGTTTTTAATGAACTTTTGCGAGATATTCACGATTTTCTTGAAGAAACAATGCAGCTTCCAGCTAGTATGATTCACGAATATGAAGTCCCAGCCGAAGATCGTGCCCACTATTCGAAGCGCACTGTCGATATCGAGTTCGATTTTCCCATCGGCTCCGAGGAGTTAATGGGGTTAGCTTATCGTACTGACTTTGATCTCCAAAACGTGGCTCGCGCCTCTGGTAAGAATATGGAATACCGCGATAAGAAAACCGGTGAAAGTTTTGTACCACATGTCATTGAACCATCTTTCGGCGTGGAACGTCTCGTGATGGCTGTCTTGTCTTCCGCTTATCATGAAGATGAAGTGAATGGCGAAAAACGCGTCTTTCTGAAGCTTCCTGAGAATTTTGCTCCATTCCGTTTTTGCGTTTCACCACTTCTCAAAAACAAACCCGAGTTGGTCGAAAAAGCTAAACAAGTGTATCAATCTTTACGTAAAAAATATGGCAATGTCACTTGGGACGATTCTGGCAATATTGGTAAACGCTATCGCAAACAAGATGAAATTGGTACGCCAAAATGTGTGGTAATCGATTTTGATACTCTAGAAGATGATACTGTGACGGTTCGAAGTCGTGATACTCTCGAACAGGTGCGTGTAAAAATTGCTGAATTATAAATGGTGGATTTGATGAAAAAAACTCCCAGCAAATTTCTTAAATTAAAAAAGCAGATTCAAAGAAAATGCAAACAGGCTAAGCAGCAGTTTTTCTGTGCCTTACTCGTTTTACCAAAACTGTTTGCCCGGCGACATTTTCTAGTCCCGTTTCTTCTGAGTTTCTTCATTTTTGGCTTCCTTCTTAATTTTTTTGCTTCTGGCACTGCAAATTGGCAACTTTTTCAGCTCTCCAATCTCCGTGGTAAACTTATCTTAGTATTCGATACTTTTCTCGCCGTAATTGGTGTTGGTCGTACTTGGCCTGATTTTCTCTATCTCACCGCTCTTAATCTTGTGCAGTCAGTTCTCATCGGCCTCCTCTTCTTTATTTTAAACTTCCGCAAACAAGCCATCTCAAACCAACTCGAACGTACTGGCATTATTGCTAGTTTCTTTCTTTTAAGTTCCGGCTGCCCAACCTGTGGTACCGCCTTACTTACACCAGTTCTTATTTCAATTCTTGGCTCTTCTGGTCTCGCTCTGGTCGGTGCTATTTCTGCGTTTTTGACGGGAATTTCGCTCATACTGGCTTTTTTAGTCTTTCAGAAAATCGGTTATGAAGCCTACATTATTATTGAGGATGAAAAATATCGCGCAAAATCTCAAAATACGCAAGAATCTAGTAAGGAGGCAAAATGAATCACTCAACTAAAACTGACTTTACCGAATCCGAAGGTTACACTGCCGGCACCAACACTACTAGTAGTATTTTTGGTCGTCTTGCTCGTTTTGCCGTGATTTTTATCATCATCGTTCTCTTTTTAACTATAGCGCTTAGTTCCGCTCCCAAAAATCAAGATCTGAGTAGTATTCGCGATGAACGCACCATTGTTGGTGATAAAAAAGCTAAAAATCATTACATCATGATGACTGATATCATGTGCCCATATTGCGATGTTTTTTCGCGTCTAGCGATGGAAAATCAAGATAAGTTTGATAAATACCTAAAGGATCATGACATCGTTTTTGAGGTTCGTGTCACCGATTATCTTTACGAAAATAATATGGATAAGCGCGGTTTTTCACGGATGGGAGCTGAGGCTATCGCCTGTGCCACTGAGCAAAATCGTTTTTGGGATTATTACCATCAAGCCATCCGTCGTCTCTGGCAAGATTACTACAGCAAAGGCATCGGTTCGTCAAAAAATGCCCCTGCTATCAAAGATCTCACTCCCGCCTATTGGGAGAGTATCGCAAAAGATGTAAAGCTCGATGATTCTTTCAAGACTTGTCTCTCTGAACACAAAATGCTCGAGACTGTCAAACAAAATACTGCGGACGCCACTACTTTAATGCTCCGCTCTAATCTCGGTGGCATGCCAAGTTTCAAATTTAATAATTTTGCTTCTTCCGGCTTCGATACTAACTGGGATTATAGTTATGTTGAGCGTTATCTCGCTGCCGGTTTCGACAAAAAATGAAATAAAATTTGAAATAAAAATATGAAAATAAAAATATCTGGATTTTAAAAACTCCGAATTTCGGAATGGTAAAAATCTAGGGAATCAAGAAATTGCTTGAAGTCGCTTAAAAAACACTTAAATCGCTTAGAAAATAATCTTTTTTGCCTCAAATAGCACAATTGGTACTTTTGGTGGCGGTGTAAAATCTGTCGATTTCAGAGGCAAACGAATCCTCGTCGCGTAATCCTCTGCGAGCAACCGACCTAGCTGACTCGTATAATGTCTCTCGGTGATAATTAATTTCAGCGCCAATTGTTTTTGTAAGATTAAATAAATCGCTTCTGGACGACGCGGGGTGTTACCTTCTTTTTTACAAATTTTTCCATCTAAATTTTCTAGACTAAGTAGTTTATAAAAAACTTCAGCGGATAGAGAAAAAGGAGGATTAGCAAAAATCTTATATGGCTCATCCGGAAGTTTCATCTCACGAAAATCTCCTTCGAACACCTCGACGTTCATAATTTGCTGCTTAGCGAGATTTTCTCGCAATTTTTTTGCCATTTCCGCGTCTTTCTCGACTGCAATCACTTTTCTGCAGCGTTTTGCTAGTGCCGAAGTGATCACCCCTGATCCCGCCCCAATATCAATCACTAGGTCACGTTTTTTAATATTTGAGTGTCCAATCAAAAACAACGCCAGTCTTGGACTACGAAGAAAATTTTGATCTAAACGGAAATTTCGCATCTAATCTACTTCTTCTTTGGTCTAAAAGTCTTATTAAACTTAACTAATAGTTCGTTCTGTTCAATCTGTGAACGAATCAGTGACTCGCCCAGCTTTCTCCACACCTCGGAAATCGCCTTCTTTTTTTCTTTCGGCGTATTTATAAACTCTTTCAAAATTTTTGGTCCAAAATGTTTCCATTCTCGCATCAATTCGATCGGATTATTTAAATTTACGGAAGCAAAAATTTCAAACATTCCATTGATAAAAATCTTAATTTCATCCCTGCTCGCAGATTGCATCCATTTATTAATTGTGCGATTTATCATGTCGCTACGCTTAGTGGTTTTTGAACGAATGAATTTATTACCCTGTATCTGCCAGGAATAAATATCGTGTTGGTAAAGATTCTTCGCATTACTTAAAACGATCGTTAAACCTTCGCGGTGTTCAAATAAGCGCCCAATTATCGATTCTTGTGGTACAAAACTATGGATTTTTTCAAGTACTTGTACGGAGCCAGTATCCTGGTCGGCAAGATCCTTACGAATCCCTGGACCGTCATAATTATAAACTGCCTCAATTTTCTCTTGGATATAATCGGAAGCATGAATCGCTGCGAAAATCGCTATATTGCCACCCTTTGAGTGTCCACCGAGATATAATTTTTTCCAAAAAAACTTATGACTAATTCTTCTAAGAAATTCCAATGCTTCGATCTGGGCTGGAATTTTGTCTAAAATAGCCATATTAAAATCTTCTTTCCAGCCAGTAATCGAACTATCAGTGCCAAAAAATGACAAATATGCACGCTGAAAATTCAGATGAATTACGATGGCTGAAAATTGTTTTTCGAGGTCCTTATCGTCATTTCTCACGTAATGACTGACTCGCATTTTTGCAAAACGTCTTGTCTGTCCGAGTAATTTTATATATTCCTCATCATCTGGCCAGCAAAAATCAGTACTAGTAAGCAAACTCATTTTTTTAGCAATCGAGCCAACAGTTTCGAGAGTATCTAGTTCGATCTTGTTGAATGGTAAATACGAGAATCGCGCCAAAATCAATTGATCCGCCTCCGAAAAAGGCGCCTCTTTCGAGATTTTTAGCCCTCCCCACTCCCTTAAATAATCATTGATATTTGCCATAGAATATCTTTATTATATCATTAAGTATTTTTTCCCAGATTTTCCCAGAAATTAGCATACCTTCCATAACAACTCAGTACCCTGGCACATCTGTTAAAATGCAGCGTTTCTGCACGGGGCAGTATGCTCCTACCGCAGGAGCTTCCTTTTTTGTGTTTTAAGGTGTTAGCCACAATACTTGGCACCAACAATACAGAAAAAACAGAACATCCTCTCAGTTGTTCTGTTAAATGTATATCTAAAATGGTGGTTCCGACTGGACTTGAACCAGTGACACAAGGCTCTTCAGGCCTCTGCTCTACCAACTGAGCTACAGAACCACTTTGATAAAGTATAACATAACATGTGCTATAATAAAAGTATTATGAAAAGAATAAATACATCCGCAATTTCTGGGATGCAGGAACTTCTTCCGGACACCCAGGTTATCTTCAATACTATCAAAGACCAGATTGCTAGGATGTATCATCTTCACGGTTATCAATATATCGAGACGCCAACTATCGAGCGTACCGATATTCTCTTAGCAAAAGCTGGCGGCGATACTGAAAAACAGATTTACAAGGTAGTAAAAACCGCTGAAACTGCCGATGAGGCTGACCAGGCCCTCCGCTTTGATCACACCGTTCCGCTCGCTCGCTACGTGGTTGAGCACGAAAGTGATCTCACTTTTCCATTCAAAGTCACTCAAATTGGTCGCAACTTCCGTGGTGAACGTTCACAAAAGGGGCGTTTCCGCGAATTCTATCAGCTTGATGTTGACGTAATCGGTCGCAATACTCTGCCAATCGCTTACGACGCTGACGTGGTAGAGACTGCTTATGCCGCACTTAAGACTTTCATTAAGCCAAAAATGTTGATTCGCATTAGCAACCGTAAGATTCTTTCCGGCTTCTTGGAGTCGCTAGAACTTAATGAAGTTGCTAAAGCAATTTTCGATGTGATTGATCACGCTGAAAAAGTCACTGCTGAGCAGACCAGGGCTGCACTGGCTGAACTGAACATCGCAGATGCTAAAATCGCTAAAATTCTTGATTTTATTAAAATCAGCGGCGAACGTGAGACTGCCGTGGCCGCCCTCCGTGCTCTTGATATCCAAAACGCACAATTTGAAACTGGTGTTAACGAAATCGATTTTGTCCTCAAAACCCTCGAGCAGCATGGTCTTGCCGGCGTCGCTATTGCTGATATGCTAATCATCCGTGGTCTCGATTACTACACTGGTACCGTATTTGAAACCATTCTTCCCGATTATAAGAGTATCGGCTCTGTTTGTTCAGGTGGTCGCTACGAGAATCTTGCCAGCAACTACACTGATCAAGCCTTCCCGGGTGTTGGTATTTCCATTGGTCTCACTCGTCTCTTCTATATTTTACAAAGTAATCAGATGTTAGACGAGCTCCAAACCACCGCCGTGGATTATGTTCTAATTCCACTTTCGGAAGCCGAATACGCCTTCACTAATCAGATTGCCGAAGCTTTACGAAAAGAAAACAAAAGCGTCGATATTCTTTATTCTGATAAAAAACTAGGCGACAAGATGAAATATGCTAGTAAGAATGCTAAATTTGTCGGTGTAATTGGTGATAATGAGGTTGAAAGCCGCAGTATTGAATTTAAAAACCTCCAAAGTGTCGATAAGGCAGTTGTAAAGTTTTAAATAAAAAGTATAAAAGACGATTAGATAAAAATCTCGACAAAAAGACGACAAGAATGTCGTCTTTTTTATTTTAAAAATCCAAAAACGTAC
>ERZ772960.2491-NODE-2491-length-13282-cov-2.989945_pt1 | contig 13282 bp, 9 predicted proteins | sample MGYA00580678_ERZ772960 | MGnify/ENA primary metagenome ERZ772960 (study PRJEB29015, sample SAMEA2737930) | human oral metagenome | biome: human oral; feature: human-associated habitat; material: dental | place: China | collected 2059 ... | reverse complement strand
TATACCTGTAAAACCGATTCATCCTGTCCGCCTCACTCGGAGCGACAGTGCCGATGCTTTTTCATCAAGTTTTCCGATAAGGAAAACTTTAAGCGGACAGCAGACCGAATTATACCTGTAAAACCGATTCATCCTGTCCGCCTCACTCGGAGCGACAGTGCCGATAGTTTTTCATCAAGTTTTCCGATAAGGAAAACTTTAAGCGGACAGTAGACCGAATTATATCTGTAAAACCGATTCATCCTGTCCGCCCCGCCCGAAGCGAATTACTCGCCCTGTTCGAAGCGAAATGCTCGCCTCACTCGGAGCGAGATGCTCGCCCCGCCCGAAGCGAATTGTTCGCCCTGCCCGAAGCGAGATGCTCGCCCCGCCCGAAGCGAATTGCTCGCCCCGCCTGAAGCGACTTGCTCGCTCCGTTTTGGTGGCACCCGCACACCCGCTCGAGTGGTACCTGCTCATTCGCTCGAAGGAAGAAAGCTCATTCGCTCGAAGGAAGTAAGCTCATTCGCTCGAAGGAAGCAGGTTCATCCGTCCGAAGGAAGTTATTTCTCCGAAAGCACAGCAAAGTTTTTCAAAACTCGGTATTTGACCTTAAAACGTAAGCGTGGTTCATAGGACCCGCTCCCTTGCCAAGTTTTAATTTTGCGGCAAGTGCGCCTGAAATATATTCTTTCGCCTTTTCGATTGAAGCTTCAAGTTCGAATCCTTTTGCAAGATTGGAAGCGATTGCACTTGAAAGCGTACAACCCGTTCCGTGCGTATTTGATGTTTCAATCTGCTTGCCGAAAAACCATCTTCCGCCGTTGCCGTAAAACAAAAAATCATCTGCCGGCTTTGCAGAATGACCTCCCTTGCACAAAACCGCGCAGCCGTAACGCTCATAAATTGTTTTCGCAGCTTTTTCCATATCTTCGGAAGACTTTATTTTCATACCGGCAAATACTTCCGCCTCCGGGATATTGGGCGTAATAACGCAGGCAAGCGGTAAAAGTTTGTTTTCCAGTGCGTCGGCAGCATCTTCGTTTATAAGGCGTGCACCGCTGGTTGCAACCATTACGGGGTCAACAACAAAATTAGGGAGTTTCCACTTTTGTACGCTTCGGGCAATTACTTCAATAAGCGCAGTCGATGAAACCATTCCCGTTTTTACCGCATCCGGAAAAATATCTTGAACTACCGTATCTATTTGTTTTTCCAAAAAATCAGGGCTTACCTCAAGAATCCCCGTAACGCCTTGAGTATTTTGTGCAGTCAGGGCGGTTATTGCACTCATCGCAAAAACTCCGTTTACGGTCATCGTTTTAATGTCCGCTTGAATTCCTGCTCCTCCGCTTGAATCGCTTCCTGCAATTGTAAGTGCGGTTTTCATATCATTTTCCTCCAATAAAAACTTTAAACTTGGGCGCAACCGGTTTTTGCAATCGGCTTTTCGGGGTTCCGCTGCCGCTCCATTGCTACGCAACGCGCAAGCGCGCCCCTGCAATCCGGCGCAAGTTTTACTTTCCGTCGTATGCGGGTTTTCCGCTTTTTTAGCGGAACAACCGCAATCTTGCAGAGCTTCCGTTGTGCGCCGGCGGAGCAAGGAAGTTGTTGTAATAATGCGCTGTCGCGCATGGTAAATCCGGCGCATACTTTATTTTCCGTCGTTTGCGGTTCTTCCGTTATTTCACGGGACAAGCGCAAAGTTTGTTGCTCCTCCGTTGGTGCGCCGGCGGAGCAAGGAAGTTGTTGTACAAGCACGCTCCCGCGTGCTGTAAGTCCGGCGCAAGTTTTACTTTCCGTCGTTTGCGGTTCTTCCGTTATTTTACGGGACAAGCGCAGGTCTTGCCGGTATTCCGCGCTAATTGAATATGCTTATGTCAAAATCATCGTAATCGTACACTTGAGCGGCTGTAAGAGTTTTTATTTTTTGCCGGTCGGATTTACTGTATTCGTCGTAAACGCCGACTGTAAAAAATCCCGCTTTTACGGCAGTTTGAACAGGCATCAACATATCTTCAAATACTATTGTTTCGCTTGCTTTTAAGCCGAGCTGCTTTGCCGCTTCAAAATAAATCAGCGGTTCCGCTTTTGATGTAAAAAGTTCACCGCAAGTAAGAATTGCATCCGGCAAATCTGCGATTCCAAGCCTCTTGAATGCCGGAATAAACAATCGTCTGTCCGTAGCTGTGGCAATCGCAATTTTTATTCCGTGCTCTTTAAGTTTCTTCAGGAAATCTATTGCGCCGTTTTTCTGCCCTATGGTTTTTTCATAGCTTTCCGCAAGGACGTTTATAATGCCTGCGTTTATTTGCGCTTGTGAAAGAGCCGGCAGGTAATTTTTTTTCAAATAATCGGCACTTTCTTCCATACTCAAATTAAATAGAATCTCCGAAAGATTTGCTTCCGCCTTTATGCCGCATTTGTCAAGATAAAGCGTGCCGGCGTTGTACCACACTCCCATAGAATCAAGGAGAGTGCCGTCCATATCGAATATTGCACCTTTTTTCATAAGAACACCTCTTCTGCGTAAAGTTTTAATTCAGCCGCCGCCTTTTTTATATCTTCTGCCGCAAATATTGCGCTTATAACTGCAACTCCTGAGATTCCGCTGTTTTTCAAAAGTTTGATATTTTCTTTTGTAATTCCGCCTATTGCAACAACAGGAATATTTACTGCGGCACATATTTCTTTTAAGGTTTGCGTGCTTACTTCCGCGGCATCTGTTTTTGAACCGGTTGGAAAAACCGCTCCGACTCCAAGATAATCGGCTCCTGCTTCCTCCGCTTTTAGTGCCTGCTCTACAGTCTGCACCGATACACCGAGTATTTTATCGGTTCCCAATTCCTGTCTCGCTTTTTGCGCTTCAGTGTCGCACTGTCCCACGTGAAGTCCGTCCGCATCGGATTTTAATGCCGTTTCAATACTGTCATTTACGATAAAAGGGGCGGAAAAACTTTTGCACAGGCTTTTGATTTGTAACGCTTCTTTTAAAAAATCATCGCCGTCCAAATCTTTTTCTCTAAGCTGAACGGTTCCGGCTCCGCCTTCCAGTGCAAGTTTTACATCGTCGTAAAGACTGCGTCCGTCCAGCCACCGCCTGTCCGTAACGGCATAAAGATTTAGTGCGCGCCTAAGTTTATCTGATTTCATATTTCGCATTTTTTTCCAGTTCCGAGCCTGTCATATTGCAGATTGTGTCGATAATTCTGTTTCTGTAAGTTGAATTTCCGTCTCCTTCAAGCATTTTAGTCCACGCGATTTCACCGGCAGTTCCCATAAGGCAGACGGCTGCCGCCGCCGCTTCAAGTGCATTTTCTTTGTTTGCGGCAATAAAAGCCGCTATGATTGAACTGAGCTGGCACCCGGTTCCGGTTATTTTTCCCATTTCCGCTCTCCCGTTTCGTATTACAAAAGTTTTTTCACCGTCGGAAACCAAATCGATTTTTCCGGTAACCGCGATTACGGTTTGAACGCTTTTTGCAAATTCTTTTACGAATTTTATGCCTGTTTCAAGGTTTTCATCATTGACGGAATCAGCTGCAGCGGCGTCAACTCCGCGCGTTTTGCCGTTTCCCAAAGAAAGCGTTTTTATTTCCGATATGTTTCCGCGTATTACGCTGAACTTAATATTTTTGATCAGCTTTAATGCGGTTTTTGTGCGGAGAGCACTTGCGCCTGCACCTACAGGATCAAGAACGACGGGGCGGTTCAGTTTGTTTGCGGTTTTTCCTGCGCGGAACATTGCGCGTATCGTAGATTTATTCAGCGTCCCTATGTTGATGTTGAGAGCGCTGCTTATTGCCGTGATTTCTTTTTCATCTCCGCCGTCAGACATTACGGGGCTTGCACCTGCTGCAAGCAGCACATTTGCGACATCGTTTACTGTAACGTAATTAGTGATATTGTGAACAAGCGGACAGATTTGCCGCACGTTATCAAAACATTTTCCAAACATTTTAACCGCCTTTGTTTGTAGATAAATTTATCCTGCTTTGAACGTGCTTTTAATAGATTTTCCCTACGTTGGCATTATCCAAATCAGGTTTACGGGTCAAGACAATTCAGTCTACTCTCAGCAAGGTTCAACCAAGCTCCCCAGTTTTGCTTACTGTTGCAGTATGTGATTTTTATACAATCATCGGATTTAATCTTGTTCCAATTCCGCAAGTTTTTCTTGAACGGAAACGGAATATTGCGTTTGCGCCGCAAGCCTTTGGGCAAGCATTTTACTTAAAAATATTCCGTAATTAGGATTCTTTCTGATAAGTGCTAAAAACGCATTTTTTGGAACTTTGATTAAGCGGCAATCTCCTACGGCAACAACCGTTGCAGTTCTTCTGTTGTTGAGTAAAAATGCCATTTCGCCGATAAATATGTCGCGCGGAGTTAGTACGGTTGCAAGTTTGCCGTTGACGTAGAGTGCAAACATTCCTTCAACAATAAAAAACAAATCGTTGGAAATTTCGTTTTCCCTGAATATTACCTGTTTATCCTTATATTGAATTGTATCAAAAGGTTTCATAATACCCGGAATCGTATTTGTCGTATTACGCCGGTTTGAAATTGCAAACGTAACTACATTTCCTTTTTCATTGTAGACAAGTTTTTTAACGCAGCTCAAACTGAGTGTAATTCCTCGTCCGTGCGTTTGAATTCCCGCATCGCTTGCAATATGTTTTCTCCAGTCAAATCCGTCTCCGTCGTCCTTTATTCTAAATGCGGACATTTTGTTTCTAATCAAATAGGAAATGGTAATCTTGCGTTCTTTGTATTTTGCCTCCGAAGCGCGATTTGCAATCAGTTCAAGTATATCTGAGCCGTTTTCCATCCATTTTGTTTTATCGTCAAATGTGATTCCCAGATTACCGTGCTCAACCGCATTCGTTAAAAGCTCCATAAGCGTCATTTGAAGAGAATATCTGTCGTCATCGGAAATTCTGTTTGTATTGTAAAGATAGTTTACAAGAAAATTGGTGTAAAAACGCAAATCCATAGGGTCGTTGCCTGAAACGAATGTTCCGAATTCTCTTCCGCTTATTTCGTCTTGAAATCCGCGTGTGTAAAGAAAATGTTGATTTTGATGCAGAATGCGCAAAAGACGCGAAAAGTGCCGCTCAAAATCCGAAGTCTTCAAAATGGAAAGCATATTGTTGTCTTTCAATTCTTCGATTTCGTGTACTTGCTTTGAATCTCTGCAAACCGCAATAATTCCGCCGTAATGGAGCCACGCGTCGGAATGAATTATTGATATGAGTTTTGAACAGTCGATGTCGTTTGAAGTGTAATCGAGTACTTTGATTTCGGGAAACTCAAAGGAAATAAAGTTTACCGCACTTTCCGTCGTATTTGCCGTTTCCACACTAAAGGAGTCGGCATACTTTTCTGCCGCCTCTTTAACGGTTTTTATAATCTTTGGGTTTGTTGATGCCGTAATTATTTTTTTCATATTAAATCTCGATTTTCGTTTTCCGCTGCAAATCTATCATATTTTACCGGTAGTGAGAATACAAAAAAATATTTTGTTATAAGTTGATTTTGCGAGCGGAAATTTAAAACATCTCGGCTGTTTCCTCAAGGATTTTTTTTGTTGACTTATACAAAATATGCTATATCATATAACAAATTATCTATAACTCAAGGAAATTTCATGAAAAAGCAATTTGCTCTATTTACAATTTTGTTTGTGCTTGCTACAGGCTCCGTTCTTTCGGCAGCCGATATGCAGCCCGCCGGTAAACCCGGATCATTTGAGAACGCAGCTCCCGCAGCTATGGCGGATGTTCTTGCGCTGGATGCAAAATTAAATCCTTCCGACAAAGAATTTGTCATATATTATGTCCGTCCCGATAAAAATTATGAAAAATGGGCTTTGTGGATGTGGGCAGCTCCCGGCGGAGACGGAAGTGCTGCATGGCAATATACGCAGAATTGGAAAGTGGAAAACGGAATCGGTTATATGCGCTATCGCATGGACGGTTCCGATACAGGCGGCATAAAATTCGTTTCGGAAGACGGAAACGTAGGTATGATTGTCCGTCAGAAAGACGAATGGAATAAAGACGGCACGGAAGACCGTATTTGGGATACGAATGTTTCAAAAAAAATTGCTGTTTTTTCAGGTGATTCTGCAACATATGCGGCATTGGAGTATAAGCCGTCAATTCGCTCTGCAGAACTTGCCGCACTGAATAGAATAGATATTACACTTTCAGGTAAATACGGACTTGATGTTGACGGCGGTGCGTCGGGTTTTTCCGTTGTTACTTCTACGGGAAAGTCTTATTCAGTTTCGAAAGTATATAACACGCTTGCGCCTTCCAATCCTTTGGACAACATGACGCGGAATGTTTCAATTGTCCTTACCGAAAATGCCGACATAGCAGATTCTCTTCTTGTCAAAAATCCTGCTTTCCGCGGAGATGCAGCCGTAAACAATTCAAAAATTGCTATCGAAGCGGCGGAAAATATGTCTCCTTCTTCCGATGTTGAACTTGGATGTATCTATAAAGACGGAAAAGCCGTGTTTAATTTGTGGGCACCTACATCTTCTTCCGCCGTGCTTAATCTCTATAAAAAAGGCGATGCCGATAAAGCCGACTATACCGTCGTGATGAATAAAAATGCGAAAAACGGCGTGTGGACTGTCGAATTCAGTCAAGTTGACCCTGACGGAATGTTCTATGATTTTACTTTGCAGAATTCAAAAGGTTCCGTTACCGTTCTTGACCCGTATGCTCGTTCAATGAGTGCCGACAGAAAGCGCGGCGGAGCGGGCAGGGCGGCTGTAATCAATCTTGACAGCGAAAAGGCCGGGAAAGTTGATGCTCCGTATGTAACACTTGCAAAACGCGAAGATGCCGTTATATATGAAGTTTCTGTGCGCGATTTTACGATTAGTCCGGATTCCGGTGTAAAAGCGATTCCGGGAACATATAAGGCGTTTATAGAAAAGATCCCGTATCTTAAAGAACTCGGTATTACACATATACAGCTTATGCCTGTTGTTAATTTTTTGAACGCTGATGAAATGAATAAAGCTTATGAAAATTCCGGAACGGTAAGCGGCAATAATTACAACTGGGGTTATGATCCTCACAATTATTTTTCGCCGGAAGGTTGGTTTGCTACAGATGCAAGCGATCCTTATTGCCGCGTTCGTGAGCTTCGTGAACTGATAAACGAGTGCCATAAAGCCGGTTTGGGTGTTCTGCTTGATGTTGTTTATAATCACATGGGAGATACCAGATTCCTTGATGACATTGTGCCGGGATATTATTTCCGCTTGGATGCAAAAGGTGCGTGCAAATCAAATTCCGGCTGCGGCAACGATACTGCCACCGAGCATAAGATGATGAAACGTATTGTTGTCGATTCTACAAACTATTGGGTGAAAAATTATAAAGTCGACGGTTTCCGTTTTGACCTTATGGGACTTATGGAGGCTTCTTCCGTTATAGATTCGTATAATTCCTGTGCAAAAATCAATCCTTCCGTTCTTTTTGAAGGTGAAGGTTGGAAAATGTATAACGGTGAAAAAGGAACTGTCGGCATGGATCAAAATTATATGCTCAAGACGAACAGTGTTGCCGTTTTTAATGATGAATTCCGTGATGCTCTAAAGGCCGGCGGTTTTAATGAAACCGGACGCGGTTTTATAACAAAAAAAGCTGTTGATTCCGAGCGTTTGTTCAACAATGTAATGGGTCGTCCTGTGTCCAATTACCGTGCCGATCAGCCCGGCGACAACGTTCAGTATATGGTTTGTCATGACGGACTTACATTGCATGATGCGATTACCAATAATCTTAAACTTGATGAAAAGAAAGATGTGGAGCAGATTGTACAGCGCATAAAACTCGGAAACTTCTTGGGTATGACATCTCAGGGAATCGCTTTTATTCATGCGGGGCAAGAGCGAGGACGCACAAAACCGAATTTAAAGGGTGCTCGCAATGAATCTGTCGGCAACTTTGTTCGTAACAGTTATGATTCTTCGGATAATATCAATCAAATTGTTTGGACTTTGACTTCGGATTATCAAAATCTTTTGGATTATACTAAAGGGCTTATTGCTGTGCGCAATACTTATGATGTGTTCCGTGTAGGAGATGCAAAAAAAATTGCAAAGAACTTTAAAAAACTTACAACGAATGAAGATTTTGTATTCGGTTACACTGCAAAAAATAAAGACGGCAGATGGATTGTACTTGTAAATGCGGACGAGAAATCTGTTGAAATAAATACTGGCGTTCCGTTAAAAGATGGTGTAGTATATATAGATAAAACAATTGCTTCAGCAGACGGCATTGAGTCGCCTGTTGGTGTAAAGCTTTCCGGAAAAAACGTTATCCTTGAGCCTTTAACGGCTACTGTGATACGTGTTTCTAAATAATGTGAATTACAATTGACTTCAATTGTAAAAATATATGGAGGAAAAAATGAAAAAACTTCTTTGTGCTGCTGTCGCTGTTACGATGGCTGCAACAATGGCATTCGGCGCAAGCAATGCCGGAAAAGCTGCCAACATTTTGGTATGGGAATCTAATGGTCCTGAAAAGGAATTCATTCAGTGGGCGATTAAGGAATTCAGAGCAATGCCTGAAAACAAAAAGATTAAGATTACTTATCAGCCTGTTGAATCGACCGATTCACGCTCGAAAATCGAACTTGACGGACCTGCAGGAGTAGGAGCTGATATTTTTGTCGCACCGCATGACCACATTGGTGCTCTTGTGACAGGAGGACATGTTCTTCCTATCGATGACGGTGATACTTATATTGCCGATTTTACATCAAATGCGGAAAAGGCTGCAAAATACAACGGCGGAGACGGTATGAAATACTACGGATATCCGCTCGGAACGGAAACATACGTTCTTTTCTATAATAAGAACCTTATTAAAGATAATGATGTTCCGAAGACATGGGAAGATGCAATTGCATTCGCAAAAAAATTCAATAACCCTGCGGAAAACAAATATGCTCTCGTATGGCCTGTAGTCGACGGTTATTACGGTTATATGTTCATGGAAAGCTTCGGCGCACCTCTGTTCGGACCGAACGGAAACGACCGCAAACAGCACAACTTGAACAGCCCTGCTGCTGTAAAAGGTCTTACATATTTCCAGAGTCTTAAAAAATCTCTTCTTCCTGTAGAAGCTGCTGATGCTTCAGGAGATTTCTGCAATGCTGAATTTACTTCCGGCAAAGCTGCAATGATTATTTCAGGACCGTGGTCAATTAAGACTTTTGAAAAAGCCGGTGTAAATTTCGGACTTGCTACACTTCCTGCATTTCCCGGTTCAACAAAACCCGCAACTTCTTTCTCCGGTGTCCGCCTTGCGTTTGTAAGTTCCTATTCACAGTATCCTGAAGCAGCAAAGAGTTTTGCTAAATTTATTACTTCAAAGAAAGCTCTTGAAAAACGCTTTGAGATTACAAGTCAGATTCCTCCTAGAAAGGATATCGATACGAACACACCGCTCAGCAACCCGATTAAAGAGCAGCTTAAGACTTCAACACCTATGCCGACAATTCCTCAGCTTGGAACATATTGGTCTGCAATGGGTTCCGCCTATTCAGGAATCTGGAACGGCGACGACGTTAAGAAGACTCTTGATGCAGCTGCCAGTGCGATGGAAAGCGCAAAATAATTTTGACGGAGTGACTGCAATGCAATATTAAATGTGTTGTATGCAGTCATTTATTTTAATAGAGCCGTATGTTTGCAAACGATATGTGCGCATACGGTTTTGTACTACTACTAGGAGTATGGAATGAGTAATGCTATAGACCGGGAAAAGCTTGAGAAGGCTCCAATTGCTTCAAGCTGTTTCATGGGTTTAGGTCAAATCCTGTACTTAAAGCAATATGTACGCGGGGCTTTGTATGCGCTTGTTGAAATTGCGATGCTCTGCGCTATTATTTTTGGTACGAAAAAAATTGTTCCTGCAAATCAAAGTGAAATTGACGAGATGCTGGGACTTCCCGATACTGTTGAGATGATCGAATATCTTGAAGATCAAAATTATCCGAAAATCGATAAAATAAAAAATTCTATGGCATCGGACATGGAGAAATTCTTTAAGAAATATGTTCCGGAAGCTGTTAAGGATATAGATGACTTCACCGACGTATACGCGCTTGAAGATGCGATATACGATCTTGACGAAGATAAAATAATAGACAGATATGATGCACTTGCAAGTAAATATCAAAAACAACTTGCAAAAATTTATGCGCGTCTTTCACCGGAAGATTTTGATGTAAATTATGATGCTCATGACGATGTTTCCAAGCGGGCTGTAAATAGCGGTGTCAGAACTACCAAATACAGAGCATGGTTTAGAGGACCGATTGTTTCTTCCATTATAGGACTTATAACTTTAGGTTCCGTACAAAATACAAACCTTTCGGCATATAAAGACCATTCCATCTTTATGATGATCAACGGTATTTTGGCGCTGATAATGATTGCTTTCTTTGTGTTTCTTTACGTTTTGAACATTACCAGTGCCAAAAGATCTGTTGCAAAGATTCTAAAGCAGGGAAGATTTCCTACTCTTAAAGAAGCTCAAGATGACATTTCCCAAAACTCGTTTGCCACAATCGGAATTGCGCCTTGTATCGTAATGATTGCGATATTCTGTCTCGTTCCGCTTTTGTTCTCGGCTCTTGTTGCTTTCACCAATTATTCTTCGCCGGATCATATTCCGCCTAACAACCTTGTAGATTGGGTAGGACTTGCAAACTTCGGAACGATGTTTTCGTCAAAATTGAGCGGCGGTATGTGGGCAAAAGCATTCGGTTATACTGCCGCATGGACGGTAGTTTGGGCTGTTTTTGCAACATTTACTTGTTTCTTTGTAGGTTTCTTTTATGCTTTTGTCCTTCAGGATAAACGTGTCGTAATTCCTAAGTTCTTCAGAACGGTTTATATATTCCCGTATGCAATTCCTACGATGCTTTCTTTGTTTGTTTGGGCAAATATCTTAAACGGTACGATTGGGCCGATAAACAGAACATTGCAGCTGCTCGGACTGATTAAGTTCCCGATTCCGTGGCTTTCAAGTCCTACAATGGCGAAATTCTCATTGATTTTTGTCAATATTTGGATCGGATTCCCGTATAGTATGATTCTTACGACAAGTTCGATGACTGCAATATCGAATTCTCTTTATGAGGCTGCGGTTATCGACGGTGCTACAAAATGGGAGCAGTTTAAGAGCATTACGTATCCGCTTGTTATGTTCCAGTTAAAACCGACGCTTATCATGCAGTTCGCAGGAAACATCAACAATTTCGGTGCGGTATTCTTCCTTACCGGAGGCGGGCCGAATATGTCGCAGGCGGGTCTTACAACGGTAACGAACTGCGGTGCGACCGACTTGCTTATTTCGTGGATTTACAAACTTACTATGAATACTCCGCAGCGGTACAATCTTGCTTCCGTCCTTTCTCTGCTCGTGTTCGTTGTTCTTGTTCCGTTTGCCTTATATAACTTTACAAGAACGAAATCTTTCCAAGAGGGTCAAGTATGAAAAGACATATAAGCAATACGACGCCCGTCGGCGTTATTCTAAATATTATATTGATTATCAACGTGATTTTGGTACTGTATCCGGTATTGTTTACCGTCAGTTCTTCTTTTACGCGTTCAAATTCTCTTGCTGCAACTTCCGTAATTCCGTTTACGGATGAGCACGACACATCGTATGAGGTCGATTGCGACAAGTGCGGCGGAACGGGTGTTGTTGACGGTTACGTAAAACCCGCACCCACTGTTGATGCGGACGGAAACACCGTTGAAGCCGTAATTCCGGAGGATAAGCTTTGCCCGATTTGCCATGGTGAAGGTAAAATCTCAAAATTACATACTTCTTTTACTTTCAAAAAGCCGTCGTTCTATCAATATCGCCGCCTTCTTACGGGGCCGGATGAGCTTGTAAAGGGCGAAACGAATGTGCGCGGAACCAACTACAAAATGTGGTATTTGAACACGCTTAAAATTGCATGTATGAATACAATCATTACGGTTTTTGTATGCTGCACCGCAGGATATATTTTCTCGCGCTTTGAGTTTGCCGGACGCAAGCAGATTATGGCTTCCATGATTGTTTTGCAGATGTTCCCGAGCTTTATCGGAATGGTCGCGACCTACGTTATCCTTTGGAAGTTCAATGCCTTGAACACCCTTTGGGGGCTTGTCATGGTCTATTCGGCGGGAAGTATCCCGTTCAATTCCATGCTTATGAAAGGTTACTTCGACACTATGCCTACCGATATTGCGGAGGCGGCGTACATAGACGGAGCTTCCCCGCTCGGTGCGTATCTGCGCGTTATCTTGCCGACGGCAAAGCCTCAGCTTGTGTTTCTCGGTCTTACAAGTTTTACCGGTCCGTGGATGGACTTTATCTTCCCGCGTATGATTTTGCGCACGGACGATAAAAAGACTCTTGCCGTAGGTCTGTACGAAATGATTAGCGGACGCGCAAACGATAACTTTACGATGTTTGCCGCCGGTGCCATTCTCGTTGCGGTTCCTTTTACAATCCTGTTTATGGCGGGGCAGAAGACTCTGCTTATGTCATTGGCAGGTACAAGCGGTAAGGAGTAATTTTTCCGCGAAATGTTTTTAAATGCAGTTTGCATTATGCAGACTGCATTTTTTTATTTGCGCACATTTTGTGCATAAGGGAAACGATAAATATGAATAAAATCAAATACGGGCTTTCGGCTAAAAAAATTATTTCAGGTATTATTACTTTTTTTTGTATTTTGCACGTTTTTGCAAAATCCAATAAATCCGTAACGCTTGATCCGAATGCTGCTGTAAAATCTCTTGCTGGTATTGAGCGGAAAGCGCAAAAACCTACGGAAGGCGTATATTACAGTCTTTTTGTGCGTTCGTTTGCAGACAGCAACAAAGACGGTATCGGAGATTTAAAAGGAATTATTCAAAAGCTCGATTATCTTAACGACGGTAAGGATGAGACTACAAGCGATCTCGGTGTAACGGGAATCTGGCTGTTGCCGATTTTCCCAAGTTCTTCATATCACGGTTATAACGTCGATGATTACTATGACGTTAATCCCGAATACGGGACACTTGCGGATTTTGAATTGCTTGCCAAGGAATGTAAAAAACGCGGAATTGCGCTGATAATCGACATGACTTGCAATCATGCTTCGAGCAGCAATGAATGGTTTATAAAGTCGAGAAACCCCGACAGCCCGTATAGGGATTGGTTCCGTTGGGTAAGCGATGAAGATGCCGCTAAGGGACTTGTAAATCTGAAGC
>ERZ772960.2490-NODE-2490-length-13286-cov-3.540020_pt1 | contig 13286 bp, 10 predicted proteins | sample MGYA00580678_ERZ772960 | MGnify/ENA primary metagenome ERZ772960 (study PRJEB29015, sample SAMEA2737930) | human oral metagenome | biome: human oral; feature: human-associated habitat; material: dental | place: China | collected 2059 ... | reverse complement strand
CAATCAATACCGAAAACGACGGTACGGTTACCATCTACGGGCGGGATTCTTCGTCTGCGATCGGCGCCAAGGCTGCGGTTATCGGCATTGTGGAAGATCCCGAGGTTGGCAGAATTTATGAAGGTACCGTAAAGTGCATTAAAGATTTCGGCGCCTTTATCGAAATTCTTCCCGGTAAAGAAGGACTCTGCCATATTTCCAAACTGTCGCGTAACCGCATCGAAAAAGTTACCGATGTGCTGCAGGAAGGACAAAAAGTGCCCGTAAAGCTGTTGGAAATCGACAAGCTCGGCCGCTTGAACCTTTCGTATATCGATGCCTGCGAAGAGCAGGAAAAGAACCGTTAAGCCGTTCGCCGAATAAAGTTGAGGAAAACGGTGGGTATTGCCGACGGGGCGGTAAAAGTATTTTCCGTACTCAAGGACGGAGCTTTACTGCCCGAATATCAAACATCCGGTTCCGCAGGCGCCGATTTACATGCGTATTTGGCGGAGCCGGTAACGCTGAACCCGATGGAGCGTAAGCTTATCCCGACGGGGCTTTGTGTGGAACTGCCTGCCGGCTATGAGCTACAGGTGCGCCCGCGGTCGGGGCTTGCGCTCAAGTACGGCATTACGGTGCTTAATACGCCCGGTACGGTTGATTCCGACTACCGCGGAGAGTTATGCGTCCTGCTGATAAACCTCGGCAGCGAACCCTTTACCGTCCGGCATGGCGACAGGATTGCGCAGGCGGTGGTTGCTCCGGTAGTACGGGTGAGTTTTGTACAGACGGATGCGCTTTCAAAAACCGGACGGGGTACGGATGGCTACGGCTCTACCGGCATCGCATAGCGCTTATGAGTATTTTTGCGGCGGGCGGAGATTAATGAGAATATGAGAGGCATAAGACAAAAGCTGCTTTTTTTGTATATCGTAAAAGAGATGCTGCTGTACTTTTTTGTCTGCTTTTTATTTTTGTTCTTTATATTTTTTGTTAATAATATCCTGTTACTGGCGGAAGACGTCCTTTCAAAACAGGCTCCTTTTAAGGATGTCGCGTTGCTGATGCTGTATTCGCTGCCTGCGGTTATCGCCAATGCAGCCCCTTTTGCCGCCTTGATCGGCACGTTAATGGGTATCGGCCGCTTTGTCAGCGATTTGGAATTCCTTTCGATGAATGCACTCGGGATTTCTCCCCGGTTTTTAATGGTGCCCGTACTGCTGGTAGGTTTGTTGGTTTCGATCGTTTCTTTTTTTACTAACGATGTACTGCTGCCTGCAAGCGCGGTGAATTTTAGGCGCGTCTATTGGGATATTGCAACTTCGACCCCTGCATTGGAACTTGCTTCTTATTCGGTAAAACGCAATCGTAATGCGGTTGTGGTAACGGGTTTAATAAAAGACGGGCGGATTCATAATCTTTTGATTGTCGATAAGAATGCCGATAAAGCGTTCCGAATACTCGGTACTCAGACTGCAGAAATCGAAAAATCCGATGATCCTTCAATCGTTATGTCGCTCAAGATGATGCATCCGCATCTTCTTATCTTAGATTCTTCGGATAAAAAAAAATACGATGCGGTAAACGGCGAAGCGGTAACCTATAATGTGCTTGCAAAGAGTATTAGATCATCCTATTTTAATAGTATCGGACCGTCCGAGATGTCCTCGTTTGACCTTTATAAAGATATAAAAGAGAAACAAACGCAAGATGAAGATAAGCGGATACTGAATCTGTATTGGATGGAATTTCATAAAAAGTTTTCCATTCCGTTCGGCGCTTTCTTCTTTGTGCTGCTTGCCTTTGCTATCAGCAGCGCCGGTAAGGTACATAATCAGGGTGCAGGTTTTTTCTTAGGTCTTTTGATTGCAGTCGCGTATTGGGCCTTGTTTATGGGCGGACAAACGCTCTGTTTACGCCTTAACTGGAATGGAACCTCCGCTATGTGGGTTCCGAATATCATGGTTTTTGCCGCCTCCGTTGTACTGCTCGGTAAGAAATTATTTAGATGAAAATTCTCCAACGATATCTGCTGCAGCTTTTTTTCCCCGTTTTTGTGATAACGATTTTATTTTTTATCCTGCTCCTGCAGCTCGGCGATCTCTTTCTTAACCTTGCACAGTATTTGCAAAACCAAGTACGCTTTGTTACGCTGCTTAGGGTGATGTACTTATATTTGCCTAAATGTATATCCTTTGCAATGCCGCTTTCGGTGTTGTTTGCAAGCTCATATACAATGGGAAATATGTATGCAAAAAATGAACTTACCTCGATTTTTGCTTCCGGGATGCCGCTCACCGTATTGGTTGCTCCGCTGGTACTGTGCGGCTTTGCGCTTTCAATCGGAATGTTTTATTTTGAAGACCGCATCCTAATTCATTTTCAGCGGCAAAAAATTGCACTGGTCAATGAACTTTTGGAACCTCAGCAGAATTTAAACAGCAGCGACTTGGTTATTTTATCCGAGTCGGGGAAGATTGTTTATTTTGCCGATTATTATGATGACAACCGGAAAGAATTGAGCAATGTGCTGATTGTGATGCGTACCGAATCGGGTGATGTTTCTACCGTTATCAAGGGTAGTTCGGCGCAGTGGCAAACCGATCATTGGGCGATAACGGATAAATCAATCTATACCTTTACCGCTGAAAATGACGTACACTACCAAGATGCGATAGATGAAAGCCTTTTTTCCGAACCTCCGGAAACGTTTCAACGGAATATTACGTCGATCGATGAGATGAGTATTGCGCAAGCAAAAGTTTTTATCGATAACTTAAAAAAAATGGGCTTGCCCTACCATGAATATCTTTCTCAATATTACCGCCGTTTTTCATTTCCGTTTACGACGTTCATTGTGTTGTTTTTCTCGGTTTCAGTCGGAGGCCGCTTTAAAAAAAATATCTTGCTGATGAGTTTACTTTTCAGTTTGGCGCTTGCAATTCTCTATTATGTAACCGAGATGATGACCATGCTTTTTGCAAAATGGGAATATATCTCTCCGCTCGCCGGCGCTTTTCTGCCGCTTTTCGTTTTTACGCTATTGAGTGTCGCAATGCTTAAATTGGCACGCACATAGGAATGCCCTGCGAACGTATTATTGTCATCTTTGCGCCGCTATGATATTCTTATACTTATGAAAGATATGCGCCGAACGATTCTTTTTTTTCTTTCCTTTTTTTTCATTGCGGTTCCCGCTTTTACGGATTCGCTGACAGAGGGAATTTATACCCGCGAGCGGCTGATGCAAGCGTACCGCGATGAAATAGCGGAAGCTTCTTTGAATGAAGTAGCGGTAAGCGAAATCGGCGAATGGTATGATATTATCGAAACGTCTCTTTTTATGCTGATACGCAGAACCGAACTTTTCCGCGGAACGGCGCGCTTGATGATAACGGATATGCAAAATGCACGCTGTATGATGTATCCCGACGGGACGGTTCTTGTAAGTACCGGCCTTTTGGATTATATCGATTCACTTCTTTTTATGGATACGTCCGGTTCTGCACGCAGAATACGGAATTTTAACAGCGAGCGGGAGAATTTTTTTGCCCCTATTGCTGCCGTGTGTGCGGCTCAGTTTGCCCTCAACTATTACAGTAGTGCTAAAAACGTTGAGCTTTCTCCGGAGAAAGTGTACACCATCGATATCATGGCGAGTGTGCTGCTCAATATTGCCGGATATCCTCAAGGGATATTGGAAACATGGCTTGAGCGATTGGATTCCGTTCAGGCCGGTTCCGAAACGGCAAAAATCTTTTCTTCGTTTTTAACCGGTTCCGTAAAACCTGATATGCGGCTTGAACAGTTTAACGGTAACGGTGACGATATTACGCATCTGTACGAAGAAATTTCCGGCGTATTGGTTGCGCTTCAAAACCGCAGAGGAACCGCCGATGCACGCACCGTGTTGGACAATTTGCTGCAGCTATTCCCGCAAAGCTTGTATGTCAACCGCTTAAATGCGCTGGTCGCTCATCAGGCATGGTTGAACAGCCTTGATAAACGGAATACGGAACTGGCAACTATTTTGCCTGCTGCCGTGTATGATAACGTATCGGTTTTCTCATTCTTTCAGTCGGCGGATTTTATGTTTGACAATGATGATGATGAACAGTCCGACTATTTTGCAAAGACAATGCCGACACGAAGTAATAACGCCGTATATATGCAGGCAAAAAAGGCATATAACGATTACCTTAGCCTTGTCTACGAGGCAGGTGTAGCTTCGAGCTATGCGTACCTGCTTGCTTCTTCCCCTCTTGCGCATGAACGGAATGCGGTGCTCAGTATTGCGGAGCAGGCTGATCTTTTTCATACGGGGGTTGACGATAAAACCGCACGGGCTAATTACGCAGCCTTGCTCTATCTTGTCGGGAAAGATTACACGAAGGCGCAGCAGCTGCTTGCCGACTGTCTGCATTCAGCCGTTCAAAAACCCGGTAAGGTGCTATTCTTGAGGACGGGTTTCCCTGCCGATGAACGGCTGCTCCGCTGCAATTATTTCCGCATGCTTAAAAAAACGAATGACAAAACAGGTGCGGCTCAACAAAGAACATGGCTGGCCGATATCCTCAAAGAACCCGAAACGGTAGTGCCGATTGTGCTCCGTAATGTGTCCGTCGGCGATACGGTCGATGCATTGCTGGAAGCGTGGGATAGACCTTCTTCAATTATTTACAACTACTATAGCGAACGCTGGCTTTATCGCCAGTTGAATGCCGAGCTGATCATCCGTTCGAGAGATGGGGATGGCGCCGTACTTCAGATGAGCGTCGGTTTCCCGTCGACTTTAACGTTCTTTAACGAAATACGCACAGGGGATTCCCGCGAAGCTTTTGAAAAAATATGCGGACAGGTAGCCTACCGCAGCTGTGATGCACTGATGTATCACCGGCAGGGTAATCTCTTACAAGTGATATACGGTAACAACAAAATACGAAACATTACAATCCGGAATATAAATGAAAAAAGGTAATCTCGTCCTCTATAAGAATCAGCCTGCACTCATTACCGATGTGCAGGGAGATAAGTTTGAAATTACGATGGAAGCCGGCACAAAAAAGGTGCGCGAAAAAGACATTGTGCCGCTTCATGACGGCGAATGCCGGAGTATAAAAGCCGCAATCGATGCCGAAGTTCCCGTTGCGGATTTCGGTGAAGCGGCGGATTTCTTTGAAGGAGAAACGCCGTCTTTTGCCGAACTTGCGGAGCTGCTGTGGGGGACATACACCGCAGAACAAAGCTGGAAGCTGTGGCAGGCGCTTTGCTCTTCGCCTTATTTTATCTGTACTTCGCCTGCAGAACCGATCGGTATCCGGACTCAAGCGGAAATCGAGCGGCTTAATCAAAAGCAAGCGGAAAGAGAGCAGGCAGAAAAACTGAGACAGGATTTTACTGCGGCACTCCGCGCCTGTATGCAGGGAAAGCCGTTTACGGAAAGTAAAGAAACGTACCGTCCGTTTTTCCAAGAGCTTGAGGCGCTTGCACTGGGGAGTTCTTCCGCTTCCAAGATATTAAAAGATGCGAAAATGGAGCAAACGCCCGAACAGGCGCACGATGTTCTATTAAAAACGGGTTTTTGGCCTATAGAAAAAAATCCGTATCCGGCGCGCTTCGGCCATTCGCTCCATTCGTCAAAGGCGGATATTCCGGAGCCCGTGTTCCCGGCCGAACCACTCGATTTAACGGCAATCCCCGCGTATGCAATCGATAACCCCGGCAGTACCGATCCCGACGATGCGGTCTCTTTTGACGGCACGTATTTGTGGATACACATTGCAAACCCTGCCGATACTATTCAGGCAGACACCCAAAGCGATGCCGATGCCTGCGCTCGCGGCGCAACCTTATACACGCCGGAGGGAGCTGCCCGGATGCTCGGCGAGAAAGCTGTTGACTATTTTGCCCGTATCGTATGCACTTTCGTTTAAGCTGCTCCTCGATGCAGACGGCGCAATCGAAGATGTATCTATCCACCGTACCAAACTTTCGGTTATTAGGATGACGTACGAAGAAGCGGATGCACAAAAGAATTCGCCCGCTTTAGCGCCGCTTTTTGCCATTGCGGAGAAAAACCGTATCAGGCGGGAAAATGCGGGCGCCGTTTCCATCGATTTTCCCGAAATATCCGTTACACTGGCGGAGCAGGACGGCACAAAACGGGTGCAGCTGCAGCCCGCCGCTCATACCGAAGCCGCAGCAATGATTAAAGAGATGATGCTGCTTGCGGGAGAGGCCGCCGCCCGTTTTGCGTTTCAGCACAGTATTCCGTTTCAGTACATCAGTCAGGAAGCGCCCGAACTGCCGAATAAGCTGCCGTCCGGCCTCGCGGGTGAATACCGGAAGCGGCGCGCCATGCGTCCGCGTAGCGTGGGTACCATTCCTTCGATGCACGCTGCGCTCGGGCTTGCGATGTACGGACAAGTAACAAGCCCGCTCCGCCGCTATGGGGATTTGGTCAGCCATCGTCAGCTATTGAACTATATTGACGGTAAACCGCTGACGCCTGCAGCGGATCTTATTCTAAAAATAGCGGCGGGGGATGTCGCAGGGCGCGCCTGCGTTGCTGCGGAACGGGCATCCCGCCAGCATTGGACGCTTGTTTACTTGTTACAAAATCCCGACTGGCGCGGCACGGCAGTGGTGCTGGAGGCAATGGGCAAAAAAGCCCATATCTTTATTCCATCCCTTGCCTACGAAGGGGATATGACACTGGACTCCGAACCTGAGTCAAATCAGGAACTGACCGTAAAGGTTCGCCGCATCCGCCTTGCCTATCTGCAAGCCTCTTTTGAACAGGTATAACTGTAGGCGGGTGTCAAGTTGAAACGACGCCCGACCTCTTCAGTGTCGATTTTGCGCAAATTCCTCAGTCACAGCTGTTTTTTCTACGGATCATACCGGTACTATACACTGTTCATCGTAATATGGGATTAATGAATCATGAGTAAGAAAAAGCATATTTTCAACTTTTGCTTGACAAATTAATATTTGATCAAAGGGATCATTGTGTAATTTCGGAGCATCTTTAGAATAGGACAAGGTTTTTAGCGCAATACTATGTGCCGGTTTTACATATAAGCATGATAAATTTGCCTCAATACTTAATCGATCTAAAATTTCTCCTGAAAAGTGAAAAGTTTCGGGATGTTTTAAATATTTAATCTGTGCTTCCCAAATGCTTATTGCACTATAAAAAACTTCGTTTTGCGGATTAAGAATAATCTCTTTTGCTTTTTGTGAAAGCTGTTCATCATTTCTATGAAGCCATATTAAGATATGTGTATCCAATAGAATTTTCAATTAAATGTCTCCAAACAAAGCAGCAATTTCATTGTCATACGCATTTATATCATCCGGTATGGGAAACTTTTTTTCAGCCAATCCGATAATAGGAATTTTTTTTGAACATTGATTTTGGTCTAAAAATGAAATTTTGTATTTCAAAAGTTCAATATAGTCTGCCACATAATCAAGATATTCTTCAGGAAGTGTTTTTAATTCTTTTTCCAATACTGCGTAACTCATAGTATTATCTCCCTTACCTATAGTATATGAGAGACAAGTCTATTGTCAATCAATTTTCTTTGACTATCAGGATAATTCCATTCCGTAACCTTTCCAAAATCCTAAAAGACAGGTATACTAAAGAAGATAATGTACTTATTTCATCCTCAAGGAGTATAGATATGGCGATGCAGAAACAGTATGCCCGTGAATTGATGCAGTTTATCGACAAAAGTCCGTCGGTGTATCATGTGATTGAAAATGCCGGTAAAAAGCTCGAAGCAGCCGGTTTTACCCGTCTTGACCTTTCGGATGCCTTTCATTTAAAGCCTGCAGGAAGATATTTTGTAACTGCAAATGGTAGTGCGCTTATCGCATGGCAGATGAGCCGTGAGCGGAAAGCGTGCGGATTTAAGCTTATCGGCAGCCACAGCGATTCCCCCTGCTTACGGATAAAGCCGCGTCCCGAAGTGACGGTGCAGGAGCATTACCTCAAGCTTAATACCGAAGTGTACGGCGGGCCTATCCTATCGACATGGTTTGACCGGCCGCTTTCTGCTGCCGGACGTGCCGTTGTGCGTACCGGTGATCCCCTTGCCCCCAAGGAAATGCTTGTTTCGTTTAAAGGTTCGCCCCTTATCATACCGAATCTCGCCATCCACATGAACCGGGAGGTAAACGACGGGTATAAAATCGAACGTCAAAAAGATCTACTGCCTCTGCTCGGTATCATCAATAAAAAATTTGAAAAAGACGGATATCTGGTTAAGCTTTTGTCGAAACGGTTGGACGTACCGGTAAGCGATATTCTCGATTTCGATCTCTACCTTTACGATACGCAGCCGGGCAGTTTTTGCGGGCTTTCCGATGAATTTTTTTCTACGGGAAAAATCGACAATCTCGGCATGGCTTATGCTTCCCTTGATGCGCTGATTGCGCAGGATGCTCCGCTGGACTATGTAAAAGCCGCCTGTATTTTCGATAACGAAGAAGTCGGGTCGGAAACCATGCAGGGCGCCGGAAGTCCGTTCTTCGCGGATACGCTCAAGCGGATTACGATTGCGCAGTGCGAAGCCGGCGAGCAATGGTTTGAGCTGTTTCAGCAGCAGTTGAGCAGGTCTTTTCTTATTTCCGCCGATCAGGCGCACGGGCTCCATCCGAATTACTCCGAGAAAAACGATATTACCAACTTTCCGCTCGTCAACGGCGGGCCGGTGGTAAAACTTGCCGCTTCGATGAGCTATGCAAGCGACGGAGTTTCGGCGGGGATATTTAAAGATCTCTGCGCAAGAGCCGGCGTTCCTTGTCAGGACTTTGTCAACCGCTCCGATATGAAAGGCGGTTCCACTATCGGGCCGATTACCGCGACGAATCTGCGGATTAAAACGGTCGATGTCGGAAACCCCATCTTGGCAATGCATTCCATCCGCGAATTGGGCGGCGTTGCAGATCAAGCCTATATCACGCAAGTTTTTAATCAGTATTATAAAGAGTAATCAGGCTCCCCGCATCCCAAAGCAGCTGCTGAATCCCATTTCTCTGCGGGGAATGGGATTCGGTGGTGCTTCCTTAAGATGTATGTTAAAAATGCCGAAATTACAAGAGAAAGGGGCTTTTGTGCGCGTTTATGCCGAATTTAAATGAAATTACCAAGTTTAGAGACGAACTGAAAAATATTGCTCACGAAGAGGAAATAACTGCTCGGTGGGGTGAACGGGTTTATGACGAACTACCTCCGCCGGATCCTGCAGAGGTACCTGACATCGATCTTGACGCTTTGCTGCCGGCGGATGCGGAAAAACCTGCCGATACGGCCGGCGCTGCTGCCGAATCTCCTAAAACCGAGCCCGTACCGGAAAAACGTGCCGAGCCTGTCTCCGATAGGTTTGATACCGTGCCGGTTACGGATGCCCCCGACATCTCGGCGGATAGCCCCTTTCCCGCCGATTTCGGCAATATCGGCACGGAAAATGCAGCCCGCACTGAAACTCCCCCAAAAAACGATGAGCCGAGCGCAAAGCCGGATGAACCTGAGGTTGTTTCGGGCGATGCCTATCCCGTCGATGAAGAAGGAATGCCGGATACTTCGGATATGGATGCTTTCCTTTCCTCATTTAATTTTGACGATATTTCCGGAGGCGATACGGACGCTTCCGATACCGCCGGCTCCGAACCTTCTGAACAGACACCGGACGAATCCGGCGATTCTTTCGGCTTTGACACCGATTTTGACGATAACGATTTTGCTGCCGATTCGGGGTCTCTCGATACGGCTCCGCCCGATGATGCCGAGCCTGCCGCCAATTCGTCCGGTGCCGACGATTCGTTTAATTTTGACGACATGCTTTCCTCTTTCGATTTTGATCCCGAACCGATAAAAGCGGATCAGATTACGCCCACCGATGATGATGCGGCGCCGGAAGATGTAGAAACACTGGATGAACACGACGAAGTTCCGGTAAATGACGATATGCTTGCAGAAGAGCGTACCATCCCCGATATTAATATTCCCGATATTGATTTATCTGCTTTTGATTCTCTTTCCAATGGTGATGTGTCAGACAATTCCGAAGATCACGGTGCTTTGGATGAATTGGAGCAAATGGAAGATCATCCGTATCCCAATGCCGCTTTGAATATGGACGAAGATGAAGAAACCGCTCAATTCCCCGTATCCGATGAGCCGGCTGTTTCTAATGCGTCTGAGGATTCTGCTGCGGGCAAGGACGCCGATGCATCCGGCAATTTGGAAAATATGGACGAACTTTCGCTCTTTTCGGAAAACAGAGAGGAGCCCGGAGCAGTCGACAGTGAAGCCTCGGAGGAGGAGCCTGATACTCATTCATTTGAATTTAGTATGGAACCTCCTGCTTCCGATCCGATCGGCATTCAGCCGGCTCCTCAGATTGATGCAGGCTTTGACGGTATCGGTATGCCGGAGCATATAACCGACACCTTTTTTACTCAGCAAGAAAACGATGCCGGGGATCAAACCGGTTTTGCTTTGGAAGAAAACCCGCTCGATAGCGATATAACGGAAGTAGTCGACGATCAATTCAACCTGCCTGATAATTTTAAGGATTTTTCGGCTGATGCGCATACGCGGATGTTCGATTCCGTTATTGCAAAGAGTACCGGTTCCGCAGAAGACAATGAAACGTTAACAATATCGGATGATGATTATTTTAGATTTTTAAACAAGCTTGAATCATTCCCCTTTAACGTGCAGCTTGCCATTCAGGACTATATTGCGAACGGTGACGATCGTCCCGAGAACAAGATGAATTTTATCCGCTTTGTGCTGGAAAAAGATTCACTTAAAAAAGTTGTCAACAAACTTGAAAAAATAATCGATAGGCCTATTCCTATCCCGCGCGGTTTCCAACGGCAAAGTGTCGAAGAATACGAACGGCAAAAACAAACCTTTAAATATTGGTTCATGCACCGGTTTTTGCCTGTGGCGGTTATGTCCGCTATTGCGCTAATCCTCATATTCTGTATTTCGGTCTTATCATGGCAGTTTATTTATAAACCGGTAACGGCGGAGTCCCTTTATAAGACGGGGTATGCTTATCTGGATAACGGCCAATATGAAACGGCAATAGAAAAATTCAATCAAGCGGGTGAGTATAAACGGAAGAAAAAATGGTATTTTTCGTATGCGCGTGCCTTTAGAGCAAAAAAACAGTTTACCGCTGCGGAAAGAATGTATCTCCGTCTTATTTACGATTTTGATAACGACAAGCAAGGCGGATTGGAATACGCCGATATGCTAAGTACCGACCTGCGCAATTATGAAAAGGCGGAAACGGTTTTGCGCCGCCGTGTACTCGATCATCATGTCAATGATAAAGACGGCATGCTTGCGCTCGGCGATGTGTACATGGATTGGGCGGATGAAGATCCCGAAAAATACGGCGATGCGGTAAAAATTTACAGCAGACTGATTGAACTGTACGGAGAAAACGATACCTTCCTATTACGCATGATGAGGTATTTTATCCGTACCGATAACCTCGCGGAAGTGCTAAATCTGAAAGATCATTTTTCTTCCCGTATAACAAAGATCGGGGCTGCAAATCTTACCGAATTGAGCGGGTACTTACTCGAAAAACGGTATAACCCTCAACCGCTCGATTCTGAAAAACTCCGTGCAAAAATCGATGACGTCCGTATGCTGCTGGAAAAGGCTGTACAGACGGATAAAACGATGCCGGAGGCGTATTATAATTTAGGACGCTTCTTTATCTATAATAATAAGCAAGACGGTGCAATAGAAAATTTGACCGAAGCAATTAAATTGTTTGAAACGGCAGCCCCAATGACTGCACGCCGTACTGTCCGGTATGTCGATGCAATGCGCCTGTTGGGAGAGCAGCTGGTAGAGCAGAAAAAATATCTTGACGCTCAAACGCTCTATGCCGATGCGCTCAGCATATACCGCGATTATACAGCATTTAAGCCGCTGCCGCCGAATAGGGATATCGGTAAACTCTATGCGGATTACGGAGATATCGACTATTTTATTTCGTATAATTTTGATTCGGCGCTCGAAAGCTATCAAAATGCAGTAAAAGAACTGTACAATACGCCGTCGGTTAATTACCGAATCGGCTATATACACTATCAGCAGGAAAATTACCGGCAGGCGATAGAGGCAATGAGCCTTGCATATTCGGAAAAGGCAAAAGATAAGAATCTGCTGTACGGATTCGGGAATGCTTTCTTTAAGCGGGGCGATTATTTTGCCGCCTTAGCTGCGTATGAAGAACTTTTGGCGTTGTTGAATGCACAGCGTTCGCGGAAAGAACAAGCATTGACAAATGCCCGGGCTGATGACGCAGCATTTATTGAGCGTTATATGCAGACGGCTAATAATTTAGGTGCAACGTTGAGCCGGTTATCCGAGCGTACCGGCGATTCGCAACGAAACGGGCGTGCACTGGCATTATATGCGGAAGCAACCCGCGCGTGGGATGCCTTAACCAGAAATCCGCAGACAATGATTCGCGCAAAATCGGTCGGTTTAGCTTATTTGAATACCCAAAATATGCTGAACGCAAAGAGTTCGTACCAATCGGAAATTTACACCGATATACCGATGATTCTTGAAAATGAAAGAGCGCTGGAACAGGAAGAGGCTAAGTAGTCTATGAATACGGAAATTTTGAAGTATATTAACGCAGATACTGCTGCCGGTCTTACAGGCGTATTATGTACGATTATCGAAGCGCAGGGCTCTTCTCCGCGGGAAGCGGGAACCTCGATGTGGGTAACTGCTGATGTTGTCCGCGGTACGGTAGGAGGCGGAGTCTCCGAGCATGAGGTTATCAAAAAAGCCCGCGAGATGTTGAAAACCGGAGATGTTACCTGTATTATAAAGAAAAATCTTACCGCAGAGGAAGGCCTTGCCTGTGGAGGTGCAATACAAGTGTATCTTGAAAAAATAGGGAATGACCCCGAACTGTTTATCTTCGGCGGAGGACATGTCGGACGGGCTCTTGCAAAAGTCGCTTCTTTTATCGGTTTCCGCGTTACCGTTTGGGACGACCGTACCGACTGTGTTACTGAAGACTTATTCCCTAAAGCGCGGCGTCTGTGCTGCCCGCTGGAGCAGCTCTTTTTAGAAGGGAAGACGGCAGCATCCCAAGACAGCGCTGCGCCGCAAGAATCCGCACCGGAGTCTCATCCGCTGCTGCTCTTTCACGACAATGTGTACTGCGTTGCCGTTACCCGCGGACACCGCTGCGATGCGGATGTGCTGCGTTATCTGTACGGTAAAAAACTTGCCTATA
>ERZ772960.2489-NODE-2489-length-13289-cov-5.763715_pt1 | contig 13289 bp, 21 predicted proteins | sample MGYA00580678_ERZ772960 | MGnify/ENA primary metagenome ERZ772960 (study PRJEB29015, sample SAMEA2737930) | human oral metagenome | biome: human oral; feature: human-associated habitat; material: dental | place: China | collected 2059 ... | reverse complement strand
AATATCCTAGCTAAGGCAAAGGAAATTCAAGCGGCATAAGACATGAAAAATACCGTGGGACACACGGGAATCTACGCTTGGGGAGATTGTGTAAGACATCGCTTCTTTCAGAAGCTACGCAGTAATCGGCGAACCAAGAATCCCCTGCCTTTAGGCATGGGGAGTGTCAACGGCGTCTAAATTCTCGAAAATGGCCTCTAATTCGGCCACTCTTTTTTTAATCGCTGTTTTTCCTCTCATCTTATGCCAATTTTTCACCTCTTTTTGCCCCCCCCCTCTCATGCGCGGCGCGTGTATCACGCGAAGGCCCGCCCCCGGCGGACAAAATATCTTTTTTTCTGAGGACGAATAGGGGGGGTGTTTACTGCAAAGAGACAAAGCCCAGAGAGCGCCGTCTCTCGCCTGCGCCTGCCTGCCCGCCCGCCTCGACGTCGATGACGCCGACAACGTTGCCGTCAGCATCGAAGCGCACGCGCCGCCCTCCATCCTCGCGGCGTGCATGTATGGCGTTGTGGCACTCTTGGCAAAGGAGCATGAGGTTGTCCCACCCGTAGACGATCGCGTCGTCCGTGATGTTGTCCGGCGTGAGCGGCTCGACGTGGTGGACGATGAAGCGCTGCGGCCTGCCGTCCTTGTGCAAAATGGCATTGTGGCACTTCTCGCAGACATAGAGCTTCGACTCGGCGAAGGCTTTCGCACATTTTCGCCACCGCCGCGATTCGTAGATATGCCTTGAGAATTCCCGTGCCATCGGCAGCCGCTCCTTCCTGCTCCCCGAAAATCCGATTTCCCGAAGCCCGTGCACGAAAAAGAGCGCCTGCCGTTTTTTGGCAAGCGCCCGTTTTCCGCGGCGCGTAGGGTATTTCTGTTTTCTAGGAGGTTGTCTTTTCTCTGGCTTTGCACCGTGTGTTTATCATAGCATAATTTCGCGGCCGAAATTTCCGTTATTTCAATCCACGATCTTGATGAGCCCGAACTGTGCGGCGACGCCGATGGCGAACATGCGCGCATCCGCGACGATGCGGCTGTAGGTCGCCTGCGAGACATTCCGCTCGATGCACGTCTGCTGATAGCTCCGTCCGAGGTAGCGGTCGCGGACGACGTCTCTGTGCAGCGGCTCCAGATGCTCATACGTCTTGTCAACGACCTTGAGCCATTCCTCCGGCTTGCCGACGCGCCGCCCGTCCACAACGACGCATCGAATCGGCGTCGCCGCCGCGATGGCTGCGCTGGCGGTCGGGTCGGAAAATTCCCCGCGTGCCCCCGCCGCTTTCACGCCACGATCGAGCCGCTTTTCCCGTACCGCCCGCCGAATCTCTGCCTCGTTGTAAAAGGTGAATTCCACGCGCCTGAGATAGTCGTGCTTTCGCTTCCCTCGATACTGCATCCCGTGCCTCCTTGTGTTTCCCGTGCCTAGTGTTTCAAAGCCCTTCCCCGAACAGGAAGGAAAATGCGAATCCTGCAAGAATCGCGCCGACCATCAACCAATCGCCAAGTTCCATTTTCCCGAACATGTTCCGCACTCACCTCCTTCGTCAGAATGGGATTCGACGCGCCAACCTTTCACGAGATTGTTCCCGACGACCTCGGCGGTCTTGCGTCCGCAAAAGTTTATTGCCTCTACCGAATACATGCCCTTTGACGCAGGATCCCACGCCCTAAATTTTATCTCTCGCATTTTATGTCTCCTCCCTCACATACTCATGCTTCTGCGCATCGTAGAAGAACACGGGGATGTGATACTCTCGGGCGTATGCGAGCTCGATCATGCATCCTTTGCTCGCGCGGTAGTCCCCTGTCATCGTGACCGCGCCGCACTTGTCCAGAAGTTCGAGGCAATAGCCCATGATGGTATCGTACTCCATCCCCGCCAGTGCCTTGAATTGCGCGATAGGGTTGATGTAGAGCGTCTTTGGATACCGTTCCTGCAACTCTTTCTGGATTGCCTCTGCCGCTGCTCGATTCTTCGTTTCGTCGCCGCTATAGGGGTGCGATAGGTAGTGTGTGAGCATCTTTGTTCCTCCTTAACTCCTCAAGTATCACTCTCATCCATCATCATCCCGAACAGGCTTACCTGCCCATCATCCTCTTTGGGCAGCCCTGTCTGTCCGATCCACCCCGCCAGCGTGAACGTCGCGACGGCGATGCCGCTCTGCGTGTAGCGGATTTCAGGGTCTTTCGTTAGCCGCCCGACCAAGACGACCTTGTTCATGTTAATTTTCCTCCCCGTTCTTCGCTTTCCTGAGACGTTCCTCGAATTGCAGGCGAGCTTTCCCGTAGAGCGTCCCTTCGTTCTCGCATTCAATCAACGCTTTGATCAGCGCGTCAAAGATGCTTGCCTTCATGAGATTCCGCTGCATATCATTCGGCCGCCCGTCCTGCAAGTCGAGCTTCGCTTCTTCGTCTGCCATCGTGCGCATGCGCTTGATCCATTCGTAGACGTCCCGCATCAGTTTCACGAAATATGAGCGAATGTCGAAATCTGACAGCTTGTTTTCTTCGCCCGCCTGATCTTCCTGTGTGTCCAAGTTGGACACATTGGCGACAGACTCCGGCGCGGCTTGTTCTTTTTGGCGGGCGGCTTCGATGCGGCATGGCTGCCGGACGCCGCATTGTTCATCGCTGCACGCTCTGCAGCACCCCGCGCACCCCGTGTCGAGCGTGCAAAGGTTGCACGGCGATGCTTTCCCGCTCGCCCGCTTCGCATCGAGCGCATCCATGACCTCGTTCCCGACGTACATGAAGCTGCTCCCCGTCTCTTCCTCCGACGTGTCCAAATTGGACACATCACAGACGGCAGGCACTGGCGCGCGTGCCGCCGCCACGTCGCTCATCGTGACGGTCTCTTTCTCGCGCGTCTGCTCGGCGAGCTTGTGTTGTTCTTCCTTGCTGAGTTTCTGCGCCTCATAGGCGGCGCTTGTGCTCATCGTCCCCGCCTCGAAGCGTTCCATGAGCGGCGCTTTGAGATTCGTCGAGACGGCATGTAGTCGCGCGATCTGCCCCGTCGACATGTTGAGCATCTTCGCCGCGATGTCGCGGACGCGCCCTGAGAGCATCTGTTCTTCCTTGAGCTCCTTGCAGAGCTCCATCGTGCGCTCGGCCTGACGCATCTTTTCGGCGTCCGTCAGTGTGCGCGAAGTGGCGTTGCTCTCGATGAGCAGCAGTTCCTCGATGCGCTTGTCTGGCACGCGCTCGATGAGCGCATGCACGACGCCGAACTGCTCCTTGCCCTCGCTGACGAGCTGCTGGCACGCCATCCAGCGGCGATGTCCCGAAATGAGCATGTACTTGCCGTCTTCGTTCTTGTCCGTCACGACAAGATTCTGCAAGACCTTTCCCGCGAGTTCGATGGACTGCGCGATCCGCCCGATGTCCTCCGTCGCGTAAATCTTGCTGTTGGCAGGATTCGCGACGATGTCCTCGATGAAGATGTCGCGCTCTTCGAACCGCGCCGCCGCTCCGGCTTCAGTCTTCGACGCAGCGTTCATCATGTCCATCACAGAAAATGGTTTCTTACTCATCGTCTTCCCCTCCCTCGGCGGCCGCCATCTTCGCGAGCGCTTCGGCCGTCCATGCGCGATAGTCCCGCGACGCGCCGCATGTCTTCGAGTGCACCGTGATAGGCTCTTGCGAAAACGTCGATTCGTCGATCTTGTCCGTGTAGCGGATGTGATGATCAAAGACACGGTACTGCTCGGCCTGCTTGAGCCATTCCTCGCCGCTCACGTTGCTCGCGTTCTTGCGATAGCTTGTGATGAGTGTGCCGAGCAGCCGCAGCCGCTTGTTGAAATACTCGCGCATCTGCCCCGCCTGCTCAAGCAGGCTGTCGAGCCCCTCGAACGTGAAGCGGTCGATCTTGACTGGCACGATGAGGAAGTCGCTCGCCGCCAGTGCATTGATGACGCACATGCCGATGCTCGGCGCGTTGTCGATGATGCAGTAGTCGTACCTGTCCCGCACCTGCAAGAGGATCGTCTTGAGACGAAGCTGCTGCGGCAGGCCGTTCGCTTCGCTCTGCACTTGGCGCTCGGCCGCCGCGAGTGAGAGATTCGCGGCGATGATGTCGATATTCGGATTCTCCGTGTGCTGGATGACTTCCTCTGGCTTCTTGCACTTGCGCTGCATGACCTCGCTCATGCCGGCATGCTCATATCCATAGCGGCCGAAGAACTGGCTCGTATTGCCCTGTTGGTCGTTGTCGATGATGAGGATGTGCTTGTCGTATTCCGACGCGAGCAGGTAAGCGAGGTTGATGGTCGTGATCGTCTTGCCGACGCCACCCTTGAGGTTTGCAATGCTGATGGTCTTCATGTTGGTCTCTCCGTTTCTCTCAGTCTCTGAATTGGCTCTCGACGGTGCCGCCGCCCTTCTGTGGTTTCTGTGGATATTTCTTCAGCTGCGGATGCTTGCGCTTCATGCGGGCGAAAAAATACCACGAAGCCGTATCTTCGCGGAATTCTTTCTCAACCGTCACAAGCTCATAGCCATCGTTGTCGCGCTCGATCAGCTGCTTCATGTACTCACTGTCCTCCGGTAGGTCGCTCATGAAGTTCAGCCGTTTCTTGTTCATCGCCCTCGGCGCGTCGTTGATGGAGACCCACGGCTTCGTGAGGTTGCCGTGCGATGATGTCCACTTGCGCGTGCCTTTCGGGTCCTTCATGAGGTACATGGCGAGCCCCGCGATGCCGTCCTTCTTGTCTGGCCGGATGCGGTCGGCGTTGCAGTAGCCATTGTGCCAACACTCTTCGACCTCATCGCGCGAGAGCAGATCGTCCATAATGATGTGGAAGTGCGGATTGCCCCCGCGCTTGCCCATTTCGTAGACGGCCACCCAGCGCATCCGTGGCAGCTTCTTCTTCTTGCGGCGATAGTTGACTCTCGCCACGAATTTTGATAGCTCCCTTCTGGCTTCTTCCTCCGTCTCCGGCTTGTGCTCCTTGTTGAACGTCGGCGTCACATGAAGACCGCGCTCCTCGAAGTTGCTCCGTACCAGAGCCTCGAAGTATCGCTTGCTGTTCTTCTCGTTGAGCTTCTTCTGCTTCGGGCTGCTCTCCTTGTATCTCCGATTCCTCACCTTCCCCCTTCCTCGGTCGGTGTAGGAGAAGTAGCTCACTTGGATGAACTCTGCCATCTTTCCAAACTTTGAACAATGTCTTGTCTTCTTTCTGACTCCCATACCGTCCCACCCTGTTTTCCTCGAATTATCAATACCGCATACAAGCTCGCAAGCGGGAGTTTTTCCCGCCTGCCTGCTTGCCATGTGCGCCCGAAGGTGGTATAATTTCCGTAGTTGTTAATTGGAAACTAAATTACCACCCCGGGCATCTTGGACGAAGATACGGTCATATCTTCCGCCCAGATTCTGAGCGAGCTCTCGCACGAATCGGTCGATGCTCACGCCCTCGACGGCCATGCACTGGTCTTCGAGGGTCTTTTTTTGTGCCCGCTCCACTCGTACGAGCTTCACGCGCAGCCGGTCGTTCGTCCCGATCATGGCGAATGCCTCCTTCCGTTCCCTGCTCTTCAAGAACTCTGCGCCGACTCTTCAACCCGCTCGATCAGCTTGATCGCCTCGCGCTCACAATCCTGCTTCATTTCCTTTGCCATAATTCCGCAACTCCTTCCAATGAAATGTGTTCGCGTAGCTCTTGAGCCACATATCCGCTTCGCGCGGCGAGTGAAACATCTGCCGTCCCCACTTCACGCGCCGCCCCTTGAGCTCTTCCATGATGATCCAGCCGTTCAAGACTTTCTCGATGCTGTAATGGCTGCCGACGTGGTCGACGTATTCCATGCTGCTTCCTCCTTTCAGTATGCCCATGCGAGGAAATTAAGAACTCTTTCAAATCAGCCGCTTGTATGCGCGCGGCACGACATCGCCGATGATGCCGAGCGGCGAGTCACCGGACACATTCACGGAAACGAGCGTCCGATTGTCGCAGTAGACATCGACGCGCGTCGACTCGCCATTGAGATACGCCTGCACCTTGTGGCCGCTCGCCTTTGAAAGCAAGTCGCCGATCATGTGCACCGTCTCGCACTTCAAGATTCGTTCATCCCGCATCTTCATTCCTCCCCTTTGAAGCGCCGCCCGCCATCACGGCGAGCATTGCGGTCGTTGATGATTTTCTGGTACATCTGCCGGTCGGCTGCATCCGCGCCGGCGGCGTCGAGCATCGACGTCGCCGGCCGTGATGACGTCCGTGAGCTCGAGAAAGACTTTCCAATTTCCACACATGTAGCACGCCCTCACAAGCTGGCGCAGCCGCTTCCTATGCGGCACCCAATTCTCATTGAGCAACCACCGCCGCAACTTCCTCGCAGCACTATCATCTCGCGCACTCACGCGATACGCTCGAATCATGTTTCTTCACCTCGCCCCTTTTCCATTCGTCTTCTGACTTCGACGGTTCCCCGCTCGGCTTCTGCGGTCGCGGAACGCTATAGCTTCCTGACACACTCTGATTCAGTTTTTCCAAGTTCCCCCTCCTCGTTTCTCCGTGCTATAATCACCTCTAGAAAGGAGGTGATTCCATGAAACGTGATTTAGACCTCATGCGCGACATGATGCTGCGCATCGAAGAAAAGACGGCCGGCCTTCGCTTGCTCCGGCGCGATTCCTTCCTCGACCTCTGCAACGACAAAGACGTCATCGCGTACCATCTGCGAATCCTTGCCGAAGCAGGCTTCATCGACGCGCAGGATGTATCGTCAAACGAAGGCGAAGACTACGCCGTCCATGGTCTGACATACGCTGGATGCGACTACCTCGACGCCGTCCGTTCTTCCTCTGTCTGGTCGCAAGTGAAAGAACGTCTCTCGAAGCTCGGCGGCGTCGCATCCACCGAGATCATTAAGAAAGTCGCGGATTCGATTGCTGCAAGTCAACTAGGCTTCTAGCTTCCTCTCGAATCAGCCGGTCGAAAGCGTCATATAGTTTCTCATACTCCCTCTCGACATTCGGATATACATCCCCGTCGACAGGAAGTTCTTTTTTTAGTCCAGTCCAGATTTCTTCCCGTTTCTGGATGACGAACGCCATCCTTCTCTGAATGCCGACAGCATCTTCCAGCGTCTGAAAATTCTTCACGCCACGCCCACCCCTTTTGGCGGTTCTTCCAGTTACCCAATATGGAACGGCTCGTAGTCAACCCGTCTGCGTCGGTCGGCAAGGCTCCCCGATAGGTTTCTAATCAAACAATCAACCTCGTACACCGTGAAGCCCTGCCTATCACATTCTGCCAAAATGTGATTTTCTAGGGCTTCTATTTTCTTCACTTTTCTAAGGCTTAACGAGAAACATTTTTGACCTCGATGCGAAGCGTGCATTCTTTGTTCGCTTCGCATATTTTTTTGATGATTTCCTGCGCCTTCTCCCAACTCCCGTCATTGGGACTGATCTCAACGGTAAGTGAATCAACCTCAGATAAATAAGTGACTTTCTCCATCTCCTCACCTCCTCATGCGGGCTGTTTTTCTTTGCCGCCATCGGCGGCGGCATTCGTTTCCTGCTTTGCCGCAAACTCGCTGAAATCATACTTGCTCGAAAGCCCCGCCAGAACACCAAGTTCAAACTTCGTGATCTTCACTGCCTTCACTTTGCGGGCAAGCTCCTCCCATTGTTCTTTTGTCATATTTCTCACCCCTTTCAATATATGTTTGTGATTATTTGCAGTCTTATAATATCACATAAGGATAATTTTTGCAATATATTTCTTGCATTTTTATATTTTTGTGATATTATATGGTCAAAGGAGGTGTTTATATGACGATAAATGAACGCTTCAAAGCCGTGAGAAACGCTCTTGGAAAAAATCAATCTGAGTTTGCCAAGGCTTTAGGCTTTGCTCAAACTGGAATTTCTATGATCGAATCACATAAGCGCGATGTCTCCGACAGGCATATAAAGGCACTTTGCTCTATATTCAATATTTCCGAGCATTGGCTTCGTACAGGCGAAGGGAATATGTACGTCGAGAGTGAATCAAGTCTTGTGAACGCTCTCGCAAGTCAGATGAATATGTCAGCGGAGCAGAGGAAACTCATGGAAATCTTTCTAACCATGAGTGATGAAAAGCGTGATTCGGTGTCAAAAGCCTTCTTCGATTTCCTAGATGCAGCGCGACAACTGGATGCCGCCGAATCTGCTGCGCCGCCATCGAACCCCGTTATCAATCAACAGCGCACCATGACAGATGATGAACTGGAAGCCGAAGTCGAAGCCTATCGCGCCGCGCTCATCGCAGAGCAAAAAAGGCAATCAGCATCCGGCTCTGGAAGCTCCGCCGCAAAAATGGCATAAAAAAAGACCGCCCATAGGCGGCGGGAAGGAATCTCTATGGAAATAAAATATACCAAAGCTGCTGTGAAAACCATTGGAAGTATGGACAAGCCGACAAAACAACGTCTCAAAAAAGCGATTGAGGATTTGCCAAAAGGAGATGTAAAACCCCTCAAAGGAAGTGATTCACTGTATCGGCTGCGCGTCGGTAATTGGCGCATTGTTTTCTCTCTTCCTGATACAAATACGATTTTGATTGAAAAAATTGCCCCACGCGGAGATGTCTACAAAGGAGGCTTACTGATATGACTGTAAAAGCACAGATTGTTGAAATGATGGATTTTGTTCCTGATCGTGAACTCCCCATTCTTTTGGAAGTAGTCAAGCGTTTTATTCCCAATGATGCCGATGACCATATAACAGAAGACGACTTGAATTCCCATCGCCGCGCCATGCAGGAATATAAGAGCGGGGAAAGCATTTCTCATAGCGAGATCGACTGGGATTGACAAAACGCGCCGCGCTCATCGCCGAAAAAGAGGCTGTATCAGCCTCCTCCTCTACCGCCGCCGCAAAAATGGCATAAAAAAGACCGCCCATAGGCGGCAGGAAGGCATTTTGATGGATGTTCAATACTCCCGAAAAGCACTAAAATTCATCAATGCGGCAGATCGTATCACGCAACAGCGAATAAAAAAGGAGTTGACGGTCTGCTCGAAACTCCGCCCAAATAAGGAGGCTATGACATGACCGCCAATGAACAAGAGATGCTGCGTCTCTATAATTTCCTGCCGAAAGTCGATCAGGACTTTGCACTCGCGTTTATGAAGAAACTCGTGCTCGCATGGGACCCGGATTTTACAAAAGTCACACCAATGGAACGCCTCGACTTGGAAAGTGCTCGCACCGACTTTGAGAATGGTCACGCTGTACGCATGGAGGATATTGACTGGAAATAACCGGATAACCTCGAATGACCTGCGCCTTCTTATGGAGAAGCCGAAGTTTATGCAAGTTCTCTAAAAACTAAATACACGGCTAACTCCTTGACTGGATTCTTTTTATTCTCAAACAAAACAAAAGCCGCCCGTGTTGGTAGCACGAACGGCTCTTGATTGGACGGTCGATACTGACAATATCGCCGCCCTGCCGAAACACCATGAAGATGCTCAGAATCTGCAATTTCATTATAGCACCTTCATGGCGTATTTTCCATACGCAATTTTGGAGGTGTATTTTTATGCCGAAACCTGCGGCTCTCTGTTCCCTCCGTCACGCCATACAAAAGGAGCGAATCATCATGAAAGAAAAAACCGCCGCGGCATATGCCCGCTACAGCACGGACAACCAGACCGAGAACAGCATCGAGTACCAGATGCACGAAATCACCGGCTACTGCCTGAAACATCACATCAAGCTCACGCACCAATTCGTCGATGAAGGATGCAGCGGCACGAACACGAACCGCGCCTCGTTCCAGCAGATGATCGAAGCCGCCCGCCGTAGGGAGGAAATGTTAAGTAACTCAAAACATTGACAAATATACGCTAAAGTGCTAAAATGTGTTTATAGAGGTTGATGAACCATGAACGCATCAAATGTCACCAACTACAAGCCGAAGGACTTCGCTGAGATAATCGGTGTGAGCGTCAAGACCTTGCAGAGATGGGACAGGGAAGGCATTTTGAAGGCATACCGCTCTCCTACCAATCGAAGGTATTATACTTACGAGCAATACATGAAGTTCAAAGGCGGCAACGTCAACGATGGACGCAAAGTTGTTGTTTATGCAAGAGTGTCCACACGAAACCAGAAAGACGATTTAGACAGTCAGGTAAAGTTTCTATTGGACTATTGCAACGGCAAAGGCGTGTTTGTTGATGAAACCGTAGAGGATTTCGGTAGCGGATTGAACTACAATCGCAAGAAATGGAATAAGCTGTTGGAAGAAGTGATGGAGCGCAGAATAAAGACCATCATTGTCACGCACAAAGACCGCTTTATCCGTTTCGGCTTTAACTGGTTTGAGAAGTTCTGCCTGAAATACGATACGCAGATTCTTATAGTCAAGAACGAAAAGCTCTCTCCGCAGGAAGAACTTGTGCAAGACATAGTTTCTATCCTCCATGTGTTCAGTTGCCGACTGTATGGACTTCGTAAGTACAAGACCAAGATAAAGGAGGCATACCCTGATGTTGAAGAGTTACAAGACGGAGATGTTGCCAACAGCGAAACAGGCGGATAAGATACGCCGCTCTATCGGCATTTGTCGCTGGCTCTATAACGAATACATCGCGAGAAACAAGCGACTGCATAAGCTATATCAGCGCGGGTGTCTGGACGAGAATCAGAAACATTTCATATCAGCGATGGACTTCGACAAATTCGTAAACCATAAGCTGAAAAATCGTGAGGAACGCGCATGGATAAACGAGTGCGGCTCCAAGGCACGAAAGAAATCTATCACCAATGCAGAAACGGCTTTCAAGAAGTTCTTCAAAGGCGAAGCTAAGTTCCCTAACTTCAAGAAGCGAAATCGCCAGTCGGTCAAAATATATTTCCCGAAAAACAATAAAGGCGATTGGACAGTTAAGCGTCACTGGGTACAGATTCCGACTATTGGTAAAATCAGACTCAAAGAGTTTGGCTATTTGCCAGTTGACGCAACCGTTAAGAGCGGCACGGTGTCGCAGAAAGCAGACCGTTTTTATGTGTCTGTGGTAGTGGATATGCCAGAACTACAATATGCAAAGCCGCAGGGCGAACCTTTGGGCATTGACCTCGGACTAAAAGACCTTGTTATTCTCAGCGATGGCACAAATTATAAGAATATCAATAAGACCGCCACTGTCAGGCGGTTGAAGAAGAAACTCAGGCGTGAGCAAAGACGCTTATCGAGGAAACTCGAAAACAAGAAAAAGAGAGGTGAAAAATCTGCTACATACTTTGCAAATATCTCGAAAAATGTATTGAAGGTTCAAAAACTGTATCATAGGCTTACTTCCATCAGAACCAATTACACGAATCAGGTTGTCAATGAGATTGTGAAGCGAGAACCAAGCCACATTACCATTGAGGACTTGAACGTAAAAGGCATAATGAAGAATCGCCATCTGGCAAAAGCCGTTGCGGAGTGCAAATTTTATGAGTTCCGTATCAAGCTGATTGCCAAGTGCCACGAGCGTGGTATAGAGCTTCGTGTAGTTGACAGGTTCTATCCAAGTTCCAAGACCTGCCATGAGTGTGGACACATCAAACATGACTTGAAGCTTTCGGAGCGGACGTATGTCTGCCCTGAGTGCGGAAATACGATTGACCGTGACTATCAGGCGGCGTTGAACCTTCGTGATGCTAAAGAATATAAGGTAGCTTAACAACACAAGCTCTCGTATATGTACCGATGGCTAAAAGATGGTATGAGCTTCGGCTTATGTCAAGTCGGGAATTTACGGCTATGGAGTATGATACCAAACGCCAGTAGCCTGCGAGAAATCGCGGCGAGAGCGCATACGAAGAAATAGCAAGAGGAAACCGCGAGGTTCCTCCGAAACATCTAAGATATACACATTTGAGTATATTTTATGTAGCAGTTCTCGAACATCATCATCTACGACATCTCGCGCGGCTCGCGCGACGTGGCGGACTGGTTCTCCTTCCGCCGCCTCATGCGCGAGCTGCACGTCAATGTCATTTCCTGCCATCAGCAGCTCGGCGATCCACTCGACCCCGACGCCTTCCTACACGAGTTCATTTCCGTCGGCCTCGGCCAGCACATGGTGCTCGAGACACGGCAGAAATCCATCGACGGCATGGATGCAGCCGCCCGCAAGGGGCTGTTTCTCGGCGGCGTCACGCCGTTCGGTTTCGGCGTCAAGAACCAGCGCTATTTCATCGTGCCGAGCGAAGCCGCCATCGTGCGCGAGGTGTTCCGTCTCTACGCCGACGGCTACAGCTACGACTATATCATGAAAAAGCTCGACCTCTCGCACGTCATCGGCCGCCATGGCTCCCCGATGTCGCGCAACTCCCTTTACTACATGCTGAAAAATGCCCGCTATGCCGGCATCTACACATGGAACGCGCACACGTACCAAGTGATGCGCAAGTACGTCGGCCAGCAGGACAACCCGCGCAAGATTTCCATCCCGTCCGGCGCTATCCCGCCCATCGTCGACATGGACACGTTCCTGCGCGTGCAGGAGCGCATGGAGAAAAACCGCCAGCGTGTCGGCGCGCCCCACATCAAGAAGCGCGTCTTCCTGCTCTCAGGCCTCATCCGCTGCGCGCGCTGCGGCTGCAACTACCTCGCGCACGTCTCGCGCACGAAAGGCCGCGAGTACATCTATTACTGCTGCGGCAACCGCTACGGCATCCGGCGCAAGCGTCACGGATGCAAGAGCACGCCCGTGCGCGGCGAAGCGTTCGAGGCATACGTCATCGACGCCGTCAAGCAATGCCTGCTGCGCGACACGGACTTCATGGCGCTCGCCGAAGAAATCGCCGCCCGCTTCGCCGAGCAGCAAGGCGCACAGGATGTCACCGCAAAGCGCCGCGAGCTCGGCGGCGTCAAGACGCGCATCCAGAACGGCCTCAAGGCCATCTTGTCCGGCTTCGACGATGATGATCTGCGCGTGAAGATTGCCGAGCTCAAGCAAAAGAAGGCCGAGCTCGAACTCGCCATCACGACCGCCGAGAACATCGGCCGCTCGGTCAACGTCCCCGCGCTGGCCGCCATGCTGCGCGAAGACGTCGAAAACCTCCAGAGCCGCAGCCGCGAAGAAATCCAGCACACGATCCGCCAGCACGTCCCGCGCATCACCGCGAACGAGGACGGCAGCTTTACCGTCATGGTCGGCTACCTGCTCCCCGGCGCGGCGCAGCGCCACTATCCGAAGAATCCAGGCACGCAAAAAACCCCCGAAAATCAAGGACTTTCGGGAGTTGTGTGTCAGGTGGCAGGGGCAGTAAGACTTGAACTCACAACCTACGGTTTTGGAGACCGTTGCTC
>ERZ772960.2480-NODE-2480-length-13310-cov-10.509921_pt1 | contig 13310 bp, 10 predicted proteins | sample MGYA00580678_ERZ772960 | MGnify/ENA primary metagenome ERZ772960 (study PRJEB29015, sample SAMEA2737930) | human oral metagenome | biome: human oral; feature: human-associated habitat; material: dental | place: China | collected 2059 ... | reverse complement strand
TTTCTTTTTCTTCATGCTGTTCTTCAAGATACTGAGCAAAAAACTTTTCGCCGTTAAACCACACGCCGGTCAGTCCTGCGCCGTCTGCCGCCAGCAAGATTTTCCCCAGCGGAGAATCATACCATTGAGTATATGTCATCTTTATCCTCAGGTCATCACATTTCAAAACAGGTTTAATCTACGTCAAATATACCGTATCCGTATACATCTTTTAAAACTCGTACGCTGCGGTGAGTCTGATAAAGCTGTTGCGAGCAAATTGTCCGAGGTTTCCGGTTCTTTTACCGCCGAAAATACCGACATTACAGTCGATAAGCAAGGTTGCGAGTTGCCAGTGGATACCGGGCATAATGCAAAAGTCTGCGTCCTCAAGCCCGACAATAGTGCCGAGCTTCCATTCAAAAGAATTACGCAAGAGGGTTTGCGATACGGAAAATGCCAGCTTTGTATCGATCGCTTTTTTACCGGCTTCGACATCGTAGCTTTGCGTACCGATGCTATTGTGATGCAGCCTAATATTTTCCGCTATGTTTACACTGAGCGTAAAGCCGAGCGGTGCGGAATAAACTGCCCCTGCATTCCATGCAAGCGAGGGGTTGTATATGGAAGGATTATTTCCCGATAAGTCCGAAGTGATATTTGCAGCGAGTTCCGCGCTCAGCGATACCGAACCGATACCGACGCCGTAGTCGAGTCCGATATGGTGATAGGGATTATACAAGCCGGTAAGGATAACGGAATGTCCCCCCGCAGATTCCGTTTTAAACGCAAGCTCCGGCAGCCGTCCGTAAAAATACTGCACACCTAAGTCATGCTTACCGCCTACGGCAGCCGTAAGCCGCCCGCCGCCCTGCGAATAGGCAAGAGTATCGGTAACGGGCGGATTAAACGGGTTTACCGACGGATTATTCCATATCCGGTCAAACTGATGCGAATACCAGCGGTCGGATGTTCCGGTAACAATGCGGTTCCCTTCAAACACGGGCAAATATACGCCCTCCAGTTTGAGGTCGTGTGGAAGGTACACGGCGGCGGATATGAGCGGGCGGGCAATTTTCATCTCCTGCGGGGCATACATCAGCGTAAGGTCGGTTTTGTCGCGAGGATTGACGATATCAAGCACGCTTAAACTTTCCGCCCGCCCCCAGTTCATCTTTTGGATACCGCCGGTAATGACTACCGAACTAAAGAGCATTTTAAGATATGCTTCGTCAATCCACGGAGCAATCTGAGACTCTTCGGGAAAAACAGCCTGCGTTTTGCCGAGCAGGGGAGCGAGGGTTTTACCATTAAGCTTAACACCGAAATAGGCTTCCGTCATCGGCGCGGTTGCATGAACGTGCAGCTTTCCTTCAACCAGCGAGCCGGGCTGTACATCCTTAAAAGTCTTAAAATCGTTAAAATAAAAAGAGCCGCCGAGGGAAAGCTTTCCGCCTATATTAACCGAAAAAGCACTGCCCGATTCCGCCTCGCTGTCATCAAACCCGAAGTCATCGGCTGCCTCTTCCGCATTCAACGCCGCCGCGCAGCACAGACAAAATAGAATACCCGCCAGTATTGAGATTTTTTTCATCATCTTCCCCCATCTTTTGAAATATACGGCGCATCTACTTCGTTTCTGCGCACAAATTAATCCTCAACGTATCAAAGATACGCCTGCGGTTAATTTGTGCTTGCGCCTCGTATCTACACCGTCTCTTTCAAAAGGCTGACGAAACAGCCCCATTATTCTGCGGGCAACCGCACCAAACAGTCTGATGCGTTTACCTTCCTTGGGGTGAAATTTTGAATAAAATTTCACCCCCTTTTTTCCGTAAGCAAGGTAAATGCATCAGACTGGTGCTACACATATCGCAAAATAAGCGGCTGGAGCAGCATTTGAACCGCGTAGCGGTGAAACTCTGCTGATACAGCCGCTTATTTTGCGGGGTTATATGCCAAACTGTCTGATGCATTTACCTATAGCTTAGACAACGGTATAATCTCCGGCGCGGTATTTTCACCTTCCATTGCAGAAAATTCGCTGAGCAGTTTCTTACCGCCGGAAGATATCCGCGTCGGTATTTTTATGATGACCTTGAGGTAGAGGTCGCCGGTTCTGCCGCTTGCTGCGGGGACACCTTCGCCGCGTACCTTGAGCGCATCGCCGTGCTGCGTACCTGCGGGAATTTTTACCGTCAGGCGTTTATCATCCAGTGATTTTACGGTTATCTCTCCTCCGAGCGCAGCTTGCGTCATCGAGATGGGAATTACGCAGTACAGATCGTTCCCGTGCCGTTCAAATAAGTGATGCGGCTTAATAAAGATAAATACATAGAGATCGCCGTAATCGCCGCCGCCTGAACCTGCATTTCCCTGTTTTGGAATGGTGATGCGCTTGCCTTCTTCAACACCGGCGGGAATGGTGATGATGATTTTTTGCTTTTTCCGCTCTAAGCCGGAACCGCCGCATTTCTTGCACGGGTTTTCGATAATAGTTCCCGCGCCGCCGCATCGCCGGCAGGTGCTCGCGATGGAGAAAAAGCCGGTGTTCTGCCGTACCTGTCCGGTACCCTTGCAGTCGGGGCACATCTTTCTGCCGCCCCCGCCGGCGCTTCCAGAACCCTTGCATTCCGTACAGTGCTCATCGCGCGAATACTGTATTTCAATCTTCTTGCCGTATACGGCGTCGGTAAAGTCGATCTGCAAGTCATACCGGAGGTTTGCACCTCGTGCGGGGCCGCTGCTTCGTGAAGAACCGCGGCTCGATGAACCGAACCCGCCGAATCCTCCGAACCCGCCTCCGCCGAATAAGCTTTCGAACAAGTCGGAAAGCCCGCCTCCGCCGCCGAAGATGTCTTCAAAACCTTGGAATGCGGATGGATCAAAACCGCCGCCCATATTTTTAACACCGTCAAAACCGTATTGGTCATAGACGCTGCGTTTTTTGTCGTCAATAAGCACTTCGTAGGCTTCAGTCGCCTCTTTAAATTTTTCTTCCGCTTCTTTATTTCCGGGGTTTTTATCGGGGTGATATTGAATTGCCAATTTGCGGTAGGCTTTTTTTATTTCATCGGCGGTAGCGGTCTTTGCTACGCCCAATACCTCATAATAATCTCGTTGTGCCAAAATAAGCTCCTAGGGTTCCATCATAAATAATGTATAATAACAATAAATAGACTAATAAAGCAATAACGCAAATACCGCCATTAAGGGATTCCGCATTATAAAAATGCTAGAGACTTTTTCTCATCGTTATGAGAGCACTTCTACTTCCTGTACGGTTAAGCCGGTTACCTGTACGATCTTCTGGAGGGGATCCCCGAATTGTTTTAATATTCGTGCTGTTTCAAGAGCCTTTTGTCGAGAACCTCTTACTTCACCTTCAGCAAGGCCTCGCTCGACCCCAGCGTTGAATTGCGTCTCTGAGATGGTCGTTATATCGCTTTTCAGTTTCATTCTTGACTCATACAACTTCCGTTCTGTCGGTGATAAAGTTAATACGTCTATTTTTTCATTCAGCATTTGTAATACCGGTGACGTCGTTGCTATCATCGCTCGCTCCTTTTTATCAGTTGCTCCTATAAAACGCAGCCAGTTAATAAGCTGACCTCGTTTACCAGCCGCTTTCCCTTCTGCTTTCGCCCTTTTTGCTGCTTGCAAGTCCAAAAAATGTATTTCAAGTACATCCGTCAGTATGCTATGCACTGTTTTTTCTTGTAACAGGTACTCTGAATGAATAGCGTCATTGAGCTTGAAACCGTCTGCAATAATATTGATTGCAATACATCTATGCAGTTTATCATACGATTCTCCGGCTTTAAAATCAGCCGTGTACATTTTTGCCCAATAGAACATATCAGGGAGGCTTTTCTTTTTTTTCGATAAAAAGAAAAGTCCCCCTATAACCCCCAAAAGAAAAACGGCGACTTAGGGTTCCACCCTAAGAACCCGCCTTGGTTCAAATGGTTTGTTCTAAAAAAAGCTGAGCAGTTAAGCTTTTTTACGCAACTCCGTTTCAGTAGCGGCACGGATGCCGCTGGTTACAGCAGAAACGATGTTTCAGCTGTGCTGAAACTCGCTCTTTCCATCGTACACGGATGTACGATGGAAAGAAACGCATAATCGTTTGTGAGGGTTATCTGTAGTTCGTCTTCCATACCTGTAGAAAGTATAGGGTATCCGGATATAAAATGCAATGTGTGGAATGCAGGAGAAAATGCAAGACTGAGGGCAAAGTATAATGAAGTATATTTATGAAGAGGATAGTGCTGTGTACAACATTTTTAGGTAGTTATAATGCGGAATCCCTGTAATCGGTAATGGGGTAACGCCCCGGCGCGAATGCACTTGGCAGAATTTGAATACACTGACTAAACAAGCTGCACATTATATGATATACTTAGCCCGTTGTGAAACATATTAAACATTTTTGCATCAGTTTATTTCTATTTCTCATTTTATCGCTCCCCTGCCCTGCTCAGTCGCTTACCGGTATCTGGGAAAACTCCGAACGTTTTATTGAGTTTACCGAAAAGGATGGCAACACCGTAGCAGATACGCTGAGGATAGTCTTAAAGACCTATTATCGTTTTGTGTACGATGACATGGGCACCTATCCCATTATTGCGGAACAAGACAAGGGCGGAAATATTTATTCGCTGCAGATTCGATATCCGGGATTTAAAATCCCGATAACGACGAGCGTATGGGTGCATGCAGGCGGTTTATTCACCTCATTTTATAAAAAAATTCCGTTCACTTTTCCGGCTGAAAGGCAACAAAATAATCCGCAATCGGGAATCGACGCATCACTGCAACCGACCGGTTTGGATGGTTTTTGGGTTGAGCAAGGCTTTCGTGACGGAATTTTGATATATCAACAGGAAGCTCCTCCTTTTTTCGACGCTTTCTTCTTCAATGGAACACAGTATATCAGATTCCGTTATTGGACAGGCGATTTTGAATATAAAGATAAACGCGCCGAATTTACATTCAATGACGGGGCGCCGGTAGCCGTACCGAAGTTTATACGGCAATATGATACAGTATACAGTTGCATTACCGATAATGGGTCAAAACTGAAAAACTACGAAAAGGGAACTTTGTCGATCGAGAGCGATAATGGCGGTATGCGGCGATTGACACTTACACCGCAAGGAGGCGGGCCGGGTGCTCATGCAACAGGCGATGTCTATCCTCATCAAAGGTATCCGAAGATTCAAGCCCTTCCTTTATACTACAATATATCGGATGGAGCTTTCGCATTCGGCGAACCTTTTTTAACTCGATCGTCGATTTCGGATTTGCAGGAAGAGATAACACGGCATAACAGCCTAAAACGGCCGCCGCCTGAGCCGCTTCTTAAAGCCGATGAGCTTGATTTTTATTGGGAACGGATTAAGGAAATACGTAAGGAAAACTAAATTGAGGACAAAATGTCTCTAATTAATTGTTGATTTGACATTCCTCTTGATAAATATGTAAACCTGTGTAAAATTGCGAATAACCGGTTTTCACAGGCTACGTTTAAACAGGTTTTTGCAGCATTTATGCAAATGGGAGATTTTACTATGAAAGAATCGCTGAAAAAATATCATGGAGTTTTCCCGGCATTTTATGCCTGTTATGATGATAACGGCGCTATTTCCCCCGATCGAGTTGAGCGGTTTACCGACTATTTGATTCAAAAAGGTATCAACGGTTTATATGTCGGCGGCAGTTCCGGCGAATGTATTTATCAGACCATCGAAGAACGAAAACTCGTGCTTGAACATGTAATGAAGATTGCAAAAGGAAAGATACCCGTCATTGCTCACATTGCGGCTCCTGCAACCCGGCATAGTATTGAACTGGCCGAACATGCGGAAAAATACGGAGCGGACGCCATTGCCGCAATTCCGCCTATTTATTTTGTATTGCCGGAAGACGCCGTTTTCCATTACTGGACGGATATGGCCGCTGCAACCGGCCTTGATTTTATTATTTACAATATTCCGGGAACAACGCAGTACAACCTTTCGATGAATCTGTTTAACAGAATGCGCGAAAATAAAAAGGTGATCGGCATTAAGAACAGTTCAATGCCGGTACAGGATATCCAAAAATTTAAGGCGGCCGCCGGTGAAGATTTCGTTATCTTTAACGGCCCCGATGAACAGTTTATTGCCGGCCGCGTTATGGGCGCTTCTGCTGGAATCGGCGGAACCTACGCAGTGATGCCGGAACTTTTTATTGCAGCGGACGCTTGCGTAGAACGCGGCGATATGACACGCGCGTTGGAAATTCAAAATGCCGTAAACGATATCATCTATGCTGCACTGAAATGCCATGGAAATCTCTACAGCGTCTTTAAAGAAATCTTAAAACGGAAGGGTATGAACATCGGTACCGCACGGCTGCCGCTTGCCCCCGTTACCGCCGAAGACGAACCGGTTATTCGCTCGATTAATGAAAAAATAGATAATGCAATCGCAAAATTTACCGCAAGATGAAATTTAAGATTTTAGTTATCGACGACGAAAAAAATATCCGTGAAGGGCTCCAGATGGCGCTTGAAGACGAAGGCTACGAGGTACTGACTGCGGAAGACGGAACCGACGGCCTGCAAAAAGCGCTGTCTGAGGTGGTGGACCTCGTTATCACCGACTTGCGGATGCCGGGCGTCGGCGGGCAGGAACTTCTCCGCAGGGTAACTTCGGAAACGCCGGGCGTGCCGGTTATTGTGCTGACCGGCCACGGCACCGTCGAAACCGCCGTCGAAGCGATGCGCATGGGCGCTTATGATTTTTTAACCAAGCCGCTCGACCTTGACCGGCTTTCTCTGCTGGTAAAACGCGCCCTCCAGAACCGCGAACTGGTGTTGCAGCACCGTGAACTTGTCGAGCAGATGCAGTCGGATAAAACATTCGAGCACATCATCGGGAAGAGCGCGGCGATGGAACACGTGTTTGAGATGATTAGAAAGGTGGCGCCCTCCCGTGCCTCCGTGCTTATCACCGGCGAAAGCGGCGTCGGCAAGGAACTGATTGCCAGTGCAATACACAACCTTTCTCCGCGGAAAAAGAACAGCTATGTTAAGGTACACTGCGCCGCGCTTGCGGAAAGCCTGCTGGAAAGCGAGTTATTCGGGCACGAAAAAGGCGCGTATACCGGCGCGGTCAGTCAAAAACGGGGACGCTTTGAACTTGCGGACGGCGGCACAATCTTTTTGGATGAGATCGGAGAAATCAATCAGAGTTTGCAGATAAAAATACTGCGCGTACTGCAGGAAAAGCAATTTGAGCGGGTGGGCGGCGAAAAGTCCATCACCGTCGATACCCGCCTGATCACCGCGACTAACCGCGATCTTGAAAAAGAGGTTGCCGACGGTACATTCAGAAGCGATCTCTATTACCGTCTGAATGTCGTGCACATCCACGTGCCGCCGCTGCGGGAACGGAAAGAGGATATTCCGCTGCTGATTGCCGCCTTTATCAAGGAATTTACGGAAGAAAATGCAAAACAGATTACCGCCATTGAGCCGAAAGCCCGCGCAGCGCTCTATGCCTACGACTGGCCCGGCAATATCCGGCAGCTGCGGAACTGTCTGGAAAGCGCTGTCGTGATGAGTTCTGACGATACGATCCGCCTCTCCGATTTACCCGAGCCGGTACGCGAAGCGGAGCAAACGTCTTCCATCCGCATCCAAATCGGGACACCGCTTGCCGAAGCGGAGCGGCACATCATCATGGAAACCCTTGCGGCCTATAATGGGAATAAATCGAAAACCGCCGATATACTCGGCATCGGACGCAAAACCTTGCATAGAAAACTGGACGACTTCGCCGCACACTCTAGCGATGCCGCCGATTCGGGTGCAGAGTAGCCCGTGAGCACGGGAGCAAACCGGCTGGCAACATTGAAAACGGAACCATAATGACGGCGCATTAATCTTCAAGTTCCGAATAAAATCGGTCAATGAGCTGTTGTTCACATTCGGCGTATCGCCCGTCGATAAAAAGAGATAAATAGGTATCTTTAAATTGAAGCCAGCTTTCAGCTTCTTTTTCAGGAATAATCGGATAAAAGAACACCTCATTGCTTTGAGCCGCTTGCAAATCGCCGGGAGCATCGCCCAGTTTTAACATACAGCCGTCTCCATATCCGCCGGTCTGTTTTAATGAGGCAAGCACTTGCTTTTTACTGCCGTTTTCTTGCGTAAAAATACCGTTCACAAATTTTGTTAAACCGGCTTGCTCCCATTCGGCAGTTACGGCAGCATTATTGGCCGAACTGACAACGGCTATATCCGCAACGGCATAAATGGTTTCGATACTTTCGTAAACATGGGGGAAAGGGATGCGGTCTTCCAGCGGTATTGAAGCAATCTTCTTATTTACATTTATCGACCATTGCTCGGCAAGAGCAAAAATAGGATGCCCAACAGTTTGATACGCCTGTCTGATACCTTCGTTCGACAACTTTCCGCCCGAATTGAGAAAGCACTCATACGCTTCCAATCCGTCAACAGGAATAAAATGCTTGTCGATATACCGGCATACCTCAAAAAAGCCTTTAAAGCGATTTATTGCCCGCTTTTTGCTGAATAGATTGACTTTATTCCAATAGTGCAGAATCGGTTCCGCATGTTCCTGTAAATTGAATATATTTACCAACTCCGGCCCGAAAGCACGATAATGTTTGAGGTTCATCGTATCCATAGCGCAGCCGTCGCTGTCGATACAAACTAAAAAATCCTTCTTTCGTTGAAAGTCCATTCCCACCCCTTCTCTATCAGGACGGACGCTCAACACTCGATTATCTTGAGATGCCCCCTGCGTCACTGTGGTATTGTAATTTAGGGAGCTTTTTTTAAGAAAGCATCCTTAAAGCCTAGTTTTTGGAATGTTTCCAAAGCTGCGCCTCGTTCATCCTTTTGCAGCGGTCCGACATATACCTTGTAAAAGACATCTTTCGCCGTAGAAGATTTTTCTATAGCAACGGGATACTGTTTACCGTACATTTGCACAAAGCTTTCCACATTCAGCATATCCTTAAACCGTCCGACTTGCACATAAAAATATCCCTTTGTGAGAACATTTGCCGTATAAGCTTCTTCGGCGGGCTGTGTAACGGCAGCTACCGCAGGCTTACTTTCTTTCTGTAAAGGAATATCTTCGCTGTTCGGAGCTCGCGGTTCGGACGGCACCAACATGACATGTTGCTCAACAGATTCATCCTTCGAGCTATCTTTCTCCGGCAGAACTTCCACAGCTGCAACGATCTCCGGTTCGTTTTGCAGCTCCTCTACTTCTTCCGCCTGCTCTTCATTCGGCTCAACGGCAATAAGCGCCGGTTCCTCTACAGGATCTTCCGTATCTTTTACCGGTTCTTCCTCACCAACAACCTCCGGCTCCGGTTCGATTGAGGGTGAAACTTCCGGAACCGGTTCTGGGGTATCCTTTAAGGCGGTGGCTTCCGGAACATTTGTTTCTACTACTTCCTGTACCGGCTTTGCATATTCGTCGAAGGAAGCGGTAGCCTCTTGAGTCGGCGGCTTTTGGACTGGAGCGGCACCCGGTACCGGTTTTTCAGCTTCCGCGGCATATTCGGATTGTGCAAGCAGCTCTGCCGGTTCGGTGACCTCAGAAACGGTAGAAGGTACCGACACAAACTCAGGTTCCGGCAAGACCGGTTCGGATACTTCGGCTATCGGAGTAACAGGTTCTTCCGGTGCAATTTCCATTGCAGGTTGTATCGGCTCCTCCACTTCGACTACTTTCTTTTTTGCAGCCTGATCGGAGTGTCGTACTTTCGGTTCTACCGGTTCGGATACTTCCGGAGGTGCCGGTTCGGCTTGAACAGGTTCTTCATACGGACGTTTTCGGCTGTCATCGTTTTGTACCGTTTTTTTTGCAGGGATAACCTGAGGCTGCTTGGCTGCCGGTTTTTCAGGGACGACCTTTGGAGCGGATCTTTTATTTTCAACTTTACCTAAAAGTACCGGATCAGCGCCTTCCTCGGCTACCAACGGCGGTACCGACACCCGCACGCGTACGGTATTTCCTTCTTTTATCGCTAAAGCAGCCGCTAAATCGGGAGATACCTTTACCAGCAAACCGTCGGATCCCGTATTACCGATAATAACGGCACGAGAAGTTATATTTTGCTCCAAATTGGTGATTTCGATAAGCGTATGTTTCGGGAGTATATCACTGGATGCAAAAAGACCTGAAGGAAAATCTTTTTGTACTCCCGCAGCAGCATTACCTTCCCATACTGCCCACATAAGTGCAGCACTTAGTATTAACATAGTTAGGACAGCTATTGTTTTTTTGATCATCCGTATCCCCTTCCGTTATAAAATTTCCAACATGCTTGTACCGATAGCTTTACCGGCGCTTTTTATTTTCTGCCTCAGTTCAATTTCAGGTATTGTTTCCGGATCGATCTTCTTTTCAAAAATCACTTTTTGGGAAGAAAAATCGATGAACTTCCATTGTAAAGTCTTCCATTCGATTGCTAAGCGTTGTCTATTCACAGTGTCGTAAATAGCTTGCTTATATTCACAATACAGCGCAACAACATAGTCAAGCGATGAATCGAAGCGTTTTATCAACGAAGCATTATCCTTATATTGCTCATATTTTCCTACTATATATTCAACGCTGGTTGCTACCATTCCGTGATCGAAACAGAAGTCAAAAAGCTCGGTTTCAAGCGCCGTAGTCAGTTCGGCTGCTTCGGCAGGAGCATCGGAATTATAAATACAAGTAAAACCGATCGTTTTTGCATATACCACACCATAGAGCATAGTGCAGCATAAAAGCACTATCGGCACTCGCTTTCTCATAGTATATTCTCCGTAATCAATATCGGCAAAATAAAAAAAGGATAAAGGATAAACGCTTAGGCGTTTTAAAGGAAAAGTTACATATTACATATGAATTTAATATTACAAACGCGCTACTTCAGGCTTGAGAAATACTGTGCCCACTGTCATACTACTCGTAAGCACCGGCATCGATGTAGGTCTCCGGCGTAATACACGCAACGGAAGCGGTACTTGACAAGAAACCGTCAAGGATTATTCACAGCACTTCCGTTTTCCAGTCTCTTATCGTTCGTTTTTCTTCATCAAATCCCGCACCAATGAGCACTATCTTCTGCCCTCTTCCCTTGTACGGCGCCGCATACTCTTGCGTTTTTATCTGGTTGAGAGCTTCTTCCGCACTACCGTTGCCGGAGAGCTTGAACTCAAAAATATAAATACTATCTGTTGTTTGCACCACACAGTCAGCTCTTCCCTTTGCAGAATGCACTTCCGTCTGTACAAACTGTCCCATCAGTGCAAAGACAAGATACACTGCCGTCTGATAGTTCTGTTCCCTCAGTTTCAGTTTTTCCTTCGGTAAAGCATCATACGGTATGCTTGAGATAATCGCTTGCATCCGCTCCATAAACTCATCCACTTTGCCATTACGGATGTCCTGTACAAACCGTCCTATCCATACCCCCGTTTGACCGAACGGTACGTCAGAGTATGCCGGTAAAAGATTATGCAAAAAGCCGTATCTCACTTCATTATTCGGAAATCCCAGTCGATACAGCCTCAGATCGCTGATATATTCCTTGATGGTTAAATACCCCGCTTGAAACAGAATCGGTAACGCATCTTGAGCCACCGCGCGATAGGTTTGCAGTCCTTCTTCGTCCAACTCAACATTGCCATCAAGGTCGGGAATATAATAGTGTGCTTCTTTTAAGAAGTTGACCAAAAAAGTCGGCGTTCCCGTGCCGAACCAGTAGCTTTTGATCTCTTTATCATCCAAGACATTAAGAAGACTATAGGGATTATACATCCCTTCTCCAGCCGGGTGGAATAGATAGCCGTCATACCATTGCTTTAAGGCTGCAAGCGCCTCAGTATAATCAAATCCTTGCTTTTGCGCTAACGCTTGTATCTCCGGCTGAAAATTTGCTTCAAGTTCTTTTTGACTTATGCCGCACATACCGGCGTAAGACTCATGCAGACTAATATCTTTGAGGTTATTCAGATCGCTGAAAATACTGATTTTACTGAACTTGGTTACCCCTGTTAAAAACGAAAACCGGATGTATTGATCGCAACTTTTTATGACAGAGTAAAACGCTTTGAGCATATTGCGATAGTGTTCGTTCAGCTCTTCATTTACTCCCATCGTTTGCAGAAGCGGCTTATCGTATTCGTCTACGAGGATGACAACTCGTTTACCCGTTTGCTGATATGCAGCTTGTATCAGGGATGTAAACCGCTTAGCATGAGAGAGACCGCTCTTTTTCAGATTGTATTTCGGCTCTTCGGTATCTAAAAAATAACTAAGCGTTTCATCTAAAGCTCCGGTAAGTTCATATTGTCCGGTATTAAAATCCAAATACAGTACCGGATATGCTTGCCATGCCGGTCGCTTCTCTTGTCCAGCCTGTTCTTCCTCTGCTTTTTCAAGATACAAATCTTTGAACAGCTCTTTTTGCCCGCGGAAATATGCAGCGAGTGTCGAAAGAAACAAACTCTTGCCGAACCGGCGCGGACGGCTTAAGAAATACGGATTGGAGCCTTGCACAAGCTGCCACAGAAAGGCTGTTTTATCTATATAAACATATCTGTCACGGCGGAGTTTTTCAAAACTTTGGATGCCGAGCGGTAGTTTGCGCGGTGCGTTCATACCGGTAGTATAGCAAGATTATTGTATTAAGCCTATCCTGGTACACTACCGAACGAACTCCGCATTATGCTGCTACCGGCAAGAAGGCAAGCCGTTGAGTGTCCGCCCCTTGATATGTTGTGGATGTAAGCTCCTATTTATCAAACTCAAAGCCGGTATAGGTCTTTTTCAGTATTGTTATTAAGCGCTAATTTCTAAGTAACTTGGAAAGTTCCCCTACCCGTGCAAAAAGCTCAGTATAGTGCTGCGCATTCTGCTTGGACTGCTGCACAAAGGCATTGTCCTCCACATGACCGAGTACGGCATCCCGCTCAGCCCGATTCCGATAGGTAATATCGCGGAAGTGATTGGTGTAGTCTTTTTTCTTGGTGATAAGAACCTGCGCTTCGATGTAGCGGTTCAAGCGGAGCGCTTCGTCAAGGTAGGTTCGCCACTGTGATTCGGTAAGGGCGGAAACTCCGGCGAGCCGGCAAAGTACGCTGTAGGCATGTTCTGCGCGGTCAAAGGGATACCGTTCCCAGAGCCGGTCGTATTCGGCGTGGATTGCATGCCACGAATTGAACTCCCCTGCCCCAACCCTGCTGCGAAGCCGGTCATATTCGTCCTCGCGTATCAGCTGCCCGCCTGCATTGACCCACGGGATTG
>ERZ772960.2476-NODE-2476-length-13321-cov-17.459445_pt1 | contig 13321 bp, 13 predicted proteins | sample MGYA00580678_ERZ772960 | MGnify/ENA primary metagenome ERZ772960 (study PRJEB29015, sample SAMEA2737930) | human oral metagenome | biome: human oral; feature: human-associated habitat; material: dental | place: China | collected 2059 ... | reverse complement strand
CACGACGTCCTTAAGGGCCGGGACGTCCCAGAAGCCGGCCTTGACGCCTGCCTCCGATGGCGGTTTACCAAGAATCTCCCCCAGCTCCTCCTTCCGCGCCCGCTTGAGCTTTGCCGCGTTCTCGTTGCCGGCGTGACCGGTTACCACGGAGCTCAGCCTGGCCTCCCGCCACTGCGACAGCCACTCACGTACCGTCCCCACGGCCCGCTCGACCATCTCCGCGATAATATCCAGGCCGACGCCGCGCCAGGCGTACAGAATCGCCTCCGCCTTCATTCTCACAAGCTTGTAGGTGTCCGAACGCTTCTTCCACCTGATGAGGATGTTCCGCTCCTCGTTCGTCATGTCGATCTGCACGAGACTATCCTATGTCAGATGCTCCGCAAACGCCAACCAGGAATCCCGCAGCAACTGCCCCAGAATGCTGTTTTGTTTAATTCCGGCCATCGCTGTCCGGCAGGCCACGATAGAGGCTCAGGGCCTGCCGGTAAGCGGCCACGGCCTCCTCATCATCTCCCATCGTGCGGAGGATGACTGCGGTATTGCGCAGGCAGTTGGCCTGCTGCTCGCCGTCCTGCAGACCGCGGTAGAGATCCAGCTCCTGCTGGTTGGCGGTCATAGCGTCCTCATAGCGTCCTGTTGCATACAGGGCGACGCCGATGTTGTACAGGCAGCTGGCCTGCTGCTGCTCGCTGTCCGGCAGGCCGCGATAGAGGTCCAGGGCCTGCCGGCAGGCGGTTAGCGCTTCCTCCTCGCGGTCGGTATCTCCCAGAACGAGGCCAACATTGAACAGGGTGTTGGCCTGCTGCTGCTCGGTGCCCGACAGGCAGCGGTAAAGGTCCGCGGCCTGCCGGTAGGCGGCCACAGCCTCTTCGTCGTTTCCCATCGCGCGGAGGGCGACGCCGATGTCGTGCAGGCAGCCGGCCTGCTGCTCGCTGTCCGGCAGGCCGCGATAGAGGTCCAGGGCCCGCCGGTAGGCGGTCACGGCCTCCTCGTGGCGCCCCTCGGCTCCAAGGCTGTGGGCCGCGGTGAACGCGTCGTACGCCGCGCGCCGTGGCTCTTCGTCCTGCTCACCCGTCATCGTCGCCTCCCCACGGTGGTCACCTGCTGAGCCGTATTTCAGCACATTGTGCGCGACCGAGGCAGCCCCCTGCACCGGTCGGATGCTGCCGGCACGGCTGCACCCGGTCAGGGCGCCAGGCGGGCCGGGCACAGGGAAGAAGGTTCCGCGCCGGGCAGGCCGGGCACAGGGAAGGAAGTTCCGCGCCGGGCAGGCCGGGCGTGCGGAGGACCTGGGGCGGCGGGGTGATCCACGGCGACGGTGGGGACCGCTTCCGTCAGATGTAGTGAGGCCCGTCGCCGGGGCGGGCCGTCACCGCAAGGAGTGCTGCCATGCGCACGGTCCCCGTTGACGAGGACGACCTGATGATCCCAGGGGCGTCCCACCTCGCCGAGTCCTTTCTCGGCACGGTCCTGGAGCTGGAGCGCCGCAGCGGGCTCGGCCTGGGCTTCGACGTCGTCGACTCGGGCGGCCGGCTGCGGCTCCAGGCCCCCGTCCGGTTCCGCGACGGCGGGCGGCGCCGCCCGCCCCATGTCTTCGAGGTCCGCGCCGACCCCGTCGGGTCGAGGCTCAACACGGGGTGGATGCTGGCCGTGAAGGAGCACGGTCCTCTCAGCCGCCTTGCCTCCCTGCTCGGCGGCGGGCCGGGGCGGGGGCGAGGGCCGGGACGCGCCGACGCCGGATCGGAGGCCGCCCGGGCCCGGCTGACCCTGATCCGCTCCTTCCACGACCTGGTTCTCCTGCCGGCTGTGGAGATCCTCGTGGCCGAGGTCGACAACGGGCCGACGCGCAGGAGGCCGCGATGATGGATCTTCCCACGGCCCTCCGGGCGGGGCTGTGCATTCTCCAGCTGGTCCTGGTCCTGGCTCTGGCGCGGTTTCCGCTTGAGCGGGCCGGAGGCCATGATGGGCTCAGGCTCGCCCGCGACGCGGCCGTCGGGGTCTCTCTCCTGCCGGTGCCGGTCCTGGGGCCGGCCCTCGGGGCTGCGACCCTGATCGCCCTGGTCGTCCTGCGCAGACGGGCCGACGACGGCGCCCGCGCGGCCCTCTCACGGCTCGCCTCCTCCGCGCTGCTGCCGGGCCGGACCGCCTGGTGGGGTCGGGACGACAGGGCGTCCGATAGGCGGGTCCGCTCGACTCTGTCGGCTCGGCCGCCGGTGCAGAGTCTGCCTGAGCGGCCGAAGGCAACGGGTCTGGCGAGCTCGCCGCCCCTCTCAAGGCCCAATGGTCGGAGGCCGGCCTGTCAGGCATCCCCGCACCTGATTAAGGCATTCGCGATCGCCCGCCTGCTGCCCAGGCGCCCGGCCGCCAGAAAGCCTGCGTGAGAGCCGCCTTTCGGCAGAGCCCTTGCACCCCTCAGGCGGGATCTCGGCCCGCTCGCGTCATCGCCTGGCCAGGAGCGCCCCGGCCCCTGTCCGTCAAACAGACGCGCGGGGCTCCTCGTTGACTGGCTCCAGCGTCACCGTCCCGACTACCGCGACGTCGTCAGCTCCACCGAGGCCGAGCTCCTCGACGCCGTCGCCGCCCGCCTTATCGCCGAGCTTCCCGGCTGACGAGATCCCCGGCCGGCCCCGACCGCCCCGCCCTCCGGTGAGCAGCTGCTGCGCTCCCGGGCGCGCGGCGTGCGACGCATCCTCAACCGCGAAGGAGAACTGCCTTGAGCCCCATCGACAACCGTCCTGAAACTCGGCGCGGCGGGCCCGAGAAGCCCGAGCACCTCGGACTCGCCCTGCGGCAGGCCCTGCGCTGCCCCGACCCCGGCCTGGCGGGCCAGGTCTTCACCGACCGACTCCTCGGCGTCGTCGCCCGCCAGGGGCCCGACGCCCGCATCACCCTGACCCTGAGCGCCGAGCGCGACGGCGAGGTCCGGGTTCGCGTGGACGCCGTCGGGGCCAGGCCCACCCTCGCCCAGGACCTCGCCTGGTGCTCCGAGGGAGTCCACGAGTGGGAGGAGGCCGCCCCGGGCGAGGGGCCGCCCGCCCCCAGCGTCCTGCGCGAGGTCGTCGCCGCAGTCGCCCGCTACTCGCCCTGCCTCGCACCGGGGGCGGGGACGGGCGGTGCCCTGCCCGGCATGGACGCGTCCGTCCTCACCCAGTCCCCGCCCGACGCCGACCGGGCCTGGACCCGGCGCCCCCTGGGCACCTGGCCCAACCCCGCGGCGAGCTCGGCACTCGTCATGACCCGCGCCCTGCGCAGTACGGGCGCGACCCTGCGCATCCACCTCGCCCCGGCCGGCTCCGCCGAGACCTGGATGCTCCAGGAGACCGCGCTGGCCACCGAGGGGAGGGCCGGCGCCGAGACGATGATGGAGTACGTCGGCGTCCCCGTGCGCATGCGCTTCCTACTGGGCACAGACCTCGACGACGACATCCCGGCGCGCGTCGCCGTCGCCCTTGACGGCTGGGCCAGCGACCTCGAGATCATCCCGCTGCCCGCCGACGAGGACGCCGAGGAGGTGTGGGCGGGCAGCCGGCGCACCCTGCAGGGCCGGGCCGTACCGCGCGGCATGGCCCGCGGCCTGGTGCGCCTCCCCGTGCCGGGCGAGCAGACCGGTGTCATCGGCATCCGCTGCGTCATGCCGACGACGCCGGTGGTCCCGCTCATCGACGCGGTCCCCGCCGAGGGGCTGCGTCTGGGGACCGCCCTGGACTCCATCGGCTCGCGCACCGACGTGCGCATCGGCCTGGAGCAGCTGTGCCAGCACGTCCACCTGCTCGGGGCCTCCGGCGCGGGCAAGTCCACTCTCCTGGCGTGCGCCGTCGCCCAGGCCGTCGAACACGGCCTGGGAGTCACGGTCATCGATCCCCACGGCACCCTCGTGAGCCGCTGCGTGGACGAGCTGCCCGACGGCGGTGCTGCCCGCACCCACTTGGTCCGCACCGCCGACCTGGACCGGCCCACCCCGGTCAACCCCTTCGCGGGGCGCGACTTCGAGACCATGGTCGGGGAGGTCCTCGAGGTCCTCTACGCGATCTTCGACCCCAATCGCACCGGTATTATCGGCCCGCGCTTCGAACGCATCTTCCGTCAGACCATGGGGGCCGCCAGGGCCCTGTTCGGGGACCGCGCCACCATCAGCCTGGTTCCGGAGCTGCTGGCGAGCAAGGAGCGCATCGCCGTCGTCGCCCGCGCGATCCGCCGCACAGACCCGCGCCTGGCGCGAGAGCTCGGGACCGAACTCGCTGGAAACCACTCCAACGAGCTCTCGGACATGCTCGCCTGGGTCAACTCCAAGTTCGACCGCGTCCTGCGCTCGCCCGCCATGCGAGCCGCCTTCGGCTCCGGCTGCGAGGCGATCGACGTCCAGGGCGTCATGGACCGCGGCGAGGTGCTCCTCATCGACCTGGCCGCGCCCCGCATCGGCCAGGACCAGGCCGCCTTCATCGGCATGACCTGGATCATGGAGCACGCCCTGGCCATGGCCGTCCGCAGAAGGCGCCGCCCCCACCTCCTCGTCATCGACGAGGCGCAGCTCTTCCGGGCCGGGGGCCTTCCCGAGCTCCTCGCCGAGGGGCGCAAGTTCGGCGTAGGCGTCCTGCTGGCCCACCAGCACATGGGGCAGCTCTCGACGGAGCTCGCCGGCTCCCTGGAGGCCAACGCCTCCACCGTCATGGGGATGCGCTCCTCCATCCGGGACGCCGTGCGCGTCGAGGCGCGCATCGGCACCTGGGTGGGCGGGTCCCTCAGCCGCCTGCCCAATATGCACGTCGCCACCACCCTGGCCACCCCGACCGGGCAGACGCAGGCCTTCACCCTCGTCGTCGACCACAACGAGCGCGCCGACGCCCTCAGCCGCGAGCGCCCCGGGGCGGCCGGGCGCAATCGTCGGATCGTCGAACGCCGCGCCGCTCGACGGCATCTCGGCCTGGGCGACATCGGCATCCTGGGCGGCGACGACGTCGATGCCGCCATCCGCGAGTGCGCCGCCGGCCGCGCGGACCTCGCAGGCGCCTCCTCCCGGACGTCGGACTCCGGCCACTCGCAGGCCCGGGGCGGCGGTGCGGACACCAGCTTCTTGGACGAGCTGCTCGCCAAGCGCAAGGCGCAGCAGCAGCTTCGGAAGGCGGACGACTCCTTCACCGCCGGCCTCCTGCCGACCGATGCCTGAGGGGCGACGGTGCGGACCACGCCCGTCCGGGACCGCCGGGCGCCGGAGAGCCGGGAGCTGCGCTACGTGTTCAACGGGCACCCCGTGCGCACCGGCCTGGAGCTCGTCGAGGCCATGCGCCGCGACTGGCGGGCAGCCGGGGACCTCCTGGCCGGTCGCGTGGACCCCGGCCTGGAGGAGTGGCTGCGCAGCCGCCCCAGAGGGGACGACGTCGTGCGGGAGCTGAGGCTGGAGACCTCGGGCGGGGCCCGCCTCATCCGCCTTCAGGCCGCGCTGGATCCCGGCGGCCCTCTCATGTTCCAGGGCAGGGAGGTCACCGACGCCTCCCTCGACCGTGCGATCCGCGCGGCGAACAGCTGGACCCCCGACGCAGCCGGGGAGACCGACCAGTGCCACCGGTGGCTCACGGGCATCCGCCGCGAGCAGATCCTGAAGGCGATGGCGGCCGTCGTCGAGGGGACACCGCCGGCGCCCCCTGGGCCGAGGACCTCGCGGCGCGCGTCCTGCGCTCGGCTCCGGGAGACCTCGGCCTCGTGATCCCGGCCGCGGCCGTCATCAGCGCGGTGACCGCGGACAACCGGGCCCGCAGGGCCCGCCAGGAGGCGGAGGAGGCCAGCCGCAGACGGCGCGAGGAGGAGGAACGCCGACGCCGGGAGGCCGCCGCTCGGGCCTCCGGCGCGCAGGACCGCAGGAACCGCCGTCGTCGGGCCCTCATCGGGCAGCTGTGCTTGCGCATTCCGACGAGCCTGGCCTACAGCGCATTCGCCGGGACATCATTGACAGCGGCGGTCTCCCACCCCCATGAGCCGAACTGGGGACTGTGGTGGCCGAACACGCTCCCGGTGCTCGGGGCGTGCTGCGTCACCGTGGCCCTGGCCTGTCTGCTCGACTGGTTGCTGGACAGTCCCAGAGGCGGCTGCCGGTATCCGGTCGGGGGCATTGGCCTCGGCATTGGGGTGTGGGGGCGATATCCTCGGCATCGGGGGAGCGCCCGGAATGGTGGTCGCTCTGGCGATTGTGTGCAACATTCTTCACCTCACGGCGGCTCCCCTGGCCCGGGTGCGACCTCCTCTGGGTATTGCGGCCGCGGTTATCGGGCCTCTTCTCGGTCTTCTCGTGTTCCTCGCCTATCCGCTCAACCTCGTGAAGATCATTATCGGCTGGGTGATCGGGATGGCCTCATGAGCGCGGGAAGAGATGACGCCGGTCCCACCGGCGTCCCGGACGGGGCCGGCACGGCGGGCACCGGCACTGGGCGGGGCGCGTTCGGGCCGATGTGGTCGGTCAGCTGCGCGGGCCTGACGCGGATGGGGGGCAGGGAGAGCCACGAGGACGCCGTCGTCGTGCTGGGGGCGGCCGCGCTCGCCCCGAGGGCCGAGGTCCGCGCCCGCCACGTCCTGCCCGCACCCGCCTGGGTGCTGTGCGCCGTCGTGGACGGCATGGGCGGCCACGCGGGAGGGGAGTGCGCGGCCGGCGTCGCCGCCATGGACCTGGCCCGCCTCGACCCGGCCAACAGGAGCGAGGCGGCGCTGACGGCGGAGATCGAGGCGATCTCGGACAGGATCGAGGCCGCCGGGCGCGCCTGGGACCTGCCCGGCATGGGGGCGACCGCCGCCCTGATCCTCGCCGGAGGGGAGCGGGCGGTGGTCGCCAACGTGGGGGACTGCCGCTGCTACCAGGTCGCCGACGGCTATGTCAGCCAGATCAGCGTCGACGACCACGACCCGGCTCTCGGCGAGAACGTCGTCACCCAGTCCCTCGGCGGCCCTCCCCGGGCGCTCGACATCCACTGGCTGGAGCTCCCGCACGCGGAGACGGCGACGACCCGGTACATGCTGTGCTCGGACGGAGTCCACGGGGCCGTTGACTCTCAGGAGATGAGGGCGATACTCCTGCGCGAGGACGAGGCGGACGCCACGGCTCGGCGTCTCGCGGACGCGGTCCACGAGTCCTGTCGCGACAACTACTCGGTCGTGATCATGGACGTCCGCCCCGGCGCGCCCGCGCCTCCCGGAGGAGCCGCATGACTCCAACGGTCGCCCTGGGGTCCGGCCTTCTCGCGCTGTAGGCGCCCGCCCGGTGCCCGCGCCGCGGCCAGTCGCGCGCCGGCATGACGCGCGCGCAGCCTGCTGGCAGCGCCCCGCACCTTTGGGCATGAGGACCATTGTCATTATCGTCTTCGTGCGGTTAAGGTTGCCCTCGCCTTACTTCACGTCTACTCGGAGGACCTTAATGCTGATCTCCCGCCGTTCCGCGATCGTCTCGGCCACCGCCCTGGCCGGAGCCGCCCTCGCCGCCTGCTCCACGAGCGGCTCGAAGGACGGCGCCAAGGACTCCGGGGGCCTGACGATCGTGGCCACCACCGGCTACCTCGGCGACGCGGCGAAGAACATCGCCCCCGACGCGACCATTACCGTGCTCGTCGGCCCCGGAGGAGACCCCCACACCCAGGAGCTGACCACCAGCGACACCCAGGCCATCGAGCAGGCCGACGTCGTGCTGTGGACCGGCCACGACATGGAGCACAAGATGATGGACCAGCTCGATCAGCTCGGCGACAAGCAGGTCGCCGCCGCCGAGGCCATCCCCGAGGACATGCTCCTGCCCTGGGAGGAGGACGGCAAGGTCGAGGGCCACGACCCGCACGTGTGGAACTCGCCCGACAACTGGAAGTACGTCGTCACCGCCTGCGCGGAGAAGATCGCCGAGATCGACTCGGCCAACGCCGACACCTACAAGGCCAACGGCGAGTCCTACAACGCGCAGATCGACCAGGCCAAGACCGACGCCCAGACCAAGTTCGACACCATTCCCAAGGAGCGGCGCGTGCTGGTCACCGGCCACGACGCCTTCAACTACCTGGGGAAGACCTATGACATCGAGATCCGCGCCACCGACTTCGTCTCCTCGGAGTCCGAGATCTCCGCCAGCGAGATCGATGAGCTCGCCGCCTTCATCGCGGAGAAGAAGGTCCCCACCATCTTCCAGGACAATCTGAAGAACCCCGAGGCCATCAACCACCTCAAGGAGGCGGTGGTGGCCAAGGGCTGGAACGTGGAGGTCTCCGACAAGCCGCTGTACGCCGACTCCCTGGGCGAGCAGGCCCCCGTGGACACCTACCTGGGCGTCTTCGCGTACAACGCCGAGACCATCGTCGCCGCCCTGGCCACCAAGTGAGCCGGCGACCCGCCCGCGCACCGCGCTGAGCATCTCCATGCACGATGAGAACATCCCCTGCCAGGTGACCGGCCTGAGCGTGGCCTACCACGATCGCCTGGCGGTGAAGAACGTCACCGTGAGCGTGCCCCCCGGCGCCGTCATGGCGATCCTGGGGCCCAACGGCGCCGGGAAGTCCACGCTCCTGAAGGCGGTCATGGGGCTGGTCCCCACCCTGTCGGGCGACGTCCGCCTTTTCGGCCGGGACCTCGCGCGCTCCCGTCGCCGCGTGGCCTACATGCCCCAGACAGCCGAGGTCGACTGGGACTTCCCCACCACGGTGCGCGACGTCGTCTCCATGGGCACCTACGGGCGCCTCGGCTGGTGGCGCCGCCCCGGGGCGGACCAGCGCGCCGTCGTCGAGAAGGCCCTGGAGGCGGCCGGCATCTCCGACCTGGCCGAACGGCAGATCTCCCAGCTCTCCGGCGGGCAGAAGCAGCGCACCTTCGTGGCGCGCACCCTTGCCCAGGAGCCCGACCTCTACCTCATGGACGAGCCCTTCGCCGGTGTCGACGTCGCCTCGGAGCGGGCCATCGCCAGCGTGCTGGACTCCCTGCGGCAGAAGGGCAAGACCATTGTGATCGTCCACCACGACCTGTCCACGGTGCGGCGCCTGTGCACCCACTCCCTGCTCCTGTCGGAGGGGTCCCTGGTCAGTGCGGGCCCCCTGGAGGAGTCCTTCACCACCGAGCACCTGCACCGGGCCTACGGGCTGGTCGACGAGGCCCTGGACCCCCGGGAGGACGAGTGAGCGTCGCCGCCGTGCTTCCCGAGGCGGTCGGGCTCGGCCAGATGCTGTCGAGCTACACCTTCCGCACCATGCTCATGGGGACCGCCGCCGTCGGCGCCGCCTCCGGGGCCCTGGGCTCATTCCTCTACCTGCACAAGCAGTCCCTGGTCTCCGACATTATTGGCCACGCGGCGACCCTGGGGGTGGCCGGCTCCTTCATCATGGCCACTGCTGTGCTGAGCGTGGACGGACGCTCCATGCTGGTGCTGACCATCGGCTCGATCATCGCCTCGACCTGCGCCGTCCTGCTGGCCAACTGGATCGCCCGCCGCTCGCGGGTGGGCATGGACGCCGCCATGACCATCTGCCTGGCGCTGTTCTACGGCTCCGGCATGGTGCTGCTGCGCATTATCGTCCACTCCTCCCTGCCCAACCGGGGCGGCATCAGCCACTACATGTTCGGCAACGCCTCCACCCTCACCAGCGCCGACCTGGCGACCATCGGCGGTTTCGGCACCGCGGCCCTGCTGGTGGTCCTCCTGGCCTGGAAGGAGCTCAAGGTCTTCACCTTCGACCCGACCCTGTGCCGCACCATGGGGTTCTCGCCCTCCGTCCTCGGCCCCCTGCTCCTGGGCACGGCCACGGTCGCAGTGGTCATCGGCATCAAGGCCGTCGGGCTCATCCTCATGATCGCCTTCGCCATTATGCCCGCCGCCGCGGCCCGCCAGTGGACGCACCGGCTGTGGTCGATGGTGACCCTCTCCGGCGTGATCGGCGCCCTGTCCGGGGCTGTGGGCTCCGGCCTGGCGGTCAACCTCGGCAAGGTGCCCACCGGCCCCGTCGTCGTGCTGGTGCTGGCCGCGGTGCTCACCGTCTCGCTGCTGGCCGCCCCGGAGCGCTCCGTGCTGCAGCGGCGCCGGGCCCTGCGCGCCCAGCGCCGTCGGCTCCTGGCCCAGGTGAAGGGGGAGGGTGCCTGATGCCGTTCATCGTCGCCGTCGCGCTCCTGGCGGTCGTCACCGCCGTCACCTGCGCCCTTCCCGGAACCTTCCTGGTGCTGCGCCACCAGGCGATGCTCGTGGAGGCCATGTCGCACGCGGTCCTGCCCGGGATCGTCATCGGGGCGATCCTGTCGGGCACCACCCACTCGCCCCTCATGGTGGTGGCGGCCTCCGCCACGGGGCTGCTCGTGGTCCTGGGCGCCGAGCGCCTGCGAGCCGGCGGGCTGGTCACCGGCGACGCCGATCAGGGGCTGGTCTTCCCGGCACTGTTCGCCCTGGGGGTCATCCTGCTGTCCACCACCCTGTCCAAGGTGCACATCAGCGAGGACACGGTGCTGACCGGGGACCTCAACCTCATGGCGCTGGCCCCCGAGCACGTGCTGGTCGCCGACGGCGCCATCGACCTGGGGCCGCGCACCATGTGGCGGCTACTCGGTGTGCTCGCCGTCACCGCCGTCTACGTGCTGGTCTGCTTCCGCACCCTCAAGCTCTCCACCTTCGACCGCGTCACCGCCCGCACCATGGGGCTGCCGGTGCGGAGCACGGACCTGGGGCTCATGGCGCTGGTCTCCCTGACGGTGGTGGTCGCCTTCGACGCGGCCGGGGCGATCCTGGTGGTGGCTCTCATGACGATCCCCCCGGCGACGGCGCTGCTGCTGGCCCGCACCCTGCCCGGGACGATCCTCCTGAGCCTGGTGATCGCGGCGCTCTCGGCGCTGCTGGGATTCTGGGTGGCGCTCCAGGCGGACCTGGCAACATCCTCGACCATGGCCGTGGTGGACGGCCTGGTGTTCCTCGCGGTCATGCTGGTCACTCGGCGTCGTCCCCGGCGCGTGGCGGGCGTGGGGGAGGGTGCCGCGGAACCGGGGTCCGGGGCGCCGTCGTCTCTTTCGGCCTCTCAGGAGGGCTGAGCGGGCGCGGCGCCACTGCGCGGGGCCGGGCCCCGCGCCTCTCGCCTCTCACCGAGATCGGTCGAGTTCCGCACCGAGATCGGTCGAGTTCCGCACCGAGATCGGTTCACTTCCGCGCCGAGATCGGTCCGGATCCGCCTTTATCCCGGATCGGACACCCATGCCCGGCTGGACTCCTGCTGCGGCGAGGCCTGAGAGACTTGAGGACATGCGAATCGTCATCGGCGCCCCCGGCAATGGCGCGGTCCTCAAGGACGCGCTCAAGAAGCACCTGGAGAGCGACGAGCGCGTCAGCGCCGTCATTGATGTCTCTGACCCGTCCGACCCCTCCGAGTCCGGCACCACCTATCCGCAGGTCTCCTTCCGCGCAGGCCGGGCCGTCGCCGAGGGGCGGGCCGACCGCGGCATCCTCGTGTGCGGCACCGGCGTCGGCACCGCCATCGCCGCCTGCAAGGTCAGGGGCGTGCGCGCCGCCACCGCCCACGACCTCGTCACCGTGCGCGGCTCGGTGGAGAACTACGACGCCCAGATCCTGTGCATGGGGCAGAACGTCATCGCCGCCCCCGCCGCCTGGGCCCTGATCGACCTCTGGCTCGATCTGCGCCACGACCCCGCCGGCAGCTACGGCCCGAAGGTCGGCGAGATCGAGGCCTACGAGGCCGGCCGCTGAGCCGGCGTACCCACCGGCCGGGTCCGCGCCGGCCTGCGCCATCGCGCCACCACGAGCCGCATGCGCGATCGCGCCTTCCGACGCCGTCGACGGGACTCTGATGTCACCTGTCACTCGGGGCCGAGAGACCGCACGTGCGCGGGAGCGTCGCGGGGCGTCAGCAGCCGGCGGTCTCGCCTGGGCCTCCCGCCGACTGCGGGGTGAGGACCACGCGTGGCGCCGTCGTCCTCTCGCCGGCCTCGGGGCGCGGCCGGTGGACCACGGCCGTGAACGTCACTCCCGTGTCGTAGAAGTCAGGTGCCGGAAGCCCGTGCCCGCGCAGCTCCTCGCGAACCTCCATAATTCCGCCGCCCTCCCCCTCGACGACGCGAAAGCCGTCAGGGCCGCGGAGGTTCTGGCAGATGGCGTAGAGGAACTCGTTCGGGGCGGACCGGCCGCCCGGATGCCCCAGCTGGGAGGTGGTGACGGCGTACAGGCCGCCGGGACTCGCAATGACGAGCCGGTCCCGGCTGAGCCGGATGTCCACGCGCCTGCCATGGGTCGTGGGGCTGAGGCTGCGGTGGACCAACGCGTTCGCAATGAGCTCGCGCACGGCGGGCATAGGAATCTCAGGCACATCGATAGCGTGCCCGTCCTCCCGGTACGTCACCGTGCCGCTCGTGTTCCGCTCGACCCACGCCATGGCATCCTCCAGCAGCACGGGCAGCGGCCCGCTCAGGTGTGCGAGGTCGCGCAGCCTGGACCCGCTGCTGCGCGGCAGGTGGACGGCCGCCGTGATGCTCAGGGACGGGATGAACTGCTGCGGGTACTCGCCCAGCGCGTAGAGCCCCGCCAGCGTCAGCCGGTCGCCATGCGCCTCCAGGACGCCGGTGCGGCGCAGCAGCACTTCCTCGTCGATGCCCTGGAGACGTCTTGAGGTGCGCCGGACCAGCTCCGTGTACGTCGCACGCAGGTCGGGATCCAGATCGGCCAGGCCTGAGCCGTCGACCGGTGCGGCGTCGTCGTGCGGGCGCGTGCGGCTGGTGAGCTTGAGGATCTCGATCTGGGCGCGCTCCTGCTCGCTCATCTCGTAGTCGCCGTCGGCCTGCCGCAGGTAGGCGCGCCCCTGGTAGGTGCAGGGGCGGTCCGCCAGCGGCAGCCCGGCGACATCCACGAAGAGCGTGGTGGAGCCATCGACCTCCATCTCGGTGAAGCCGACCTGGACCGGCGGGGCGATACTGGAGCGGGCCTGCGCGGCCACGGCCTGCTCCAGCGCGGAGGCCTCCGTCAGGCCGACGGGTGCGAAACCGCGGGACTCGTCCAGCCCCAGGATGATCGTGCCGCCCTCCGGCATGTTTCCGAAGGCGCACAGAGTAGGCCCCAGTGCGGGGGTGCCGGCGGCGGCGCTCTTGACCTCCACCTCGGTGAGGTCGTGGCGCCTCCGCCTCAAGGCGGTGATGAGCGCGGCGGCAGACTGGGAATCCCAAGACATATGGCGAGCCTAGAGTGTCAAGACGCTGTTTCGGGACTCACGCGACCGCCGAGTCCGCGATCAGGGCGCGCAGCCGCCGAGCCCGCTCGCCGCTCTTGCCCCGCGCGGAGACGAGGGAGTCCAGGCCCTCCCAGCCGACCGGGGCGATCTTGCCCCGG
>ERZ772960.2475-NODE-2475-length-13322-cov-3.582046_pt1 | contig 13322 bp, 10 predicted proteins | sample MGYA00580678_ERZ772960 | MGnify/ENA primary metagenome ERZ772960 (study PRJEB29015, sample SAMEA2737930) | human oral metagenome | biome: human oral; feature: human-associated habitat; material: dental | place: China | collected 2059 ... | reverse complement strand
CGTCGTGGAAGCTGCTGAAGAGCTATTCGATAGAAGATTCGCTCAGCGTGCCCAATACCAGCTATATCGTTGTACACGTAAAACAGGCCGGAACGGGCTCGGGATGCCCTATCAGTTCCGACTCGGTGAGCGTGCGTTATACGGGTCAGCTGCTGCCGTCGACGTCATACCCCTCGGGTCTGGTCTTCGATACCACGTCGCCAGCAGGCACTACCGACGCCACCGCCGGCGTGGCACACATGGCCGTTTCAAAGCTTACCGACGGCTTTGCTACGGCTCTTCAGCACATGCACATTGGCGACAAGTGGGATGTTTACGTGCCCTGGACGCTGGCTTACGGCACGAAAGACTACAAAACTATTCCGGCCTACTCGGTCCTGAAGTTTGAAATCACGCTCCTTGCCTATGCCCGTGCCGGTGCGCCCCTGCCCCGATTCCGCGCCCGCGCTGTGAGATAGGCGGGCTCGTGTCAGCATAATTCCCATACCATACCGCGGCAGGTTTCAGACAAATCTTGCCGCGTCATCGTGACCTTTCGGGCTTGATTTAAATCATGAATTAAGGCTTTTAGGGCGAAAAGACATGCCAAAACGTTGCGGCATGTTCCTTTTCGCCCTAAATTTGCAACAAGATTATCGACAAAGAGTTAGGTAAAGATTAAGTTATTACAGTGGCATTTTGTAACTGATTAGACACATACCTCTTGTGATAAGAGGGTCTATTGTAAAGGTATTAGATTAAAATTAAGGAAAAGATTGCCCGCCTCGACCAGCTGTGACAGCTACGCCAGCGGGGATAACATTTATAGAGGACGAAAGGAGAAACAAAAAATGCTGAACATGACAACCGTCTACGTGATGTTTGCAGCCCTGGCTGTGGCACTGAAATGGATAGACAATAATTTCCCCCGCGATTGAATGATCGTTACACGGAGAAAGCAAAGAGAGTTTGAAAGCGTTTGAGAGATAATGAATTATTGAGTGTAAGGGCGGTTCCCCCGTGGGTTCCGCCCTTGTTTTTTGCTTCTTACGTTAAAACAATACGCCCTGCACGGTGAGCGATTACGCAGGACGCCGTAAAGCCTGAAAAGGCTATGATGTGGAAAAAGGCCCCGCCTGCTGCCAGCATTATTGTTTTTCCTTCTCCTGATACTCGCGTGGCGTCATTCCCGTTTCACGTTTAAAGAATTTCGAAAAGGCCGACGCATTAGGGAAATGCAAGCGATGAGCTATTTCGTATCCCATGGCATTATCAGTCTTTAAAAGCACTTTTGCCTCTTGAATAGTTGCCCGATTCACCCAGTGCATAACGCTCTTTCCACTCGCTTTCTTAATAATAGCCGAGAGATGATGAGGCGTTACATGGAGCTGTTCGGCATAAAAGGGGATGGATCGCTCTTGTGTACAATGGCGATGCACCAATCGTTTAAACTGCATGAAAAGGTTCTGGGTGCGTGATATAGGGTCATACTTTATGCTTTCAGTCTCAATTTCGTTGATGTATTGAACGTCAGAGACGATGGCTTGCAACAGGTTCTGTACGGTTTTAGCTCTGTATGGCTTAATCTGCAGCACGTCCCATGTGAGGTAAACCATACGTAACAGGTGGTCGAATTCGGCGGGAGAGCTGTTAATAACAATCTCATCCATGACGTCAATACCGTCTCTGAACACGATGGCTACGACGCGGGCATCGGCCGATATTTCTTTTATTTCAACGATAGTATCGGTAGGGAGGAGCATGATTGAGCCCTGTTTAAGGTGACAATCCTGAAGATTTACACAAATATCAGCATGCCCTTTCATGGCAAGTACCAAACGAGGTTCAACCATTTGGTAAATTTTTCCCTCTTCAAGAAAACGAGTATCTTGCAGGTGTCCGCCAATAACGAGCACGAATTCGTCGTTCATCATGACACGTCCCTGCTCAGGTTGCCTGAATATTTCGTCGATATTAATGCTTGCCATCGATAGCGAGTTGATGTTTTTAGCCTCTGTCATATTGCTCAATTGTATGATTTGGTGGTAAAATTAACATTATATTTATGAATAACAAGCCATATAATCTACAAATCATACAATATGATCATTATTTCAGTGCAATGTGTAATTATACTGATTATAATACGCTTATCTTTGCAAAAGCAAATAGAAAGAAAAGAATATGAAGAGGAAGATATTGATTCTGTGGTTAATAGCCCTTGCCATAACGACACGAGCACAGACCCTGTACGAGTGTCAGCAGGCTGCTGAAAAGAATTATCCTGTTATAAAACGGTATGATTTAATAGCAAAAACAACCGATTTGACGGTTAAAAACATTCATAAAGGCTGGCTGCCACAGGTGCAGATGTCGGCACAAGCCACCTATCAGAGTGATGTTTCGGCATGGCCAGAGAGCATGCAAGGGGCGTTACAACGCATGGGTTTAACCATGAAGGGCCTGAAAAAAGACCAATACCGCGCAGGTATTGACCTACAACAAACCCTTTACGACGGTGGCACCATCAGCCATCAGAGCAAGATTGCCGGCCAGATGGGGAAAGTAGAGGCGGCACAGAACGATGTAAACATGTATCAAGTGCGAAAAAGAGTCAATGAGATGTACTTCTCACTCTTGCTCCTCGACGAGCAAATTAAGCTCAATAACGACGTAAAAGAGCTGTTATTATCGAGCGAACAGAAACTCGCCGCCATGCTGAAGGGCGGCACAGCAGCCACAAGCGACTATGAAAACGTGAAAGCGGAACGCCTTGGTGTAACGCAAACGAACGAGAGCTTAAAGGCACAACAGCAGATGTTACGCCGAATGTTGAGCGTGTTTTGTGGAATTGAGGTCAGCCAATTACATAAACCTGATGTATACGAGGCAGCGTCGTCGGTGCAGAAAAGGCCAGAAATGAAGCTGTATGATAACCAGTTACAGCTTGCCAACGAACAAGAAAAGGCGTTGAATGCGCAGCTAATTCCTCACCTTGGACTATTTGCACAAGGCTACTATGGCTACCCGGGGCTGAACCTTTTCGAAGATATGATGCACCAAAAATGGAGCCTGAACGGTATCGTTGGCGTGAAAATGTCGTGGAATATCGGTGCCTTTTACACCCATAAAAACGATAAGGCCAAGCTAAAATTGCAACGAGAGCAGATAGAGAATGCCCGCGAGGTGTTCCTATTTAACAATCATTTTGACGAGATACAATATAAGGAGAACATCAAACGCTATCGTAATATGATGCAGTGTGACAACGAAATCATTGACCTTCGCACCCATATTCGTAAGGCGTCTGAATCGAAATTGGCACACGGTATCATTGATGTGAATAGTCTGCTAAGGGAGATTAATAATGAGAATGCGGCCAAAACGCAGCAGGCTATACATGAGATTGATATGCTCAAAGAGATGTATAACTTAAAGTTTATAAACAACGAATAAACAACAAACAGATATGAAAAAGCTTCTTTTATTGGCTATAGGTGTCCTGATGGTGGCATCGTGTGGGAAAGATAAGCAGGATTATGACGCTACAGGAACCTTTGAAGCCACAGAGATAACGGTGTCGGCCGAGTCGGCCGGGCAGCTAAAGAGCTTCAATATAAGCGAAGGACAGGTGCTGAATAACGGAGTAACCGTCGGACAAATCGATGCCCGGCAGCTCACCTTAAAGCGTAATCAGCTGGCAACTAACAATGAACAGCTCGCCGCTACACACGGACAGCTGGATGCAAACAAGCGTCAGCTGGCTGCCAATAAACAGGCAACCAGCAGTAGGCAGCTCGATTTGAAGAAGCAGGTAGCCGCTATTCGACAGCAGATAGTGAATCAGAAGCGTGAGCGTCAACGCTTTACAGAGCTGTTAAAAGACGGCGCAGTTGCCCGGAAACAAGTCGATGACATTGACTATCAGTTACAGGTTCTGAAGAAGCAACTGGCAGCAACCGAAGAACAAATCGCCAGTCAGAACGCCTCTCTGGCCGAACAAAACAAAGGTATTGTTGCACAAATGGAAGGTATCGACGCGCAGCAGGCAGTAGTAAATGCCCAGCAAGCAGGCGTCCGTTCACAGCAAGCGCAGATAGATGACCAAATAGCGCATACCTTTATTAAGAGCCCAATCACGGGCACGGTGTTGGAAAAGTATGCCGAAGCTGGCGAATTTGTCGCCGTTGGCAAGCCTCTTTTTAAGGTTGCCAACATGAAAAGAATGTTTATTCGCGCTTATATCACCTCCGAACAGTTGAAGAATATCAGGCTCGGACAGAAGGTAAAGGTTATGGCCGACTATGGTAAAGGGCTGAAAAAAGCCTACAATGGCGTGATAACATGGATATCGAGCCGTTCAGAATTTACGCCAAAGACGATTGTTACAGACGATGAACGTGCCGACTTGGTGTATGCCATTAAGATACAATTTCAAAATGATGGCTATGTAAAGATTGGCATGTATGGCGAGGTAAAGTTTTAAAACTATGCCGATGAACGCAATAGAAGTAAATCATATCTCAAAGCAATACGGCAAGGTACAGGCGTTACAGGATGTCAGTTTCGTGGTAAAGAAAGGCGAAATATTTGGTGTTATTGGTCCCGATGGCGCTGGAAAGACGTCGCTGTATCGCATACTGTGTACGCTGTTACTTCCTGACGAAGGCTCGGCAACGGTTGATGGATATGATGTTGTTGGGCAAATGAATGAGATAAGAAAGCGTGTAGGATACATGCCTGGCCGGTTTTCGCTTTACCAAGACTTAACGGTAGAAGAGAACTTACGTTTCTTTGCAACACTCTTTGGCACTACCGTAGAAGAGAATTACGATGCCATCAAAGCCATTTATTCACAGATTGAACCCTTCAAAGACCGCAAGGCGGGGGCCCTTTCGGGCGGTATGAAACAGAAGTTAGCCCTATGTTGCGCATTGGTTCACCAGCCGAGCTTACTCTTTTTAGACGAACCAACGACGGGAGTTGACCCAGTAAGTCGTAAGGAATTCTGGGAAATCCTTACGCAATTAAAGCAAAGAGACATTACGATTGTTGCCTCAACGCCCTATCTCGACGAGGTAAGGCGCTGCGAGCGTGTGGCTTTTTTATCAGAAGGTAAGGTTAAAGGGATTGGCCATCCCGACGATATTCTCACAGAGTTTAAGGACGTTTTCAACCCTCCAGGCATTGAACACAATAATAAATACAAGTTAAAGGCGGCGGCAGAAAACGTAATAGAGGTAGAGCATTTAGTAGAGGCTTTCGGCACATTTCGCGCTGTCGACGACATCTCTTTTACGGTAAAGAAGGGCGAAATTTTTGGTTTCTTAGGTGCAAATGGGGCGGGAAAGACCACCGCCATGCACATGCTTACCGGCCTTAGCCAACCAACAGGTGGGACAGGACGGGTTGTAGGTTACGATATTCGTACCGAATATGAGCAGATCAAGAAGCATATTGGCTATATGAGCCAGAAGTTCTCGCTCTATGAAGACCTCACAGTGGCCGAAAATATCAGCCTATTTGCAGGCATTTATGGAATGAACGACGATGAGATAAAACGCAAAACCGACGAGCTGCTCGACCGTTTAAACTTCACCGAACATCGTAATTCGTTAGTCTCAAGCCTGCCTTTGGGTTGGAAACAGAAGTTAGCTTTCTCGGTAAGTATCTTTCATTCGCCCGGCATTGTGTTCTTAGACGAGCCAACGGGCGGTGTTGACCCCGCCACACGCCGACAGTTTTGGGAGCTGATTTACGATGCAGCCTCGCGAGGTATAACCGTATTCGTGACTACTCACTATATGGATGAGGCCGAATATTGCGACCGAATCTCTATTATGGTCGATGGAAAGATTAAGGCTCTCGGTACGCCAGACGAGTTGAAACAAAAGCTAAATCAGCCCGATATGGACCATGTCTTCACATCTTTGGCCCGACAGGCAACACGAAGTTCAGATTAATTCATACGGCTATATGTAAGAAATATCGTGCGTGTATTTAAGAATTATCGCGGCTGTATTTAAGAAATGAAGAAGCAATAAACAATGAAGCAATTTACATCATTTATTATTAAGGAGGCGAAACACATTGTAAGAGACAAGCGTACCATGCTCATTCTCTTTGGAATGCCCATTATCATGATGCTTCTTTTCGGTTATGCCATTACCAATGACATAAAGAATGTGCGGACGGTAATTGTGATGAGCAATGCCGATTACGACGCGCAGCAGGCAGTTGACCGCCTTTCAGCATCGGAGAATTTTACCATAACGCAGGTTGTTGCCACGCCTGCCGATGCTCAAAAAGCCATTAGAAACCAGAAAGCCGACCTTGCCATTGTTCTCCGTAAAGATTATGATAGTAGCCGGTTGGCGATGCAATTCATTGTAGACGGCTCCGACCCGAACATGGCACAACAATGGACAAATTATGCCCGTGCGGTTATCGCCAACCAAGATGGCGGCATCGTAAACACAAGGCTATTGTACAATCCACAGATGAAATCGGCCTACAACTTCGTCCCTGCCATCATGGGAACCCTGCTGATGCTGGTGTGTGCCATGATGACATCGATATCAATTGTTCGCGAAAAGGAAAAGGGAACGATGGAAGTATTGCTGGTTTCGCCCGTGCGTCCGCTGATGATTATCGTCGCTAAGGTCATACCCTACCTGGTTTTGGCCTTTATTATCCTGATCGTTATTCTGCTCATGGCCAGCTTTGTGCTCGGCGTTCCCGTACAAGGCTCGCTGTTTTGGATATTCGTTATCTCTACTATTTATATCCTTTTGGCTCTATCGTTAGGACTGCTTGTCTCTAATATCGCCAAAACCCAGCTGGCAGCCTTGCTCATGTCGGCCATGTTGTTGCTCATGCCCATCGTAATGCTTTCGGGAATGATATTTCCTATCGAGTCGATGCCAAAGATATTGCAATATGTTTCGGCAATAATTCCCACACGATACTATACCAGCGCTATGCGCAAATTAATGATAATGGGTGTAGGAGTAGACCAGGTTCTGCACGAGATGATGGTCTTGATAGGTATGTTTGTCGCTTTGCTCGGACTGTCATTATCGAAGTTTAATAAACGATTAGAATAAGAATCTATGATACTGAAATATCTTTTGCGAAAAGAGTTCACACAGATTCGACGCAACTCTTTCCTGCCAAGGCTTATCCTTATGTTCCCCATCATGGTTATGTGCATTATGCCTTGGGTGATGAATATGGAGGTAAAGAACGTGGTTGTTGACGTGGTTGACAACGACCGCTCCACGCAATCGCAACAGTTGGTGCATGAAATTGCAGCCAACAATTACTTCGTTTTCCACGGACAACAGCCTTCTTACGCCGCCGCGCTTAATGATATTGAGCACTCGGAGGCTGATATTGTGGTGGTTATTCCACAGCATTATAGTCGCGATCTCACCTTAGGAGATAGGCCGCAGGTGCTTATTGCGGCTAATGCAGTGAATGGAACCAAAGGCTCTATTGGCTCTGTTTATCTCTCACAGATGGTAACGGCAAACGCAATGCCCGCTGTTCAGGCGCTGCAGACGAAGGTATCGACCTTCTATCTCTTCAATCGCGACCTCAGTTTCAAACGTTTTATGATTCCCGCTCTCTTTGCAATTGTGATGATGATGATGACAGGCTTCCTGCCCACGCTGAATATTGTGGGTGAAAAGGAGGCGGGAACGATTGAGCAAATCAACGTAACCCCTGTAAGCAAATGGGCTTTTATATTGGCCAAACTGATACCATACTGGTTGATTGCTTTCTTTATCGTGACGGTTTGCCTGCTGTTGGCGTGGGCCTTGTACGGCCTGACGCCTGTGGGTAACGTCGCACTCATCTATCTGTTGGCCATGCTTCTGGCCATCTTCTTTTCGTCTTTCGGCCTGATTATCTCCAACTATTCCGATACCATGCAGCAGGCTGTGCTCGTGATGTGGTTCTTTGTGGTGATACTTTTATTACTTTCAGGGCTCTTCACTCCTACGCGTTCTATGCCGTCGGCTGTTTATCTTACAACCTATATCAACCCTGTAAGCTACTTCATTGATGCTATGCGCACGGTGTTTATTCGCGGAGGCAGTCTGCAAAGCATCCTGCATCAGGTTCTTGCCCTCCTTGCCATTGGCCTGTTCATGGGCGGATGGGCGGTTCAAAGTTATAAGAAAAACCATTAAACCGCATCGCGGCCGAGGCTGGTCTATGCTTCGGTTTTCCCGCCTTTTTTGCCTGTTGGCGAAAAAATGGCTACCTTTGTGCCATTAATTTTTTCCCATGCTAAACGGTAAGAAAACCGAAAAACTGTTGGCCTGCATACGTGAAGGGCAGGAAATGACGACGCGCGAAAAGTTCAATCTTATTGTTGAGCTTAGTATTCCGTCCATGTTAGCCCAAATTTCGATGGTGCTGATGTTCTTCATTGATGCCGCCATGGTGGGCCATTTAGGCTCGGCGGCCTCGGCGTCGATAGGCTTGATTGAGAGCACGCTGTGGCTTGTCGGCTCGGTAATGAGTGCTTCAGCAATAGGCTTCGCGGTGCAGGTGGCCCACTTTATCGGTGCAGGCGATTTTGTACGGGCCCGTCAGGTATTCCGCCACGCACTGGTTTTCGGTCTGGTGTTCAGCGTTGTTATGTTGCTTGCAGGCGTGGCCGTGCACAAGCCGCTGCCCTTCTGGCTGAAAGGTGGTGCCGACATCGCTCCCATGTCGTCGTCATATTTCCTTATATTTTCGTTTACACTGCCTTTCATGATGGGTTATCATCTGATGGCCGACATGCTGAAAAGCTCGGGCGACATGCGCACGCCGAGTTTCCTGAGCATCATGATGTGCTGCCTCGACGTGGCTTTCAACTACCTGTTTATTTATATTCTGCACCTCGGCGTAACCGGTGCGGCCCTCGGAACCATGTGTGCTTACGTGGTGACGGTGGTGCCGATGGCCCGCCAGGCTATGTGGAAGAGCCATATTCTGGCCCTCCGGCTCGACACGGTAAGGTTTGTATGGGTGTGGGATTATATACGGAACGCCCTGAAGATTTCGCTGCCCGTTGCCGTACAATCGGTGCTGATGAGCGGTGCACAAGTGGTTTCTACCCGAATCGTTGCACCGCTGGGCAACGTGGCCATCGCCGCCAACTCGTTCGCCATCACGGCCGAAAGCCTGTGCTATATGCCGGGTTACGGTATCGGCGACGCCGCATCGACGCTCGTCGGGCAGACTTTCGGTGCCGGCCGCCGTGCGCTCTGCCGCAGCTTTGCCCACATGACGATAGGCACAGGCATGGCTGTAATGGCCTTCATGGGGCTGGTGATGTATGTGTTTGCGCCCGAAATGATAGGCTTTCTATCGCCCGTCGACGATATCCGCCGACTGGGAACCGAGGTACTCCGCATCGAAGCCTTCGCCGAACCGTTCTTTGCAGCCAGCATCGTCAGCTACAGCGCGTGCGTGGGAGCTGGCGATACCGTGCGCCCTGCGGCCATGAATCTGGCGTCGATGTGGTGCGTGCGCCTCACCCTTGCCTGGGCCCTCGCACAGAGCTACGGACTGCGCGGCGTATGGATAGCGATGGCCATTGAACTCACCTTCCGCGGCATCATCTTCCTTCTGCGCATTGCACGCGGAGGGTGGCTGGCCGCCCTTTCTCCCAAAAATTCCGCAGAAGCGGTGTGAAAAAGCAAAAAAGGTAAAAGGCAAAAGGCTTCGCGGTCCCTTTGGGAGGCAGGAGTTAAGGAGGCAGAAGGAGCTGTTTGAAGGTAAAAAAGTAAAGAAGTAAAAAAGTAGGAAGGTTGCGCAGGCTTCTTAGGAGGCAGGAGTAAAGGAGGCAGAAGGAGCTGTGAAAAAAGTCTGCTTTTCCGTGGATTTCCGCCTTTACGTTGTAAAGGGTTTGGCTTTACATCGTAATCGCGTTGCCTTTACGCCGTAATCGTCGGCCCTTTACGATGTAATCGCGTTGCCTTTACGGCGTAAAGGCAGGGGGTATAGGGCACAACGTAACGAGCTTGTAATCAGAATCTTACAAATCTTAAAGAACAATTGTGCCGTAACCTCGTTGTCTTTACGGCGCAAAGACGCTTCATGCACCTTTCCATGCCTTATGCAATGTGTTTGCCTGATGTCTGTTTCGGCCGCCAAATGGCCTTGCAGCTTCTAATTTTCAGCTTTGTGCGGCATATTTCCGGCTTTGTGCACGCGGTTTCAATAAAAAACAATAACTTTGCCTGCACGAACCTATATTGAAGAATTTATGAGCCCAGCGATTATCATTGCCACCATTGCGGCCTACTTCGGGCTGCTGTTTCTCGTTTCCTATATTTCGGGCCGCAAGGCCGACAACGCCGGTTTCTTCGTCGGAAACCGCAAGTCGCCCTGGTACATCGTGGCCATAGCCACCATCGGCGCACCCATATCGGGCGTGACATTTGTGTCGGTTCCCGGCATGGTTCAGGAAAAAGGATTCTCGTATATGCAAATGGTGATGGGCTTTGTAGTGGGCCAGCTTATTATCGCCTTTATCCTGGTGCCGCTGTTCTACCGCATGAACCTCGTGTCGGTATATCAGTATCTGGAAGACAGGTTTGGCCTGCGCTCGTACAAAACCGGCGCATGGTTCTTCTTTATATCGAAGATGCTGGGTGCCGCCGTGCGTTTGTTCCTGGTGTGTTTAACGCTGCAGCTGCTGGTTTTCGACCCTCTGGGCCTGCCCTTCCTGCTCAATGTTATTCTGGCCGTGGCCATGGTGTGGCTGTATACCTTTCGCGGAGGCGTGAAAAGTATTGTGTGGACCGACGTGCTGAAAACCGTATGTCTGGTGCTTTCGGTGGTGCTTTCCATCCTGTTTATTTCGAAAGAGATGAACCTTTCGCTCGGGCAGATGGTGCGGAATATCTCTGAAAGCGACATGAGCCGCGTGTTTTTCTTCGACGACGTGAACGACAAGCGCTACTTCTTCAAGCAGTTTCTTGCCGGAATCTTTACGCTCATCGCCACCACCGGCCTCGATCAGGACATGATGCAACGCAACCTGAGCTGCCGCAATTCGCGCGAATCGCAGAAGAATATGGTATTGAGTGTCATCGCCCAGACGGTGGTAATCTTCCTCTTCCTCATGCTCGGCGTGCAGCTCTATGCCTTTGCAGGCAGCGCGGGAATTGCCGAAACGGGCGACAAACTGTTCCCCGCCGTGGCCACAAGCCACTATCTTCCCGTGGCGGTTGGCGTGCTGTTTATCGTAGGTTTGTTCGCATCGGCCTACTCGGCAGCGGGTTCGGCCCTAACCGCCCTTACCACATCGTTCACCATCGACATTCTGGGCGCCGACAAAAAAGTGAACGACGACACCAAGTTGGCGTCCATCCGCAAGCGCGTGCACATCGGAATGGCCGTGCTCATGGCCGCTGTAATCTACGTCTTCGGCCTGCTGAACAACTCGAGCGTAATCGACGCCGTGTACGTTCTGGCCAGCTATACCTACGGCCCCATTCTGGGCTTGTTCACCTTCGGCATCGTCATGAAATGGAAAGTGCGCGACCGTTACGTGCCCCTCGTGGCCATTGCGGCTCCCGTGCTGTGCTATATTCTGCAGACACACTCCGAGCAATGGTTCGGCGGATATAAGTTCAGCTACGAGCTTCTCATCTTCAACGCCCTGTTTACGTTCCTCGGACTGATGCTGTTGCGCCGCCCGAGCCGCTGATTTTCATACCATCACGCGCCGTCGCCGCTCCAGAATCCCCGCGCTCCGGCGGTGCCGCAACCCCTTGATTACCTATGCGCCGAATCCTTTTTCTTATCCTCATTCTTGCCGCCACCGGCCTCCACGCCTCGTCGCGCGTGCTGGTAGGCGCCGCCCGTACAGCCCGATACCTGCCCCTGCTCGAGGGCAAGCGCGTGGCCCTGTTCTCAAACCAGACGGGCATTATTGTGCAGCCTGACGGCTCGCACCTCATGACGCTCGACCTGCTGCTGCGTCACGGCGTGAACGTAGTGGCCATTTTTTCGCCCGAACACGGTTTTCGCGGCACGGCCGACGCGGGCGAACACGTGGCCAGCAGCGTTGACACGCAAACCGGTGTGCCCATTGTTTCGCTGTATGGCAGCAGGGGAGGCGTTCCCGATTCGGCCACGATGGCCGGCGTTGACGTGGTTATCACTGATATTCAGGACGTAGGACTTCGTTTCTATACCTACTACGTCACCATGGTTCGCCTCATGAACCAGTGCGCCCGCTATAATAAACTGATGGTGGTTCTGGACCGTCCCAATCCCAACGGCTTCTATGTCGACGGCCCGTTGCTGGACATGCGCTACAAGTCGGGCGTGGGAGGGCTGCCCATTCCCGTCGTCCACGGCATGACCTTGGGCGAGCTTGCACAGATGGTTAACGGGCAGGGGTGGCTCGATGACGGTGCGAAGTGCCCGCTGAAAGTGGTTACTTGCAAGGGCTATACCCATAAAACGCGCTACCGTCTGCCCGTAGCACCGTCGCCAAACCTGCCCGATATGACGGCCGTTTACCTCTATCCCTCGCTCTGTTATTTCGAAGCCACCGACGTAAGCCTGGGCCGTGGCACCACGAAACCGTTCAAGCAGTTCGGCCATCCCCGCATGACGGGCTACACCTACAGCTTTACGCCCGAGAGCATGCCGGGCGCAAAGAACCCTCCGCAGCTCGGTAAGCGGTGCTTCGGACGTGACCTTTCGCACCTCTCCGACAAGGAAATATGGCGCCGTAAGCTCGACCTTTCCTATCTTATTGAGGCTTACCGCAATCTCGGCGCGGGCGACAGCTTCTTCACTTCTTTCTTCGAGAAACTCATCGGCGTGCCTTATGTGCGCACGATGATTGAACAGGGTGCCTCTGCTGACGAAATAAGCCTCCGCTGGCAGCGTGATGTAGAGGAGTTCAAAAAAGCGCGACGGCCTTATCTGCTGTATAAGGAATAGCCTCTTCAGGCCCTAACAGACGCCTCCCCAAGCCCCTCCGAAGGAGGGGATGTCGGCCATGCGGAGAGGAAAGGAGGGGGTTGTTTAGGAGACAGGAGTTAAGGAGGTAGAGGGAGTTAAGACGTTACTCTAATCCCTACCCCTCCTTACTTTTGGATGGAACAGACATTTGTCTTAACTCCTTAACTCCCTCTACCTCCTTAACTCCTGACTTCTAAAGGAAAGCCACTGTCGCTTTAAAACCACAGAGAACCCTTTTTACTTTTTTACCCTTTTACTTTTTTACTTTTAAACAGCTCCCTCTACCTCCTTAACTCCTCCGGAAAAGGTCTTTCCGTCTGAAGAATCGGGCGGGGCGGTATCATGCCGACGGA
>ERZ772960.2471-NODE-2471-length-13334-cov-5.268544_pt1 | contig 13334 bp, 10 predicted proteins | sample MGYA00580678_ERZ772960 | MGnify/ENA primary metagenome ERZ772960 (study PRJEB29015, sample SAMEA2737930) | human oral metagenome | biome: human oral; feature: human-associated habitat; material: dental | place: China | collected 2059 ... | reverse complement strand
TTTATTTTCTACTCCTTTGATTTCCCATTCTTTCATAATTATTTCCCAATTGCTTTTTATCAATATTGAATGATTCTGATCAATTATGCTATCTATTTCTTCAAGTTCTGAAATAAATCTTTGAACATCATCAGAATACTTATTAAAATTAAAATTTTCCATTTCTAATCCTCCAATATTTTTACTTTTTTCCCTTGACTTCTAAGCCACATTTTAATTCCTTCTTTTCCATAAATTTCAGCCCAAATTGTATATTTTTTCATATTATTTTCCAAATTTTCCTCTTTCTTTATTTCTGCCGTTGGTAACCTATCCAGAACTACTTCTTTCAGCCCTGTATATTCAAATTTTACTTTATGCAATTTTCCTGAATACATAAATTGTATCCTTTTTCTAAATTCTCCATCTTCAAATCTTGAATTATACGGAATATCAAATTTTTTATTTGTATTTCTGACTTCCGTTATTCTGTCAATCCTAAAGACAATTGGTATCTCATCATCTTTATCTACCATAAATACAATTAGATAAAAGTAAAATTCTGAAAACATTATTGAAAGTGGCTTTACTGCATGAAATTTCTTTTTTCCAATGTTAGACGTATATTCAATTTCTATAATTTTTCTGTCAGTAATGTATTTGGATAAATTCCAAATCAATTCAAGGAGAGGTTTGGCGTGTTGTAATGGAACATAATTAAATCTCTCATTTTTTATGATTTTTTCAATTCTCTTATAGCTGTCACTACTGGCTGCCTGATTTGATATTTTCCTTAAAAGAATTTCTAATTCTTCCTTGCAAAATGCTCTACTTTCCAGCAATATTTTACTAATTGCCAATATTTCTTCATTAGTAAATACATTTGCATTCACATTTTTTTGCAACTCATAGCCCTCTTTTTGCCAGTTATATACAACTTTGCTTTGGTTTTTTTCAGCATAATAGGTGTTCAATGTATCAAAGTCACGCTGAATGCTTTTTTCACTAACCCCATATTTCTCAGATAATTTTTTTTTCTTCAAAATTTCCCCTTTTTCCAACTTTTCTTTAATTTCCATAAACCTAAATAATTTTTCTGTTTTTTCTGATTTTCTCATTCTCTATCCTTTCCTTAAAACTCAACAACTCAATTCTTCTATTTTATTTATAGTTTGTTTACATGTCTTTAGATATTATATCTTAAAAAAAAGAATTTTCCAATTTTTATAATAAATTGTAACATAATAAGTTGGACACTTTTTGTCCATTTATACAAAATTTTTTAATTTTTTTGATACAAAGTAAAATTATTTTAGATAAAAAATCACAGTTAACTTAATAATTGCATAACTGTGATTTCAATTTTTTTATAATTTTAATTTTAGCCCTTTAAAATTTCTCTGAGTTTTAACCTTTCTTCATTTTTAAAAGTCCTTAGTTATAATTTACTGATTTTCAAATCCACCCGTATAAAGCTGATAATAAGTTCCCTTTTGAGCAATCAGTTCATCGTGATTTCCACGTTCGATAATTTTTCCTTGATCAAGTACCATTATCACATCGGAATTTTTGATAGTTGAAAGTCTGTGGGCGATTACAAAGACTGTTCTTCCCACCATTAACTTGTCCATTCCTTCCTGCACGATTTTTTCTGTTCTTGTATCAATGCTTGAAGTTGCTTCATCCAGAATTAAGACTGGCGGATCGGCGATTGCCGCTCTTGCTATTGACAATAATTGCCGTTGTCCTTGTGAAAGGCTGGAACCGTCACCACTTAAATAAGTGTCGTAGCCTTGTGGCAAGTGTTTTATAAAATGATCGGCATTGGCAAGTTTTGCGGCTGCACGTACTTCTTCATCTGTTGCATCAAGTTTTCCATATCTGATGTTGTCGGCAACTGTTCCAGAAAATAAGTGTGTGTCCTGCAATACAATTCCAAGCGATTCTCTTAAATCATGTTTTTTTATTTTTTCAATGTTAATACCATCATATCGGATTTTTCCAGAGTTAATATCGTAAAATCTGTTAATTAAGTTTGTAATTGTAGTTTTTCCAGCTCCTGTTGCACCAACAAATGCGATTTTTTCTCCTGGCTTTGCATAAAGATTGATATTGTGAAGTATTGTCTTTTCATCATTGTAGCCAAATGTTACATCTTCAAAAACAACATCTCCCATTAGTCTTTCATAAGAAATCGTTCCGTCAGAATGTGGATATTTCCAGGCCCATGCACCTGTGTGCTTTTCTGTTTCTGTAATTTTTCCATTTTCATCAATATTTGCATTTACAAGAGTTACATAGCCGTTATCTTGTTCAGGTGTCTGATCTAACAGGTTAAATACTCTTTGAGCTCCAGCCGATGCCAGTATTACTGATGTTAATTGCTGTGCAATTTGTGAAACAGGCTGATTTATTACTTTTATGAACTGCAAGAATGATACAAGTCCACCGATTGTAAATCCTGCAATGTTATTAAACACTATTATTGAACCAAGGACCGCTGTAAGTACAAAGTTTATATTTCCAAGGTTTCCGACAGCAGGGCCTAGAATGTTTGCAAATTTCATTGCATTGTTTGCCCTGTTAAATAATGCCGTATTCAGCTTGTTAAAACGTTCATCAGCTTTTTTCTCATACGAAAATACTTTTACAACTTTCAGACCTTCTATCATTTCCTCTACATATCCATTTACAATACCGATATTTCTTTGCTGTGCAGTATAGTTCTTTGAACTTTTTGCAGAAATAGTCTTTGTTGTGACAATCATAATTATAATCATTACTACTACAAAGAATGTCAATGGAACATTTAGGATAAACATTGAAATAAGCACGCTTATAATTGTAATGATTGAAGAAATCACTTGTGATAAGCTTTCTACCATCATATTTCTCAATGCATCAATGTCACTTGAATAGACGCTCATTATATCTCCATGTGCATTCGTGTCAAAATATTTTATAGGAAGCGATTCCATGTGTATAAATACATCATCTCTTAATTTTTTTAATGTTCCTTGTGCAATGTAAATCATAAAAACTTCATAAATATATGTACATGCAACTGCTCCGGCATAAACAGTTATCATCTTAAAAATTATTGAAATTAGGCTTTTTAAAAACTCTGGATTATTTTTTCCAATGTTTGGAATAATAACTCCATCTATTAATTCCTTTGAATACATCGTTCCGACAACCATTCCGAATGAGCTAAGGCAAATAAATACAATGACAAATAATGTACGAATCTTGTAATGCTTAAACATATACCCCAGTAGTCTTATTAACCCTTTTATCTGATTTTTAGATTCAGATTTTTGGGATTTTTTGTTATCTTTAGCCATTATTCATCACTCCCTTCTGTCTGAGATTCGTAAACTTCACGATATACGTTGCTCATTTTAATTAGTTCATCGTGTGTTCCTGCAGCTGTAATAACTCCATCTTCTAAAACTAATATTTTATCAGAATCCTTTATTGATGAAATTCTTTGACCAATAATAATTTTTGTAATATGTGGCAATTCATTTTTAAAGGCTTCTCTTATTAGTTTATCCGTTTTTGTATCAACTGCACTGGTTGAATCATCTAAAATTAATATTTTTGGAGATTTTAGCAAAGCTCTTGCAATACATAGCCTTTGTCTTTGCCCTCCAGACACATTTGCTCCGCCACGTTCAATACGAGTATCGTACTTTTTAGGAAATTTTTGGATAAATTCATCAGCCTGTGCCAATTTACAGGCATGTTCCATTTCCTCATCAGTTGCATTTTCATTTCCCCAACGTAAATTATCCTTTATAGTTCCTGAAAACAGCACATTTTTTTGAAGAACCATCGCCACATTGTCACGAAGCGTCTTTATATCGTAATCCTTAACATTAACTCCTCCAACTAAAAGTTCTCCATCTAAAACATCATACAGTCTTGGAATTAACTGAACAAGAGCCGATTTTGCACTTCCAGTTCCACCGATAATCCCAATAGTTTCTCCAGATTTTATTTCCAGATTTATTTTTGTCAAATTTAGCACTTCAGGATTATTGCTGTAACTAAAGTCAACATTTTTAAATAAAATCGAACCATCTTTTACTTCAGTTATTCCGTTTTCAGGATTTTTAATGCTAGGCTCTTCATTTAAAACCATTGCAATTCTATCTCCTGATGCTCTTGAAAATACAATGTTTACAAGCATCATTGCAAGCATAAGAAGACTCATAAGAATATTTGTTGTATAGGCAAATAAACTTGTCAATTCTCCAGTTGTCAATTCGTGCACGACAATCATTTTTGCACCAAACCAGGAAAGCAGCAAAATACATGAAAATACAGTCAGCTGCATTACTGGAGATACAAAAATTATAATGTTTTCTCCCTTTAATAGCATATTCTTCAAATTTTCCGTTGCCTTTTTAAATTTTCCTGTTTCATATTTTTCACGGATATATGCTTTTACAACACGGATTCCGTTAATGTTTTCCTGCAAACTGGCATTAATGTCGTCATATTTTCTAATTGCTGCAGTAAATATTGGATGAACTTTAAAAATGATAAAAGCTAGAAAAGTTCCCAAAAATAAAACTGCAACAACAAATATCATTGACAGTCCTGGATTTATCATAAAGGACATAAATATTGCAACACACATCATAAGCGGAGCCCTTACAAATCCTCTTATTAATAGTTGAAATGAATTTTGGATATTATTAACATCTGTTGTAAATCTTGTAATAAGTCCAGCTGTAGAAAATTTATCAATATTTGTAAACGAAAATGACTGTATTTTAGAAAACAAATCCTTTCTCAAATTTTTAGCAAATCCAGCCGAAGCATAAGAAGCATATTTACTGGCTTGTATTCCCGATAACAGCGACAGCATCGCCACTCCCAGCGTTATAAGGCCCATAACGATAATAAAATTCATATCACCTTTTCCGTTATTTCCGTTAAGCCCATTGTCTATAATCATTGCCATAAGCGTCGGAATAAGCATTTCAAAAATAACTTCTATTCCAATGAATATAGGCGAAATTAATGCACTTTTTTTATATTCCCTAAGACTGGAAAATAATTTTTTTAACATTTAAATAAACACCTTTCCTTTCTTTTGATTTTTTTTTATTAAAATAAATTAACTTATACTATTTCCATTTATTAACCAGCGAACTGGATATAAATTTCTTTTTTTATATTTTATATTACTCTCAATTTTAGTAGAATAATCAATATAAATTTAAAAGCACGAAACTTATTTTTTAATTAATAAATCTCAGTGCTTTTTTATTTAATTATTTAAAAATTTTAATATTTATGATTCAAACTTAAATATCCAAATGTTCCATAAAATATCTTATTTGCAATCTCCACCAGTCCCAGTCGTGGGCTACATCATAACCCCAGAAATCTGTCCATGCTGGAACTTGTTTTTCATAAAGAATGTGTGCTAATTCCCTATTACTTGGAAGCAGTTCACCTTCCCATGCACCTTGCCCAATACATATAATGATATTTTTTTGTCTATACAAATCTAAATAATAATGATCCCAAGGCATATTTCTCAAGAAATCAACAACAGAGTTGTTATAAACTAAATCATCCTTATAATCTCCAAAGAACATTGACGCATCAAACATTCCACTTAGTGAAATTAATGTGTCAAATAAGTCAGGTCTACGGAAAAATAAAATTCCCGCATGTGCTCCACCCATACTGCACCCTGTCACAATAATGTCACTTCTCCAAGAAATATCTTGTATTCTAGGTACAAATTCATTTGCAATATAATTAAACCATTTTTCCTGCATTTCTATTCTATATCTTGGATTACCATTTATATCTGACCAGCTTTCTTTATCAACACTTCCCACACAGAATAACTGCAATCTTCCTTGCTCAATATAGTCTGATAAGACATCTACCATCCCAAATTCTTCATATTGATTGCAATCTCCATCTTGTGAAGGAAATACTAAAACTGGCTTCCCAGCATGCCCATATCTTTTAAATTCCATTTCTCTTCCAAGATTATGACTATATTCTTTTCTGTATTCTACTTGCATTTTTTCTCCCTATAATTTATTTTCTATGCCTTTTCATGTATAAAGTTTATAAACTCTTCCATTTCCTCTTTTGTAGCAAATTTTGCTGTATACATATAATTTCCCATAGCTTCTGAAAAAATGTCAGGCATTCTTTCATCCATTACAATCGCATTTCCATATTTTTGCTTAATTTCATCATGTGAATGAACATAATTGTTATTATCACGACGGCTGGCATAAACACAGTAATTTTTTTCTAAGTCTTCATTCAAGTTTGCATTTCTAATTTCATCAAAAGCCACCATATCAGCCCAAATTTGGTAAACATCTGTATTATTGGCATAGTTATACATATCAGGAGTATATCCGCCTGCAGGACGCATATTTGCTTCCAGCCCAATATAATCACCTTTTTTACCTAATCCATCCTTATCTTCATTAAGTTTAAAAAATTCCAAGTGAACAAATCTGCTTTTCACTCCAAATCCTTTTATAGATTTTCTTCCTGCATCCAGCAATTTTTCAGGCATTTCCTTTTCCACATAATAAAAAACATCAAGCCCGTCATTTACAACATCCATAATTGCAGGTTCAAATATACCAGTTTCAAAAAGAGGATTACCATTAGAGTCAATAATGGCATCGTAAGATACAAGATCTCCATCAACATACTCTTCCATAATATATTTTATATCTTTATTACGATTTTCAAAAAATGCCTTTAACTCTTCTTCATTTTTAATTTTATGAGTGTCGCTCGCTCCAACTCCGTTGTCAGGCTTAGTTACAACTGGATACCCAACTTTTTCAATAAATTTTTTCGCTTTTGCAGGTGTTGTCACTAATGAAAAATCTGCAGACGGCACTTCTGCCTTCTTATATGCTTTTTTCATTTTCGATTTTTCTTTAATATTAGCAATCTTGTCAGCTTTTATTCCTGTTGTAATATTAAAATCAGAACGAAGCTGTGCATCTTGTGCAAGCCAGTATTCATTATTAGATTCAAGCCAGTCTATTTTTCCATATTTATGAGTAAAAAAAGCCACTGCCTTCAATACTTCATCATAATTTTCAAGACTAGAAACCTTATAATATTCAGTCAAGCTGTCCTTTAATTTTTGATCCAGCTGATCATATTCTACATCTGCTATCCCTAATATATTTACTCCATTTTTTTTCAATCTGTCACAAAATTCCCAGTTTGTTTTTGGAAATTGTGGTGAAATATAAACGAAATTCATTTTTTATTCATCTCCTTAATTTATTTATAAATGATTTTAATTAAATTAACTGTATTTCATTATATCATAAAAAATATATATTTTACAAGTCGATTATGATACAAATTTCTCAAAATTTTTCAAGTGCAACAAAAAAATATAATTTAATTTATTTTATTAAAATCCTACTTATACTCATTCAAGTCAATCCCTTGATCCAATGCTGCAAAAATACATCCACAATAACATTGACGATAAACATCATATTCTGCGCACATATCGACTGAACGCTTGTAACCATTATTTTTCTTAAAATCTGATGGCAAATAATTTACATCAAAAATTTCTTGAATTTCTAATCCAAGAGTGTTTATTAATTGGCTATTTTTATGAGGACTTAATGTTAATGCGCTTCCAAAATAATCAAATCCCAATTCTTGGGCCTTTTTTGCAACAATATCTAATCTCATTTGAAAGCAAACAGTGCATCTCTCTCCACCTTCTTTTTCGTTCTCTAACCCTTTTACAGCTCGATAAAAGTCAGCTGGCTTATATTCATCTTCAATAAATCCAACATTATTTCCTGTTCGCTCATTAAATTTATTTATGAATTCCTGTTGAACTAAAGCTCTTTTCTCATATTCAGCTTTAGGATGAATATTGTTATTAGCAAACAATACAGTTATATCAGCATATTGTGTAAGGAATTCCAAAGTATAGGTGCTGCAAGGTGCACAGCAGCTGTGAATCATTATTTTGGGACGAATATTTTTACTTTTCCAATCTGAAATTAATTTTGTCAAAATTGTATGATAATTGATTTTTTGATTTGGATTCATTTTTTCTAAAATTTCTTTTGCATTTTTTATATCTTTTTCAATAAAATTTTCTTTATTTTCCATAAAAATTATTTTCTCCTTTTTTTAGTCATTTGTAAAAGTATAAAAATTTTAATAAATATAACATTTCTAAACTTTTATAAAAAATTAGACTTGTTCAAATAATTACAAAAAACTAATTTTGAATTACTAAACAAGTCCAAAGAAATCTATTTATTTATTTTGTTATATTCTTCTAAAGCTTTTTTCAGTACTTTCATTCCATTTTCAATTTCAATTAAATTATGAGTACAAAATGAGAATCTGGCTTCCTTTATACCTTTTCCAGGTGTTGTATAAAATCCTGGTCCTGGTGCAAATGATAATGTTTGATTTTCATATCTAAATTCTGTTAATAGCCAAATTGCAAATTTTTCAATATCATCTACAGGCAATTCAGCAATTAAATACAATGAACTACTTGGCTTGTATGTTACAACACCAGGTATTTTAGTAATATTGTTGTAAATCATATCCCGTCTAACTTTATACTCCAACTTTGTATTATCAATGTATGTATCCAGCGTATTTATCAAGTTTGTACTAGCATATTGTTCAATTGTTGAAACTGATAATCTAGCCTGACAAAATTTTAATGCTTGTGCCATAAAATCTTTATTTTTAGAAGCAATAACACCAATTCTTGCTCCAGTTGCACTGTAGTGCTTAGAAATACTATCCACAAGAATTACTCTATCTTCAATTTCTGGAATTGACATAAATGATTGATAACTTTTTGCAATTTCTTCATCATAAATAAATTGTCTATAAACTTCATCTGTAACTATGTATAAGTCATATTTTATCGCAATTTCTTTTATTAATTCTGTTTCCTCTGGTCTAAAAACAATCCCTGTCGGATTACTTGGATTAGAAAACATAATTGCCTTAGTTTTTGGGGTAATTAATTTTTCAATTTCTTCTCTTGCTGGTAAATGATAATGATTTTCAATTGAAGTTTCAATTGGAACCAATTTTGCATCTGCAATTCTCAAAAAACTGTCATAATTTGTATAATATGGCTCTGGTACTAAAACTTCATCCCCAGGATTACAAAGAGTTTGAAGTGTAATTTGAATTGCTTCACTTCCACCTTGAGTAATCAAAATTTCTTCTGGTAAAAGATCAATTTCAACTTTTTTATAAGATTTAGAAAATGACTCTCTAAGTTCTATTATTCCAGCTGAATTTGTATATTTTACAATTTTTTCCTTATAATTATTTAATCCCTCAAAAAATGTATCTGGTGTTTCCACATCAGGTTGTCCAATATGTAATTGATATACTTTAACACCTTTTTTTTTAGCTTCGTCAATATATGGAACTAATTTTCTAATCGGTGAATAGTGCATATTTAAAGCTCTATTTGAAAACTTTTTCATTTTATAATTTTTCCTTTCTTCTCATTTTCTTAAATTATTTGTTTGCTGAAAAGCTCTACTGTCTATGAATAATGTATAAAAATACTACTTATTATATTTTTCATTTAATGCTTTTAAAATAGCAAATGTTTCAACATCCATTTCACCACTATAATTTGATGGTCTAAAATGATGCTGGAATGCTTTTATTACGTTTTTAGTTTGTTTATCCCAAGAACCTGTTATACTAATGCCGTATCCAAATTTGTTTAATTCTCTTTGAACGTCAGAAACAGGTGTCATACTTAGTTTAGTTTCATATTCTCTTTCATAGTTATTTTTTGTCTCGTTGTCATACCACATTCCAATATTATACTGAGTATATAGTTCCCTCCAAGGAAATAGTGGACCTGGATCAGATTTTCTTTGTGGTGCAATATCTGAATGTCCCAAGATATTTGTTGCTGGGATTTCATATTTATCAGCCAAGTATTTAACTAAAACAGCAACTTCTTTTATTTGAAAATCTTTATACGGAACAAATGTACCGCTCACATCACCATCATTTACAATTTCAATTCCAATTGAAGTATCATTTAAATTATTTCTTCCTTTCCAATCACTAACTCCAGCATGCCAAGCTCTCTTATTTTCATCCACCAATGAGTAAACAGGTTCTGATTTATTGTCTGAAACCATATAATGCGCACTTACTTCATTTTTTGTCAAAGTTTTTAACGATGAATCTCTATTTCCCGCTGTATAGTGTAAGATTATGAATTTTTGTCTATAATCTTGACCTTGTGAGTTATATGAAGTATCTACCTTAATTGTTCCTGCTGAATTTGATATTGTTTCAGTTCCTCCTCTTTGAGTATTTGTATTATTATTTTTATTAAAACCCGATTGATCTCTCCTTACTTGTCCATTATTATCAATACGTATTTCTATTGGCTTTTTAACATCTTTTGAAACATCTTGATTATTTGCATTTAATATATTTCCGACAGATAGTATTGATATTAAAAATAATATATTTGCTATATTTTTATTTTTCATTTATTTAATTACCCTCCTATATTTTTTTATTTTATATATTTGCTATTTAGTTACTAATTTTTAATTTTTTTTAAAGCATTTTTGTTAGCTTTCGTTTTAGTTTCAGAATTAATAGTTTTTAAATAATAAACGACAGCTAATATTGCAATACCAATTCTCATAATTGCAGTAATATTTGCATCAAAATCTAGCCATATCATTACAGAAATTATAGTATTTATTGCTGAAATGCCAATTAAAAATATATTTTTTCTGCTTACTGCAATAAAAATAAACATTATTGCTGAAAATATAAATAAAACTCTTGTACCTCCAATAAACACAGTATATGAACTTACAGTTGAAGCTATGTCATTTATATAAGGTGAACTTGTTAAAATCACACGAGAAATATTTATACAAATTAAACTTGCTATAAATATAAAGAAGCAAATTATTAAATCCCTTGTATCTTTTCTTATTTCCTTTTCTTTTTTTTCTCTAGTTTTATCACCCTTTTGGATACTTTTATCTTCAAGTTGAAATACTGAAAGAAATAATGTAATCCAGAAAAGTGCTTCAACAATTCCAAGCCATGTTGTTATATGAAAAAGTCTATTATTTGTATATTCATGAAAAATTGAATTATAAAAACTACAATTTGAAAATATGTAAAAAACAGATATTGCTATTGCCACTATTTTTTTATAAAAAAGCATAATTTATTCCCCCGAAAATTTATTTATCCAGCTTAAATAATTTGAATCTGTAATATTTAGGGCCTCTATATTTGCCTGAAAATTAACATCATCATCAAATATTTTAAATATAATTGGTGCAAGTATTTTTAACGTTTGTGTTTCAAATATTCCGTGAATATTCATACTGTAAATAAGAGGTTTTTGAAATTTTAAAAGCTGGCTATTTGTCTGTTTTATTTCATATAAAAGTGCCAAAAGATTTATTTTTTTTAGATCATTATTTCTATCTTCAAGCACTACATCAATCTGGTCTGAAAGAAGTTTTTTATATCTCCAAGACTGATGTTCTTTGTGGTTTTTACTTTGGATTAAAAATTTTAACTTTGGAGAAAATAAAACTACATTATCTAAATTTCTCTCATATTTTATAGAAAAATCCCTTTCAAAGAAAGTACTTACAGCCTTTAACAAATCATTTTGAACACCATATACATTATTTTCATCATAAATTTTATTAACTAAAATTGACTTTTGCTCATTAAACGTATCATAAAGATAAATCTCAATTTCATATTTTTCTACATTTGGCATTTTTAAAATATTTCCTGCAAGAACAAAATTCAAATTGTTATTTTGTTGCCTTATCAATTTCATATAATCTGTACTATAACGTTTTTTAGACACAAATAAACTTTCTCTATTATAAGCTATAGCCAATTGATAATTTAAATTTGTCTTATAATGCAAATTTTCATTTAAATATAATGGCAATGAAACTGCTAAATTTTCAGCCAATTCTGATTTTTCTCCTATCGAAGTAAATGTCAATATAAGAACATTTGGTTTTACACGCCTTTTCTGATTCAACATAAATTCTGGATGGTTAAATTCATAATACCAAATTGGCTTATTTGTTGAAAAAAATCTATTTATAACATTTTCATCACTATGCCCACTTTCAGAGCTTACTTTCATTTTCCAAAAATAGTCTTCATAATACATAAATTTCTTATAATGTTCAATCCAAGGGAATTTAGATGTAAATTTACACAATTCAAGTCCTTCTTTATAAAGATTTCTTACTTTATAATATTTAAGAACATTTAAAGCTGTATAAACATTGTGTTTTTCAGGATTGTAATACGCTAAAACATATTGTCTAAATTCATCATACAATTCATTAAGAATATAAATACTTGATGCAATGTACATTATTTCAGCATTATATCCAGATTCCTTCATAGCGTTTATTAAAAAATAATTTCCACTTTCCTTGTCATTTTTTTTGAAGAAAACTATAGCTCTCATCATTTTTGCACGCCAATTTCCATTTATTTCAGATAACTTTTCAAGTTTACTTTCATATTCCTTAACATTTCTCCGTTTAACAATGTCAAAGTACTTTTTAAATGCTGTTGCTGAATTTGGATTAATTTCAAGCGCATCATAATATTTTCTTTCAGCCTCTGGTGCCTTACCACAAAGTTCCAAAACTTCTGCATACGCTATACAAAGACCTTCTGTAATATTGTCAATATTCAAATTTTTTTCATATAGCTCAAGTGCATTTTGATAAGCTCCAGTTTTCGTATGATAAGTTCCAAGTAAAATCATTTTTCTTTCAAAATTTTCATCTGCCGCGTAAAATCTCAATACAGCTTCTTTTACTTCTGTATAAACTCCCTTGGAAAAAGCATCTTGAATTATTGGGTATAACCCGTCCATATTATTCCAATTTTTTCTTATAGACGGATACAATTTTTTATCAAGCCAGTCTTTTTTTGGCATCTTAAATTCTTTTCCAAAATCATCATAATAGGAAATATCTGTAAAGTCATCTGAATAATTTCCGCTTTCCATCATCTCAGACTCATTATTTGCAATATCATAAATTTGCCTTCTAATTTGCGCATTTTTAGCGGCATTATTATTTCCATTGCCAGCTGTTTCCTTTTTCTTTTCTTTCTCCTTCTTTTCGGAAGATTTAAAAAAATCAAAAATCCCCATACATCCTCCTAACTAATTCTTTTCTATTTTTGAAAAAAATTCTTGTTTTTTGTTTTAACTATTTCTTAAAAATCTAAAATTTAATTCCAAAATGTAATCACCATATTAT
>ERZ772960.2466-NODE-2466-length-13343-cov-9.853251_pt1 | contig 13343 bp, 13 predicted proteins | sample MGYA00580678_ERZ772960 | MGnify/ENA primary metagenome ERZ772960 (study PRJEB29015, sample SAMEA2737930) | human oral metagenome | biome: human oral; feature: human-associated habitat; material: dental | place: China | collected 2059 ... | reverse complement strand
TTTTGGTGCAAAGGGTATTATGTCGATACCGTAGGAAAGAACACCAAGGCGATTATTTCGCGTGCCAATGCGAACGTCCTGCAAAAGCGTCTTGCGGAAGCACAGGCGGATCAGCGTGCGCCGGCAGCCACCTACTACGTGCAAGCCCCGGCGGTCGAACGTGCGGCGCAGGTCGTCGAGAAGCAGATTCGTGAAGACGATCCGGCTCTACCGAGAGCTGCGCGGGAGAAATCTGATCGGACGGTCGTTACGCCGATCTCCAAGGATAAGGATGGCAAGCAGTTGCCAACGGAAAAGCAAAAAGTTGACGTCTACAAGATCAACCTGCGCAAAGATCACCGCATCAAGGCGGGGGCGTCTGTGGTTGACGGCAGGGCACTCATGAGCCTCGGCTACGAGCAGGGCAGATTTGAGGCACCGGCACATTTTGACGGCGGACGCTATCAGGGTGCGACCGTCATGTATAACGTCGCTGAGTGGTGAGATTTGTCTACAGAAAACGAACAGAGGGATGACGCACACCGCGTTACCCCTCTGTTTTTCTTTTCTGCATTTGTCTACCGTTTGTCTACAAAACACAATGATTCACCTTCTATATCGCTATTTTATCTTTGCGTAAAAAGATGGATGTTATTCTCGTGAAGCATTGATACTATTGTCTCTGCAGGTACATCATATGATTTGATCTATCACTCCTTTGCATTAGAAAATCTTATTTCACGTTATATTGTGGTAAATACTGCCTTTTTTGTTTAAGTTCCATCGCGTGCAGACGATATTATTAATATAAGATAGAATAGTGTGTCAATAATGATGGGAGGTGTCAGCGATGGTAGAACGTATTGAGCGTGTCATGCGTATAAAGCGGCTACGGTTCAACAATGATGAACTGTTTGAGCGTAGAAAGGGCTTTGAGGAGCGTGAAGAGAGCGAGACATTTGCTTCTATTTTTGAAGATGAGATAGAAAAGAAGAAAAAAAATCAGGCGGAGAACGATTCGTCAAATGGTGCGTATCAGCTCGAAGTTGGTCGTCCGACGCAGTCTCTGTTTTATCAAGGGAAAGCTGATATTTCAGATATGAAGGGAAAAATACCCCATGCCGGATGATGCGCAGGGAATGCGGTTGGCGCTCGCGGAGGCAGAACGAGCCTATGCGCTTGGTGAAGTTCCTATCGGTGCTGTCATACTGGACGAGACTGGAGAGGTCATTGCCAGTGGGTACAATCTGCGCGAAACACAGCATGATGCAACGGCACATGCAGAACTCATTGCAATTCGGCGTGCCTGTCAAAGGCTGGGGCGTTGGCGGCTCACGGGACTGACCCTATACGTGACGATCGAGCCGTGTCCGATGTGTGCCGGAGCGGTTGTCATGAGCCGCATCAGCCGCGTTGTATATGGAAGTACGGATACGAAGGCAGGGGCGTGCGAATCGCTCTTCAATATCACGGGCAACCCCGCACTGAATCATCAGCCGGAGATGCTTGCCGGTGTGCTCGCCGATGAGTGTTCACAGATCATCAAGCGGTTCTTTCGCGAGAGACGAAAAAATAAGAATTCCGAAATGTAGACGAGCACATCCGAGACGAATTTCTTTGCAGTGCAAAAGACATCCACAGAGTTTTCTTCCGTGGATGTCTTTTCATTTGCGTTAGGTTACTGCAAGGCTTCCTGCAATACCTTCATATTCTTTTTCATTGTATCGATGTATGCGTCCTTTGCTGCAGGCGTCGCCTCACCGGTCACGACAGGATCGAGCGTGTAGATCTTGGCACCAGTCTCGCGTGCGATGGTCTCGGCAGCAGCGGGGGAGTACTGCGGCTCCGTAAAGAGAACCTTCGTGGGGAGGGCGTTGACTTGTTCGATGGTCTCCTGCAGCTCTGTCGGTGTTGGCTCCGTACCCGGCTCACGCTCTACGACACCGATGATATTCAGCTTGAATTCCTTTGCAAAATAGGGGAATGCCTCGTGGAATGTGACAATATCCTTGTGCGGAACATTGTCGAGTGCTGCGTGCATTTCCGTTTTGAGTGCTGTGAGCTTTTCAATGTAGGCGACCGCATTCTTCTCATAGGCATCTGCATGAGCAGGATCGGCTTCTTTGAGCTGATCGGCAATGTTGCGCACCTGAGCAATTTCGTCGGTCACGCTGAGCCAGACATGGGGATTATCGCCCTCATCATCGTGAATGAGTTCAATGCCGCGTGATGCATCGATGACCTTGAGCTTTTTCTGCTGCTCGGTCACCTTGTCCATGAAGTCCTCCATGCCGGCGCCGTTGATGACAAACGCATCCGCCTTTTCGAGCGTCTTCATGTCCTCTGTCATGAGCTGATAGTCATGCAGACAGCCCGTCTGGGGCTTCGTCATATTATACACATCGACACCATCCACGCCGTCCGTGATGTTGATGGTCGCAACATACATGGGATAGAACGAGGTGACAATGCGGAACGGCTCCGCACTTTTCTTTTCTGCGGCTTTTTCTGCTCCGCCGCAACCAACCAGTGCGACGGAGAGGACGAGAAGCAGCAGAGATAGAATTTTCGTTGTACTGCGCATGGGTAACAGATCTCCTTAATGTAGCTGAACGTTTTGTGAATTGGGTTAAGTCTCACGAGTAAAATCATAGCTAAGGTGAGATGTATTGTCAATACGAAAAGCCTAAAATATAAAAATTTTTTATTGTTGCATACTATGTATAAATAGATGTTCAAACGAACAGTTGATGATATCCTCAACTGTTTTGTGAAAATTTCATAACACGATTGACACGGATTATCCCTATGGGGTATAATGTCCTTGCATCATTTATTGGTGCAACATTACTCCGCGCGTGGAGGGAGGGGAAATGCATGGCAAATGAAATCAAGGTCGGCAAGAACGAGTCGATCGATAGTGCTCTCCGCCGCTTTAAGCGTATGTCACAGAAGGCCGGCACTCTTGCCGAAGTTCGAAAGCGTGAACATTACGAGAAACCGAGCGTTCGCCGCAAGAAGAAATCTGAGGCAGCGCGTAAACGCAAATACAGGGGCTGATTGCAAAGGGCATCCGTGGACGCTGTTCCGCGGATGTTTTTCTATTCTGCCTCGTCTGAGGAAAGGATGAATCATATGTCATTGATGGAAAAACTCACAGCAGATATGAAGGATGCTATGAAGCAGGGCGAGAAGGAGCGGCTGTCTGTCATTCGCCTCGTGCGCGGTGCCGTTCGTCAGGCTGAGATTGACGGCAAGAAGACGCTGAACGATGATGAGATCATCGGTGTAATCACGAAGGAAGTGAAGATGCGCCGTGATTCCATCGAGGAGTTTGAGCGTGGCGGACGCGCAGATCTCGTGGACAAGACCAAGGCGGAGATCGACATTCTGATGCCCTATCTGCCCGCGCAGCTCAGTGCCGATGAGGTCAAGGAGATCGTGGAGGCCGCCGTTGCCGAGGTCGGCGCGACAACCGCAAAGGATATGGGCAAGGTCATGGGCGTTCTCATGCCGCGCGTCAAGGGGCGTGCCGATGGCAAGCTCGTGAATGAAATCGTCCGCTCTCTGTTGAAGTAAGAATTTCATAAAGCATAAAATCCCCGCACATTCCTTTTGACAAAGGTGCGGGGATTTTCGTATAATTGGGAATGGAATAGAACATCAATAGAACATTAAAGGAGCGGATGATATGGCGGAGAAAGACAAGAAGGACAGCAAACGCGACAAGCCCATGACGCGCGAAGAGGCACTGGAGAATGCACTCAAGCAAATTGAGAAAGCGCATGGCAAAGGCGCGATCATGCGTCTTGGCGAAGCCAAGGCGAATATGAATATCGACGTTATATCGACCGGTATTCTTCCACTCGATATTGCCCTTGGTGTCGGCGGCATCCCGCGCGGACGTATCATCGAGGTATACGGCCCCGAGTCCTCCGGCAAGACAACCGTCACTCTACATATGATTGCCGAGGCACAGAAGGCAGGTGGTCTTGCTGCTTTCATCGACGCCGAGCACGCCCTCGACCCTGAGTATGCGCGCAAGCTGGGCGTCAATACCGAGGATCTTCTGATCTCTCAGCCGGATACGGGAGAGCAGGCTCTTGAGATTGTGGATGCACTTGTGCGCAGCGGTGCCATCGACATCATTGTCGTCGACTCTGTTGCGGCGCTTGTACCAAAATCCGAGATCGAAGGGGATATGGGATCCTCCGTTGTCGGACTCCAAGCCCGTCTCATGAGTCAGGCAATGCGCAAACTGACAGGTATCATCAGCAAGACACGTACGGTGGCTGTCTTTATCAATCAGCTGCGGGAGAAGATCGGTGTCGCCTATGGCAATCCCGAGACGACGACGGGTGGACGTGCGCTGAAGTTCTACGCATCTGTACGCATTGATGTGCGCCGCGCCGACTCGATTAAGCAGGGGACGGAGTCACTCGGCAACCGCACGCGTGCGAAGATTGTCAAGAACAAGGTTGCACCGCCGTTCAAGACGGCAGAATTTGACATTATTTACGGCGAGGGTGTTTCGCGTCTGGGCAGCATCATCGATATGGCGGTCGATCTGGAGATTGTAAACAAGAGCGGTGCATGGTACGCTTATGAGGGAACACGTCTCGGTCAGGGCAAGGAAAACGCAAAGGCAACCTTGGAAGAAAAACCGGAACTAATTGCTGAAATCGAAGAGAAGATCCGCACGAAATTACTTGTCGAAGGCGTAACCCCGAAAAAGAAGGGCGGATCGAAAAAATCTTCCTCAGACACAGAGCAGGAATCATCAGATCTTTCGGAGGAAGAAGCAATGCCGGAGATGGATGAATGAGCGACACGAGCGACGCGCCAAAGAAGCGTGGTCGTAAATCGCAGACAAAAACCGCACTCGTGACTGCTGTCGACTATCTTGCACGACAGGCACACAGCGAACAGAAGCTGCGCGAAAAACTCACGCGCAAGGGATTTCACGAAGAGGAGATCGATGCTGCCATCGCACGTCTCGTCGAACGTCACTATCTTGACGATATGGACCTCTGTACCCAGCAGTTCATGTATCTCTACAATGAGAGTCGAAATTCCGTTCGTCAGATCTGTGCAAAACTCATGCAGCGTGGCTTCGATCATAACCTTGTACGGAGCGTCATCCCCGAAGATACCTACGAGCGGGAGACAGCAACTGCCGAGCGCGTGCTTGCAATGAAGTTTAAACCAACGGACAAGTATCAAAAGATGATGGCGAACCTCTATCAGAAGGGGTTTTCCGTTGACGTATCACACGCAGCCGTGCAGAATTTTACGGAAGGTGCAGAAGAATACTAGAGAGAAAGGGTTTTTCACTATGAACAGATCCGATTCCTCGGAAATGATTTTGGTACTGGATTTCGGCGGACAGTACAACCAGCTCATTGCGCGCCGCGTACGTGAAAATCATGTATACTGTGAAGTGCATCCACATACATTGTCCTTGGATCGCATTCGCGAACTCGCACCGCGCGGCATCATTCTGACGGGCGGTCCGAACAGCGTCTATGGAGCGGAAGCCATAACAGCGCCAAAGGAACTCTTTTCGCTTGGGATTCCCGTGCTCGGCATCTGCTACGGTGCCCAACTTATGGCACATCTCTGCGGGGGACGCGTCGAAACTGCGCCAACGAGCGAGTACGGTAAAACGGAAGTAGACATCACAGATAAGAATTCACTTCTGTTTGACGGTATTCCTGCGAAAAACATCTGCTGGATGAGCCACACGGACTATATCAGCGAAATGCCCGCAGGATTTCATGCGACAGCAAGCACGCCGGTCTGTCCGATTGCAGCAATGGAGAATCCGTCCGCGCAGCTCTATGCCGTACAGTTCCATCCCGAGGTCATGCACACGGAGAACGGCACGGAGATTCTGCACAATTTTGTCTATCATGTCTGCAAATGCACGGGAACATGGCGTATGGATTCCTTTGTCCAAAAGACCATCGAGGAGCTGCGGCAGAAAATTGGAACGGGGCGCGCGCTCTGTGCGCTCTCGGGCGGTGTGGACTCCTCCGTCGCCGCCGTCCTACTTTCCAAGGCAATCGGGAGCCAGCTCACCTGCGTCTTTGTCGATCACGGTCTCCTGCGCAAGAACGAAGGGGATGAGGTCGAGGCGGTCTTTGGAGCGTCCGGAACATACGATGTCAACTTCATACGCATCAACGCGCGTGACCGCTTCTATGCGAAACTCAAGGGCGTAACGGAACCCGAGCAGAAACGCAAGATCATCGGGGAGGAATTCATCCGTGTCTTTGAGGAGGCGGCACGCGAGATTGGTGCAGTGGACTTCCTCGTACAGGGAACGATCTATCCCGATGTCATCGAAAGTGGTCTTGGCAAATCCGCTGTCATCAAATCGCATCACAACGTCGGCGGACTGCCCGATCACGTCGATTTCAAGGAAATCGTCGAGCCGCTCCGCCTCCTTTTCAAGGATGAGGTGCGTGCCGCTGGACGTGAGCTCGGGATTCCGGACTATCTCGTCGACCGCCAGCCCTTCCCGGGGCCGGGGCTCGGCATCCGCATCATCGGCGAAGTCACGGCGGAGAAGGTACACATTGTGCAGGAGGCAGACGCCATCTATCGCGAGGAAATTGCAAAAGCAGACCTCCAAAAGAACCTCGGGCAATATTTCGCCGCCCTTACCAATATGCGCTCCGTCGGCGTCATGGGGGATGGACGCACCTACGACTATGCCGTCGTCCTGCGTGCCGTCGAGACCAGCGACTTCATGACGGCAGAGGCGGCACAGCTCTCGTGGGATGTACTGTCAAGGGTCACGACGCGCATCGTCAACGAAGTACACGGTGTCAACCGTATCCTCTATGACTGCACGGGCAAACCGCCCGCAACCATTGAGCTCGAATAAATAAAAATAGCGCAGAGATCCTTATATATCAAGGTTCTGTGCGCTTATTTATTTTCTGTGACCCCCGATTGACCCCTTTTGTTGCAGGATCACTTTCGATGGTGTCAATGATCATATCGCGCTCCTGTGGGTATAGGTGGGCGTATGTTTTCAGTGTGGTTTCGATTTTCTCATGACCAAGCCGTTGTGAAATTGCTATAATAGGAAGCACTGATAAAATGGTCTCTCAGATTGGCGTAGATTTTTTCGTCCGATTGAGGCGGAAAACCAGACGCAGAGTGGTACTCTGTGGAGGATTTGCCGACGAAGTGTGGGCAAAAAAGATGCGTTAAGATGGCGGTGCTGAATTTATCAGTGATTCCTCAGAAGGCGGTACGCGTCTGTGAGATCATCAACAGCGGTGATCTGCGCGAGATGCCAAAGACGATTACCTCGCAGGATGAGATGGGGCAGCTCTCGGATGGCTTCATCAAGATGCGGCATACGCTCAATACGCTGATTAAGAGAATTCAGTCCAATGCGACGGAGCTCTCAACTGCGGCAGAGGGGCTCACAGAGGCATCCCAGCAGTCGGCGGAGGCGTCCAACCACGTTGCCATGTCGATCACGGAGATCGCCGAGGGCGTGGAGCGTCAGTCCGATGCCTCCACTTCGGTAGCGAATGCAGCGGCCTCGATCTCGAGCCATGCTGCGGGCATGTCCAAGCAGGCGGGTGAGGTTGCAGAGGTCACGAACAAGACGGCGGAACACGTGCAGGATGGCCGCCGCTCCATCGATGAGGTCGTGAACTACATGGAGCAGATCAAGACGGGCTCGGAGACGGTCGATGCGGCGATTTCGGCACTCAGCAGGAGCTCCGAGGAGATCAGTCACAGCGTCGAGGTCATCGGCAGCATTGCCGAGCAGACGAATCTGCTCGCGCTCAATGCGGCGATTGAGGCGGCGCGTGCGGGTGAGCACGGACGCGGCTTTGCAGTTGTTGCCGAGGAGGTCAGAAAGCTCGCAGAGGAATCGGGTGAGTTCTCGAAGAAGATCTCCGAGACCATGCAGTCCGTACAGGCGGATATGGAGCGCGCGGTCGAGGCCGGCAAGCGCGGCGGTGAGTACGTCGGACACGGTCTGGAATCGGTCCGTACGGCAGACGATGTGTTCCAGTCGATCGCGGAGTCAATTCAGCAGCTCGGCGATGGTGTGAAGGGCATCACTTCGGGCATTCAGCAGATGGAGAACGAGACGCAGACGGTGCGTGCACAGATCGAGGAGATCCAGAAGGTCAGCACGGTGAATGCCGACAGTGCTCAGAATGTCTCTGCGGCGACCGAAGAGCAGTCCGCCTCCATGCAGGAGATTGCGGCGGCGACGCGGCGCCTCTCCAACCTTGCGGATGAGCTCGCAGGCGAGACGAAGACGTTCAAACTCTAAACCTCAAATAAACCTCAACAGGGGTCACTGCACTTGCAGTGACCCCTTTCCTGTTGTATGATAAGAGTATAGATAAAGGAGGCGTTCTCATGGGAAAAGCGATGATTATCGGAGCCGGCGGTGTAGCAAGCGTTGCCGTGCATAAATGCTGTCAGAACCCGGAGGTCTTTGAGGAGATCCTCATTGCCTCGCGCACGAAGTCGAAATGCGATGCGCTGAAGGAAAAGCTGGACGGCGGTAAGACGAAGATTTCGACGGCGGCGGTAGACGCGGACAATGTGCCGGAGCTCACGGCGCTCATCCGCGAATTCAAGCCGGATGTCGTGCTGAACCTCGCGCTCCCGTATCAGGATCTGCACGTCATGGATGCGTGCCTTGCGGCGGGCGTGCATTACGTCGATACGGCAAACTACGAGCCCGAGGACACGGCGAAATTCGAGTACAGCTGGCAGTGGGCGTATGCGGATCGCTTCCGCGAGGCGGGACTGACGGCGCTGCTCGGCTCGGGCTTTGATCCCGGCGTGACGGGCGTGTTCAGCGCGTATGCAATGAAGCACGAGTTTGACGAGATCAACTACATCGACATCCTCGACTGCAACGGCGGCGACCATGGCTATCCCTTTGCGACGAATTTCAACCCCGAGATCAACATCCGCGAGGTCTCGGCAAAGGGGAGCTACTGGGAGAACGGCGCGTGGGTCGAGACAGAGCCGATGGAGATCAAGCGCGTCTACGACTTTGCCGAGGTTGGACAGAAGGATATGTATCTCCTCCATCATGAGGAACTCGAGTCGCTCGCCAAGAACATCAAGGGCATCAAGCGCATCCGCTTCTTTATGACGTTCGGCGAGAGCTATCTCACGCATTTGCGCTGTCTCGAGAATGTCGGCATGACCTCGATCGAGCCGATTGACTTCGAGGGGCACAAGATCATCCCGCTGCAGTTCCTCAAGGCGGTGCTGCCCGATCCCGCGAGCCTCGGCCCGCGCACAAAGGGCAAGACGAATATCGGCTGCATCTTCCGTGGAAAGAAGGACGGCAAGGAGAAGAACTACTACCTTTACAATGTTTGTGACCACGAGAAATGCTATGCCGAAGTTGGCTCGCAGGCGGTTGCGTATACGACGGGCGTGCCCGCGATGATCGGGGCAATGATGGTGATGACGGGCAAGTGGCGTCGTCCTGGCGTGTTCAACGTCGAGGAGTTCGACCCCGATCCGTTCATGGACGCGCTGAACGTCTGGGGGCTGCCGTGGCAGGAGAGCCACAGCCCCGTACTGGTGGACTGATGGCGGCGCGCGCGGCATGGCGGACGGAGTGGGACGCTGTTCCGACGCCCTCCTATCTCGTCTACGAAGAGCTGCTGAAAAAAAACCTTAAAATCCTCGCGGAAATTGCAGAGGATACGGGTGCAAAGATCCTCCTCGCACAGAAATGTTTCTCTATGTATCACTACTACCCGCTGATCGGTCGTTACCTTGCGGGGACGACGGCGAGCGGCATCTATGAAGCACGTCTCTCGCAGGAGGAGATGGGGAAGGAGAACCACGTCTTCAAGCCCGCCTATGAGGAGGACGAAATTCCACGGCTCGCTGCGATTTGCGACCACATTGTATTCAACTCCTTCGCCCAGTGGGAGCGGTTCGGTGCGGCGGCACGAGCAGCGGGCGCATCTTGCGGCATCCGCATCAATCCCGAACGCTCGACGCAGGAGCATGCAATCTACGACCCGTGTGCACCGGGGTCGCGCCTCGGGGTCAAGATTGCGGACTTCCGTGCGGACTTGCTTGACGGCATCGACGGACTGCACTTTCATACGCTCTGTGAGCAGGGCGCGGATGCACTGGCGGCGACGCTTGAAGCGGTCGAGGAGAAGTTCGGTATGTATCTTCATAGGATGAAGTGGCTGAACTTCGGCGGCGGGCATCACATCACGCGCGAGGGATATGACATCGCCCTGCTGAAGCGGCTGATTCGCCATGTGCAGGAGACCTATGACGTGGCGGTCTATCTCGAGCCGGGTGAGGCGATCGCGCTCAATGCGGGCTTTCTCGTCGCCGAGGTGCTTGACGTGCAGGCGGATGGGAATGTTATTCTGAACACATCTGCCGCCTGTCACATGCCCGATGTTATCGAGATGCCGTACCGCCCGCCACTCATCGGCGCGGGCGAGGCGGGGGAGAAGGCATATACCTATACGCTCGCGGGACCGACCTGTCTTGCGGGCGATACGATCGGCACGTACTCCTTCGATGCGGAGCTGCGCGTTGGCGACCACATCGTTTTCGGCGATATGGCGATCTATACGATGGTGAAGAACAACACATTCAACGGCATGCCGCTGCCGAACATCATCGCCGTTTCGCCCAGTGGGGAATGGGAGATTGTGCGTGAATTCGGATATGAAGATTTTAAGATGAGACTTTGAGATGTGGGAACCGCCGTCATGGCGGTTTTCTTTTGCAGCGATAGATAAACAAAATCTATCGCTGTTTAATTTGTATTTATCAACCATCTCTTGTATAATGAACTCGAAAGGAGCGGATATGATGAATGGGGAAGAGAAAGCGGCTGTAAGCCGCAGAAATTTTCTAAAGGGGGGCGCGCTTGCACTCGGCGGTTTTGTCGCAGCGCCTGCGCTGCTTGCCGGATGCGCTGCAAACCCTGACGATCACCTCATCCCACCGAAAGCCCCTGCAGCACCGCCTCCGCCGCCCACATGGCTCGGCACGGCGCCGGAGATTCCGGAGGGGAAGATCGCAGCGGAGCACAGCGCGGACATCGTCATCGTGGGCGCGGGGCTTGCGGGACTCACCGCAGCGCGCGCGGCATCGGAGCACGGCGCGTCCGTCCTCGTCATGGAGCGTGCGAGCACGTGGCAGTGCCGCAGCGGACAGTACGGCACAATCGGCAATCGCTATCAGCGCGAGCTCGGCATTGCATTCGACAAGAACGAGGCAATCCTCGAGAATATGAAGCAGATGGGCTACCGCTCGGATCAGCGCATGTGGAACTACTGGGCGGAGCACAGCGGCGCGGATTTTGACTGGATGCTCGACCTTGCGCCCGCCGTTCACGTCATGAAGGAGACGGATACGGAGCTCGACCGCTCGAAGATCAACCTCATGATGATGCACTATCCGCTGCCAGCAGGCTACAACCGCAGCGAGGAGAACAGCCCGACCTATCCGACGGTCATGACCCTCCTGCCGAGTCAGGAGCCGCTCCTGACCCTCGTCTATGAGAAATGCCTCGCACAGGGCTGCAAATTCATCTACGCAACGCGCGCGAAGAAGCTCATCCGTGAAGCAGATGAGGGGCGCGTGACAGGTGTGATCGGCGAAGACATTCACGGGAATTTCGTGAAGTGCACGGCGCGCAAGGCGGTGATCCTCGCGACGGGGGACTACGGCAACAACAAGGAGATGATGAGGTGCTTCGTGCCGTGGGCGGCGGACTATATGAATGTGTTCCCGAACCGCGATGCGTGGGACAGTCCGACGAATACGGGGGACGGTCATGTGATGGCGGCGTGGGTCGGCGGCAAGATCGAGGACGGTCCGCACGCGCCGATGATCCATACGCTCGGCGGACCGCTCGGCGTGGATGCCTATCTCCTGCTGAACGACGACGGCAAGCGCTTCGTCAACGAGGACATCGGCGGTCAGCAGCTCTCCTGTGCGATCTATCGCCAGCGCGGCGACTACGCGTGGCAGATCTTTGACGACAACTGGCCGGAGCAGCTGCCGCTGATGGGGGTATCGCACGGGAGCGTGAACCACTGCGTTTCCGCTGCGGAGAATCCGAAACTCCCGCCCGACTGTCAGTGGGCGATCGGGCGTACGTCCTACACCTCGCGTGAGGATCTGGATAGGACGCCGGGGCTTATCAAGGCGAATACGCTTGCGGAGCTCGCGGCGGCGCTTGCACCGGATCGCCCCGATGTGCAGCGGACGATCCTCGTGGAGATCGCGCGCTACAACGAATTGGCGCATGCACACAACGATGCGGACTTCGGCAAGGCGGCAAAGCGCCTCTTCCCCCTCGAGAAGGCACCGTTCTATGCGGGCAAGATGCTCGGCGGGGCGCTGCTCGTCAATATGGGCGGGCTGACGGTGAATCCAGAGGACGGCAATGTGCTCGATCGGAAGTATCACGGCATCCCCGGCCTCTACGCCATCGGCAACACGCAGGGCGGGCGATTCGTCGGGGACTATCCCGTCGTGACGGCGGGCGTCAGCCACGCCTTTGCGCTCGTCTACGGGCGTCTCGTCGGCAATGTCACGGCGCAGCTCTGAGAGGGGGAGCATGATGAAACTGTTTCAGAAACTCAAAGAGCCGCGCGTGCTCCTGCTCCTCGTCGTTGCAGCTGCCGCGTGCGGATTCGGCGGGCTCGCCATTCTCTCGCAGATCAGTGCAAATCCTGCCTTCTGCGCAAGCTGTCACAATATGCAGCCGGAGTACGACAGCTATGCACAGGGGGATCTCCTTGCGAAGAAGCATGCCGATGCGGGCGTGACCTGTCATGACTGCCACGAGCCGACGCTGCTGCAGCAGATGAAGGAGGGCTGGCTCTTCGTTACAGGCAACTATGAGAACCCCATGCCGAAGTACGGCTATACGAATGCGCAGTGTCTCTCCTGCCACAGCTTCGACGAGATCAAGCAGGCGACGGCGCATTATGGCAAGGAAAGCCCGCACGATCCCGTGCATCTCGCGGGCAACGAGAACCCGCAGAACTGCATGGACTGTCACAGCATGCACCATCCTCAGTCTGCAAAGAAGTGTACGGCATGCCACGGCGTGAGCTGGAAGCTGGATGCGAGCTGGGAAAAGTAGGCTGATTCTCAGGACTTTTTGCCGCAGAGGATAGCTAAATAAAAATAGTTATTAAAAAGTATAAATTTCTGTTGACAAGGAAAATCTCCTGTGATAAGATAAAGCCACATTAAGGACATACGCAATCGTTCGATACGAAAGCGATTGGTTTACTATCAAAGGAGGATATTCAATGTCACTCATCAACAAGGAAATCAGCGATTTTAAGGTA
>ERZ772960.2465-NODE-2465-length-13348-cov-5.558264_pt1 | contig 13348 bp, 10 predicted proteins | sample MGYA00580678_ERZ772960 | MGnify/ENA primary metagenome ERZ772960 (study PRJEB29015, sample SAMEA2737930) | human oral metagenome | biome: human oral; feature: human-associated habitat; material: dental | place: China | collected 2059 ... | reverse complement strand
TTCAGGAATTTGGAGTGTTCTGATATTGTTTAAAGCACTGCCTGAAAGTTCGATTTTAAAATCAATCGGACAAAAAACATTGATTTACTATGGGGTACATTCACCGATAGTCTTAGTATTAGTAGAGAAATTGATTAAAGAACTATCTAATAAATACACTGGAATTTTTATAAATCAATATATAACGACAAGTATTGTGGTCATACTGACAATTTTAGGCTGTGAATCAATAGTTTGGGTGTTTAGAGGAACTAATTTTCCTTTTGGAATCAAAAGATTAGGAGAAAAAGATGAGTAGATACAAGCCAATTTTATATATCGTTGTTCCATGTTACAACGAAGAACAAGTCTTACCACATACTAATCCAATGTTTGTTGAAAAAATTAAGCAACTAGTAAAGAAAGAAGAAATCCACCGCCATAGTAAAATTATGTATGTAAACGATGGTAGTAAGGATCGAACTTGGGAACTGATAGAAAGTTATGCTAAATCTATCCCTTCTGTGGTTGGTGTGTCACAAAGTCGTAACAGGGGTCATCAAAGTAGTGTCCTTGCAGGTATGTATGAGGCCATTCAGTTTGCTGATATTGTCATTACCATTGATGCTGATGGACAAGATGATATCAATTGTATGGATAAAATGATTGAAGAATATAAAAGCGGTTCTGAAATTGTCTACGGTGTACGTGATAACCGTGATACGGACTCTGCTTTTAAACGAATTACAGCTGAAGGTTTTTATAAAGTTTTACGCCTATTTGGAGCAGAAGTCGTTTTTAATCATGCCGACTATCGATTGGTTTCTAAAAGATTCTTGAAGGAATTAGAAAAATTCACTGAAGTCAATCTTTTTCTTCGTGGTTTAATGCCTTTAGTTGGCTTTAAATATTCTTACGTTTCGTATAAGCGACATGAACGAATTGCTGGTGAGAGCCATTACCCACTGTCTAAAATGCTTGGTTTGGCTATGGATGGTATTACAAGTTTATCAATCAAACCGATTCGGTTGATTACAAGTCTTGGTGTTTTGACGTCACTCTTTAGTTTTCTATTGATTATTTGGGTTATATGGAGTAAGTTTGCTGGTACAGTCGTGGCTGGATGGGCGAGCACCTATGCAATAGTCAGCTTACTTGGTGGAGTTCAATTGATTAGTTTGGGTGTAATTGGTGAGTATGTTGGAAAAATTTATCTGGAAACAAAACGTCGTCCTAGATATATTATCAGTGAACGTACTTTTGATTCAGAAAGTGTTTCATCGAATTTTAATGATTGAAAACTTTTCAAATTTTGATATAATAGTACTACTCAAGGGAGTAGCTGGCAGAAACCTGTGATAGTGTCGTCATTCCGAATTGTGTACTGCAAAGTATACCTTCCGGCCCTATCTTAAACAGCGAGACTTGTTATGATTAACAAGTCTCTTTTTGTTTGTCATAAAACAAAAAGAGAACTTGTTTTGCACACAATGTCAAGGAGGAGACGCATGTCAAAAGAACAAAAACGCCAAGCGTTTTATACTCAAAGTCCTGAAGAGGTCTTGAAGTCAGTTGAAGCAACTGAGCAAGGCCTTTCGTCAAGCGAAGCGCAAAAACGCCAAGCTGAATATGGACGCAATGAACTGGAAGAGGGTGAGAAAAAATCTCTCTTGGTTAAATTCATTGAACAGTTTAAGGATTTGATGATTATCATCCTAATTGCTGCAGCTATCTTATCAGTCATAACTTCTGGTGGGGAAGATATTGCAGATGCCATCATTATCCTAGCCGTGGTTATCATCAACGCTGCCTTTGGTGTTTACCAAGAAGGAAAAGCAGAAGAAGCCATCGAAGCCCTCAAGTCTATGTCTAGTCCAGCTGCTCGCGTTATTCGTGATGGACACATGGCAGAGATTGATTCCAAAGAATTGGTGCCAGGAGATATCGTTGCCCTTGAAGCAGGTGATGTAGTACCAGCAGACCTACGTTTGCTAGAAGCCAATTCTCTTAAAATCGAAGAAGCAGCCCTAACAGGTGAGTCTGTTCCAGTTGAAAAAGACTTGACAGTCGAGCTTGCTGCAGATGCTGGTATTGGTGACCGTGTCAATATGGCCTTCCAAAACTCAAACGTGACTTATGGTCGTGGTCTTGGTGTTGTTGTCAATACAGGTATGTACACTGAAGTTGGTCATATCGCTGGCATGCTCCAAGATGCGGATGAGACGGATACACCACTCAAACAAAACTTGAACAACCTTTCTAAGGTCTTGACCTATGCAATTTTGGTCATTGCCCTTGTTACTTTTGTAGTTGGAGTCTTCATTCAAGGTAAAGATCCACTTGGTGAGTTGATGACCTCTGTTGCGCTTGCTGTTGCAGCCATCCCAGAAGGACTTCCTGCTATCGTGACCATCGTTCTTGCCCTTGGTACTCAAGTTTTGGCAAAACGAAACTCTATCGTTCGTAAGTTGCCAGCAGTAGAAACACTTGGTTCAACTGAGATCATCGCTTCTGATAAGACTGGTACGCTTACTATGAACAAGATGACCGTCGAAAAAGTCTTCTATGATGCAGTCCTACATGACTCTGCTGATGACATTGAACTAGGTCTTGACATGCCTCTTCTTCGTTCTGTAGTTTTGGCTAATGATACTAAGATTGATGCAGAAGGAAACCTGATCGGGGATCCAACGGAAACAGCCTTCATCCAGTATGCCTTGGACAAGGGCTATGATGTTAAAGGATTTTTAGAGAAATATCCTCGTGTAGCTGAATTGCCGTTTGACTCAGATCGTAAACTCATGTCAACGGTTCACCCATTGCCAGATGGGAAATTCCTAGTGGCAGTCAAAGGGGCTCCAGATCAACTTTTGAAACGTTGTGTTGCTCGTGACAAGGCTGGAGATATTGCTCCGATTGATGAGAAAGTCACTGAATTAATCCATACAAACAACTCTGACATGGCTCACCAAGCTTTGCGTGTCCTTGCAGGTGCTTATAAGATTGTAGACGGCATTCCAGAAAACCCCATTTCTGAAGAGCTTGAAAACAACTTGATCTTTACTGGTTTGATTGGGATGATTGACCCTGAACGTGCCGAAGCAGCAGAAGCCGTTCGTGTGGCTAAAGAAGCGGGAATCCGTCCAATCATGATCACTGGTGACCACCAAGACACAGCGGAAGCCATTGCCAAACGTTTGGGAATCATCGATGAAAATGACTCAGAAGACCATGTCTTGACAGGTGCGGAATTGAACGAACTTTCAGATGAAGAATTTGAAAAAGTAGTTGGTCAATACTCTGTTTACGCGCGTGTATCTCCAGAACACAAGGTTCGTATCGTGAAAGCTTGGCAAAATCAAGGTAAGGTCGTTGCCATGACAGGTGATGGTGTTAATGATGCGCCAGCTCTGAAAACAGCTGATATCGGTATCGGTATGGGAATCACTGGTACAGAGGTTTCTAAGGGGGCTTCTGATATGATTCTTGCGGATGACAACTTTGCGACCATTATCGTCGCAGTTGAAGAAGGACGTAAGGTCTTCTCAAACATTCAAAAGACTATTCAGTACTTGCTTTCTGCCAATACGGCTGAAGTATTAACCATCTTCCTGTCAACCTTGTTTGGTTGGGATGTCCTACAGCCAGTTCATCTCTTGTGGATTAACTTGGTAACCGATACCTTCCCAGCTATCGCTCTTGGTGTTGAACCAGCTGAGCCAGGTGTTATGACCCACAAACCACGTGGACGCAAATCAAGTTTCTTCTCAGGTGGGGTCTTGAGTTCCATCATCTATCAAGGTGTACTCCAAGGGGCACTCGTCTTGACCGTTTATGGTCTTGCTCTTGCCTATCCAGTCCATGTAGGAGATAACCAAGCCATTCACGCAGATGCCCTTACCATGGCCTTTGCAACACTCGGTTTGATCCAGCTCTTCCATGCCTACAACGTTAAGTCTGTTTACCAGTCCATCTTGACAGTTGGACCATTCAAGTCTAAGACCTTTAACTGGTCTATCTTGGTATCCTTCATTCTTCTGATGGCAACAATCGTCGTAGAACCGCTTGAAGGTATCTTCCACGTAACCAAACTAGACTTATCGCAATGGGCTATTGTTCTAGCTGGAAGCTTCTCAATGATACTTATCGTAGAAATCGTTAAGTTTGTTCAACGCAAGCTTGGTTTTGATAAGAACGCGATTTAAAAAGAAAGTCATCTTCGGATGGCTTTTTTTGCATTTGAGGAGAATAGTTAGGAGTTATCCACTTTTATGCTATAATAAAGTAAAATGGCAAGGAGCGAAAGAAATGGAAAAGAAAATTGTCCGAGATGTCTTATTCCTGTCGCAAGTTTCGAAAGCTGCAAGTCAGGAAGACCTTTATCTGGTTAGAGATTTACAGGATACCCTGCTAGCCAATCGCGAGACCTGTGTTGGTCTGGCGGCAAATATGATTGGGGTGCAGAAGCGGGTGATTATCTTTAATCTTGGCTTGGTTCCCATGGTCATGTTTAACCCCATTCTTCTTTCCTATAAAGGACCTTACGAGACAGAGGAAGGTTGTTTGTCTTTGACTGGGGTGCGACCGACGACTCGTTATGAAACGATTACGGTTTCCTATCGCGATAGCAAGTGGCAGGAACAGACCATTACACTGACAGGTTTTCCAGCTCAGATCTGCCAACATGAACTGGATCATTTGGAAGGACGGATTATTTAGGAGGAACTCAGATGAAACGCATACTCTTTGAACTTGTTTTTATCGCAACGACTTGGTATATCTTTTTGCCCCCCTTCAATCTTACTAGCTGGGAATTCATCTTCTTTCTCTGTGGGCATCTGGTGGTGATGGGGATTTTGTTTAGTTTCCGCAAGGATACCAATCTCCTTAAAACTGTTCATGTACGTCATGGCAAGGCTGCCAAAGATCTCAATCTAGAAGGATTTCATTTTAATAAATTAGGTGGAGGATTGTTACTGGCCGCAGGTCTTATCTTTGCCCTTGCTGGACTGGTGACTCTTGTGACTTCTAGCTTTTTCCAAGCAAAAAACTATGCTAATGTGGTCTCTATCACAGAAAAAGATTTTAAAGATTTTCCTAAGAGTGATACCAGTAAGGTTCCAATCCTAGATCGGAGCACTGCAGAAAAGATTGGTGACCGTTACCTGGGGTCTCTGACGGATAAGGTCTCCCAGTACGTAGCAGCAGATACTTATACCCAGCTGACAGTTGATGGCAAGCCCTATCGGGTGACACCTTTGGAATATGCTGATCCGATTAAATGGTTCAATAATCAGTCCAAGGGGATTGGCGAGTATATCAAGGTTGATATGGTGACAGGAAATGCGGAATTGGTAGATTTAAAAACACCGATGAAGTATTCGGACTCCGAGTATTTTAACCGTGACGTCAAACGTCATCTTCGGATCAAGTACCCAACCAAGATTTTTAAAACGCCATCCTTTGAGGTGGATGATGAAGGCAATCCCTTCTATGTAGCAACCGTTTATCAAAAGCAGTTTGGTCTAGGAGTTCCTCGTCCTTCATCTGTTATTATCTTAGACGCCACCAATGGAGAAACCAAGGAATACAGCTTGGATGAAGTGCCAGAATGGGTGGATCGTGTCTATCCAGCAGAAGAAACCATCGAGCAAATCAACTACAACGGCAAGTATAAAGACGGCTTCTGGAATGCCTTGATTTCTAAGAAAAATGTTACCCAAACGACAGAAGGCTATAACTATCTTTCTATCGGAAATGACATTTATCTCTACACAGGGGTGACTTCAGCCAACGCTGACGAAAGTAATCTAGGATTTATCCTTGAAAATATGCGCACTGGTGAAATCACCAAGTACAATCTAGCTTCAGCAACCGAAGAATCAGCCCGTGCTTCCGCAGAAGGAGCAGTGCAAGAGAAGGCCTACAAGGCTACCTTCCCTATCCTTGTTAATCTCAATGACAAGCCTCTTTATATCATGGGCTTGAAGGACAATGCAGGCTTGGTCAAGGAGTATGCATTGGTCGATGCCGTGGAGTACCAAAACGTTATCGTAGCAACTACGGTAGATGAACTCCTTAGCAAATATGCCAATAAAAACGACCTCGACCTGGATAATGAAACGGCAGAAAGTATCAAGGGAGTGGTTTCAGATCTTAAATCAGCTGTTATCAAGGGGGATACTGTCTACTTCTTTAAAGTTGATGGCAAAATCTACAAGGTCAAGGCCTCCGTATCAGACGACCTTCCTTACCTTGAAAATGGCCAATCCTTCGAAGGTAAAGTTGGAAAAGATAATTATCTCAAGACCTTTAAAGTACAATAATACTCTTCGAAAATCAAATTCAAACTACGTCAGCGTCGCCTTGCCGTACTCAAGTACAGCCTGCGGCTAGCTTCCTAGTTTGCTCTTTGATTTTCATTGAGTATAAAAATAGGTTTTCTCAGTTCAAGGAGAAAAAAGATAAATTCTTATCTATCTTAACAAGCTTAGCTGGACAGCCCTTGTTCTCGCGGCTATCTGGTTAGGATGGCCAAAATAAACAGAGAAACCTCGGTGTGAACCGAGGTTTTTAAGATGAAATTCTTGGTCGTGATTGAAAAATATGCTACACTAACAATATGAAAATTTTAATCCCAACAGCAAAAGAAATGAACACAAACCATCCTTGTATCGAAGCGCTCCCTTTGAGGGAAGAAAGTCAGGCAGTCCTTGACTCACTGGCGCACTACTCAGCTAGTGAATTAGAGACTTTTTATAAGGTATCTGCCGAGAAAGCAGAAGAAGAGTACGCTCATATTCAAGCTCTAAAAGATCAAAGCGCTAAACATTATCCAGCCTTGAAACTCTTTGATGGTCTCATGTATCGCCACATTAAGAGAGATAAATTGACCGAGGCTGAACAAGCCTATCTGGAAGATCATGTTTTAATTACATCAGCTTTGTATGGCGTTTTTCCAGCTCTATCTCCAATAGCTCCTCACCGTTTGGACTTCTTGATGAAGTTAAAAGTCACTGGTAAGACTTTAAAGAGTCATTGGAAGTCAGCCTACGATGAGGCGCTAGAGGATGAGGACTTGATATTTTCTCTCTTGTCATCAGAGTTTGAAACAGTATTTTCTAAGGAAATCAGAGAAAAGATGGTGACCTTCAAATTTATGGAGGACAAGGCTGGTCAGCTGAAGATTCACTCAACCATTTCCAAGAAAGCGCGTGGGGCTTTTTTGACAGCCTTGATAGAAGGGCAAGTTCAAACAGTCGAACAAACTCGTAAGCTCCGCTTCGCCGGCTTTGAATACCAACCTGATTTATCAAGTGACTTAGAACTCGTCTTTGTGAAACAAGCATAAAACCAGCTCGAATGAGCTGGTTTTTGCTGGATTAGTTGATGGCTGCAAGAAGGTTGTCAGCTTGTTTTTCAAGTGATGAAGCAGTTGCTTCTTCTAACACCAATTTTCCGTCTGCCCAAGCAGAGTCATTGACACGAGCGGCAGTAAAGTCACCAACGACTTGTGTACGGATAAATGGCAAGAGGTCTTTGTAAATCGCAAAGAGTTGTTCGTGACCGGCATTGGCTACAGATGAGACAGTAACAAACTTGTCTTGGAGGGCAGAAGCACCACGTGTATCAGACAAATCAATGGCACGAGAGAGCCAGTCAAGCAAGTTTTTCACTGTTCCAGGGATAGAGAAGTTGTAGACTGGAGAGAAGATCCAGATTGCATCCGCAGCAAGGACTGCTTCACGAGCAGCAGCTACAGCTGGATGAGTTGGAACTTCCAAATCTTGGCTGAAGAGAGGAACAGCTGAGTAATCAAGATAGCTAACTTCCACTTTGCCAGCAAGTGCTTTCTCAGCTTCGAGGGCCATTTGGTGGTTGAAAGAACCTTGGCGTAATGAACCGACGATAAATAGTACTTTTTTAGACATGACGTGTCTCCTTTAGTTTAAAATTCAAAGAGTGAACTCTTTTGTCACCATCTATGTTACAACAAATAATACTAATTAGCAATAAATGTGCTCAGCTAAGTTTACTTGTTAGGGGTGGAAAAACTTAGTTCTGAGAAAACAGTATTTGATAGACAGGCAGATATTGTATTTAATTTCAAAGGGAAAATAATCTCGGAATGTTCCTGTCTTCACTTGTAATAAAGGAGGAGAGATGGTAAAATAGACGAGTGAAACTAAGACAGAAAAAAGCAAAAAATAAGCTACTTATACAATATGGAATCGGCATTTCTCTGGTACTGCTAGTCATGACGACTTCCTTTCTTTATCTGATATCACTCAGCATGAAACCCTATCAAGATGCTAGGGTTGAAGGAGAAAAACTGGCCAAGCAGTATGCAGAATTGGAAAAGGCAGATCAGGTTGATTTTTATAATGGACTAGAAGGTTATTACAGCGTTTTAGGACATAATAAAAAGCAAGAGGCCATTGCCGTACTGATTGAAAAGAATGACCACAAAATTTATGTCTATCAGCTAGATAAGGGGATTTCTCAAGACAAGGCGGCGACGATTTCGAGGGAAAAAGGAGCTAGCGACATTGACAAAGTCACTTTTGGTCGCTATCAGGACAAGCCGATTTGGGAAGTCAAGTCAGGAAACCAGTACTATCTGGTTGACTTTGAAACAGGAGCAGTGATCCAATAAGGAGGGCATATGAAACTATCCAAACGTGTACTAGAAATGGAAGAAAGCGTCACTCTAGCCAGTGATGCAAGAGCCAAAGCATTAAAAGCTCAGGGAAAGGATGTTCTTTTCTTAACCTTGGGACAGCCTGATTTTCATACTCCTGAAAACATTCAGGATGCAGCGGTAGAAGCGATTCGTGATGGACGTGCTTCCTTCTATACAGTTGCTTCAGGCCTACCAGAGTTAAAAGCGGCGGTTAATACCTATTTTGAACGCTACTATGGCTATTCCGTAGCAGCCAACGAGGTTACCTTTGCCACAGGTGCTAAGTTCTCTCTCTATACCTTTTTTATGGCTGTGGTCAATCCAGGTGATGAGGTCATCATCCCTACACCATACTGGGTCAGTTATGGAGACCAAGTCAAGATGGCAGAAGGTGTGCCAGTCTTTGTCCAGGCCAAGGAAGACAATCACTTTAAGGTGACAGTCGAGCAGCTAGAAGCGGCCCGAACAGATAAGACCAAGGTCTTGGTTCTCAATTCGCCATCGAATCCGACCGGTATGATTTACTCTCGTGAGGAACTCTTGGCTATCGGAAATTGGGCTGTTGCGCATGATGTCCTTATCCTAGCAGATGATATTTATGGTCGTTTGGTTTATAACGGGAACGAATTTGTTCCAATCTCTAGTCTGTCAGAAGCCATTCGCAAGCAAACCATCGTGATTAACGGTGTATCTAAGGCCTATGCCATGACTGGTTGGCGGGTAGGTTATGCTGTGGGAAATCCTGAAATTATCGCTGCTATGAGCAAACTAACAGGACAAACAACCTCAAACCTAACTGCTGTATCACAATATGCTACCATTGAAGCCCTAACTGGACCACAAGACTCTGTCGAAATCATGCGCCAAGCATTTGAGGAACGTTTGAATACCATTTATCCTCTCTTGTGCCAAGTGCCAGGATTTGAAGTTGTCAAGCCTCAAGGAGCCTTCTATCTCTTCCCAAATGTTAAAAAAGCGATGGAGATGAAGGGCTATACCGATGTGACGGACTTTACAACGGCTATTCTTGAGGAAGTCGGTCTTGCCTTGATTACAGGAGCAGGATTTGGGGCGCCAGAAAATGTTCGTCTCAGTTATGCAACTGACTTGGACACCTTGAAAGAAGCTATTCGCCGTTTGCATCAATTTATGGAAAAATAAAACTCAAAATCTTCGCCTTTTTGGCGAAGATTTTTTGTAACGAAAATCTCGCGATTTTTCTCTAGTAGAACCTAGCTATCGCAGTCTATTTATGGTAAAATAGTGGGTAATGACGTCTTCGGACAAGTTAAACGAAAAAAGGAAGATAGATTATGACAAAACGTGTAACAATTATCGAAGTAAAAGACTACGTTGGTCAAGAAGTGACCATTGGGGCCTGGGTTGCCAACAAATCAGGAAAAGGAAAAATTGCCTTCTTGCAATTGCGTGATGGAACTGCCTTCTTCCAAGGTGTAGCCTTTAAACCAAACTTTATTGAAAAATTTGGTGAAGAGGTAGGTCTTGAAAAATTTGACACCATCAAACGCTTGAGCCAAGAAACTTCTGTTTATGTGACAGGAATTGTCAAAGAAGACGAACGTTCTAAGTTTGGCTATGAGTTGGATATTACAGACATCGAAGTCATCGGTGAATCTCAAGACTACCCAATCACACCAAAAGAACACGGAACAGACTTCTTGATGGACAACCGTCACTTGTGGCTCCGCTCTCGTAAGCAAGTGGCTGTTATGCAAATCCGTAACGCTATTATCTATGCGACTTATGAGTTTTTCGACAAGAACGGTTTCATGAAATTTGATAGTCCAATTCTTTCAGGAAATGCGGCAGAGGATTCAACTGAACTCTTTGAAACTGACTATTTCGGAACCCCGGCCTACTTGAGCCAATCAGGTCAGCTTTATCTTGAAGCGGGTGCTATGGCCCTTGGTCGTGTCTTTGACTTTGGTCCAGTATTCCGTGCTGAAAAATCAAAAACACGCCGTCACTTGACTGAGTTCTGGATGATGGACGCAGAGTACTCATACTTGACACACGATGAGTCCCTTGACTTGCAAGAAGCTTATGTGAAAGCCCTTCTTCAAGGTGTACTTGACCGTGCTCCCCAAGCCTTGGAAACTTTGGAACGTGATACGGAGCTTTTGAAACGCTACATTGCAGAGCCATTCAAACGCATCACTTACGATCAAGCCATTGACCTCTTGCAAGAGCATGAAAATGATGCTGATGCAGACTACGAGCATTTGGAACATGGAGATGACTTCGGTTCACCGCATGAAACATGGATTTCAAACCACTTTGGTGTACCAACCTTCGTTATCAACTACCCAGCAGCTATCAAGGCCTTCTACATGAAACCAGTTCCTGGTAACCCAGATCGTGTGCTTTGTGCAGATTTGCTTGCACCAGAAGGTTACGGAGAAATCATCGGTGGTTCTATGCGTGAGGAAGACTATGATGCCCTTGTCGCTAAGATGGAAGAACTTGGTATGGATCGTACAGAATACGAATTCTACCTTGACCTTCGTAAATACGGTACAGTACCACACGGTGGATTTGGTATCGGTATCGAGCGTATGGTAACCTTCGCAGCTGGAACCAAACACATCCGTGAAGCGATTCCATTCCCACGTATGTTGCACCGCATTAAACCATAAAATAAATCAAAACGCCCTAGGGGCGTTTTTTCAAAGTAGAAGAAAGAAGAGGTGGAGAACATGTAAAGCACAGTTTAACAAGTGACAAACACAAAGATACAAATACACTTGTTAAAGGAGAAACTATGTTTAAACGAAATTACCGGAAGAATATCGGTCTCATGGCTGGTGTGGAATTTTTTGCCTTTCTGGGCATTACCAGCTTTTGGATTCTATTTCTCAGTCAAAACGGGATGTCGCTTTGGCAGATTGGCTTATTGGAAAGTATTTTTCATGCCACCAGTGTCATCTGTGAAATTCCCTCTGGAATGTTAGCTGACCGCTATTCCTATAAAACCAATCTATATTTAAGTCGAATAGCTGGAATCGCGTCGTCTATTCTCATGTTACTAGGACAAGGTAATTTTTGGATTTACGCACTCGCTATGGTGGTGAGTGCCTTGTCTTATAATTTTGATTCGGGGACGAGTGCAGCTATGGTTTATGATTCGGCCGTGGAGGCTGGATTAAAAGAGCGCTACTTGTCTATCTCCAGTTTTATGTCAGGAGTAGCAGAAGGAACTCGGTCTTTGGGGACTGTTTTAGCGGGATTTTTTGTCCATGGTCAATTGCACTTGACCTACTATATCATGATTGCCACTTCTATAATCGTTCTTTGCCTAACTTGGATGCTAAAAGAGCCTAGTGTTAAAGCACAAAAATCTGAGCGTCTGACGATGAAAAGGATTATATTGACTGTCAAAGAGGAGTTGCAGAGAAATCCCAGTCTTTTTAGTTGGATGATTCTGTCCCAAATCATCGGAACACTGATGTGTATGTTTTATTTTTATTATCAAAATCAATTGCCTGACTTAAAAGATTGGCAGATTTCGGTAGTCATGCTGATTGGCAGTGCTTTGAATATCTTGGCGGTCTATCTGGCCAACAAGGTCGGAAAAAAGTATTCAGCCTTGAAACTCTTTCCCTTATTGGTCCTTCTGACTGGAGTGACTTACCTGTTGTCCTACTTTGGTACGCCAATCATCTATATTTTGATTTATCTAATCAGCAACGCCTTGTATGCTCTCTTCCAGCCGGTTTTTGACAATGATTTACAAAAGCAGCTGCCAAGTGAAGTGCGGGCGACCATGCTCAGTGTCTACTCTATGATGTTCAGCCTGAGTATGATTGTCATTTTCCCTCTGACAGGCTGGTTGATTGATAATTTTGGCTTCGATTGGACTTTTATAGTTTTGGGCGGCTTCTTATTAGTTATAACGCCATTTTTGCATATAGGACTAAAGAAAATAAGCCAGAACTTGCAAGAAGTCTAATATTAATGTTCTCTTTCTGCTGGTCAGAAGGAGAATATTTTTTATCCTTTGAAAATTATGGTAAAATAAATACAGTTTAATGGAGAAGTAGGCAGTATGAAAGATTTATTGAAATATTTCAAGGGCTATATCAGGGAGTCTTTGCTAGGGCCCTTGTTCAAGCTTTTGGAGGCCAGTTTTGAACTGTTAGTTCCGCTTTTGATTGCGGGGATTGTGGACGAGACCATTCCTAGACACGACAGCTCCCATCTCTACTGGATGGTTTTTCTTTTGATGGGCTTGGCTGCGCTGGGCGTGGTGGTAGCAGTGGTGGCCCAGTATTATTCGTCAAAGGCGGCAGTGGGCTTTACCCGCCAGATGACAAGTGACCTCTATCAAAAGATTCTGCGCTTGCCCAAGGCTAGTCGGGATGAGCTGACGACCTCAAGCTTGGTGACTCGGCTGACAAGCGACACCTATCAGATCCAGACGGGAATCAATCAATTTCTTCGTCTCTTTCTGCGGGCGCCTATCATCGTTTTTGGCTCCATCATCATGGCCTTTACTATCAGTCCGGTCATTACCCTGTGGTTTTTGCTCATGGTGGCAATTTTAACGGCTATTATCGTTTTCATGTCTCGTCTGATGAATCCTCTCTATGCCAAAATTCGTCAGCTGACGGACCAGCTGGTCAATTTGACGCGTGAGCAGCTGCAGGGCATGCGGGTCATACGAGC
>ERZ772960.2464-NODE-2464-length-13350-cov-3.187213_pt1 | contig 13350 bp, 5 predicted proteins | sample MGYA00580678_ERZ772960 | MGnify/ENA primary metagenome ERZ772960 (study PRJEB29015, sample SAMEA2737930) | human oral metagenome | biome: human oral; feature: human-associated habitat; material: dental | place: China | collected 2059 ... | reverse complement strand
AAGTATGAGGTGTAGCAGATATCAAAGTCAAAACCGGCGGCAGCAAGTGCTCTACCTCCCTCTTTTGCTTCTTCTACACCCTTTTCCGATAATTCAACATCAGTCCAACCGGTAAACAGGTTCAACTTGTTCCATTCGCTCTCGCCATGCCGTATAAGCACTAATTTCATTTTATCTTACACTCCCTTAGGAAACTCCGATTATCCGCAAACAGGGTTTCATCGGGATTCCCTTATAAAAAAACGGTAATCCATCTCCGAAAATATCGGATATTCTTTTTCTCTTTTAATCAGCCGATCGGTACCGACCGTTCCCGAACCGAGCGAATCATACACATCGGTAAAAGCATTAAGATGCTCCTCGCACTGTGCGGCGGCATATTCTGCAGAAGTTTGAGCATCCGTCATCAGCGGCCAATCCGTCGACTGCGCAAGCAGCAGCTCTTTTGCGGCCATATTCAGCGTCCGCTCTTTAAGGCCTTGATCATCGGGGAAACGCCCTGCAAGGTCGATCATCCGTTCGGTGGCCTTTTGAATACGCGGAAACATCCAATCGTTGGAACTGTTAATCAGCTCATCCGCATACCCGCTCGGTAAATTGGAAGCATAAAAAGGACTAATGCTCTGTATCCGCCGCACTTTTTTAAGATATTCGGACGGTAACGCACAATGCATATCGTGCAGCTGCGCAAGTTTACGGAAAACCGATTCCAACCAGTATATTCCTTCCATCCACGTTTTTCCGAGGAACCGGAGCGGCAGTACGGAAACCGAACACAGCGGATCGGCATCGAGCAGTTCTGCAGCCTCAGTTAATACTGCGTTCCGGTTTGCCACAAACCGTTCCGCATCCCTTTCCGCCTGCATTGCCCCCGCATGTTCGTCATAGAGGCTGCCGGATCGCCGGGAATAACAAAGACCGGTGGTACGCCGTCCTTTCTTCACATCGAACAGCGTAGAAAGAGCCTCGCCATCCAGTTCAAACCCGACGTCTTTATCCGTATCGAGGTAGTCGGGGTGCAGATAAAAACCGGTTTCGGGATGCGCAATATCGGCGCACGCAGTGCTGTCCTTGCCAAAAAAAGAAAACCCGCTCTCTCCCATTGCCGCAGAAAAGATTCCGTTTACCGGCGGCCTATCCGCAAATAAAAAGCTCTGAGTTTCCAATACGGTATAGTCGATGCCGTAAGACTTGATGATACGGTCTACACCTGCGTCATAGCCCATTAAGGGAAGCCAAAAGCCGAAAGGTGTTGTTGCAAAGTTCTCCCGAAAACTGCTCAGTCCCTGTTCAATCTGGGCGGTTAGCGCCTCAGGCATATCCTGATAAAACGGAAAAAAACACGGCGTTGCCGACGTTGCGAGAAGTTCAATGCAATCCTTGGCGGCAAAGGAATTTATCCTGCTTAAAATATCTTTTTTATAACGGACGTTAAAGTCCTCTCGGTTAAGCGTAAAAAACTCAAGTGCGTGCCGTATCAGAGCTTCCCGCGGTGCGCCGGCCGCCCGTTTCAGTTCCTGCCGTGCAAATGCAATTTGCCGATCCAAATACGCACCGTACCGTTCTCGGCAAAAGGAGGAGTTAAGCATTTCGCACAAAAGCGGAGAAATAACCAGTGCACACTTAAACGGAACGGTATCCGCATCCAAGCGCTCGCACATCCGCAAAAACGGTAAAAAACCGTATGACAGCAATTCATAGAACTGTGCCGCCTCAAGAGGTTCATCCCCATCCGCATGAGGAATATAGGGCACATGAGCATGAAAAATAAAAAGCAACGTCTTTTTAACCATCGGGCACCTCGAATATACGATTCTTCGAACTCGTGGCATTACTGAAACAAAAGTGTTCAGCAGGTTTTCTATCTAAAAGCCTGCCGGTAATGCCGAAAGTGGGACTTTTTCAAAGCAGCCAATCCCGATAAACTGATTATTTTATTCACCGCGTTTTGAGCGATACAAAGCCGCTGCGGAATATTTTTCCGCTGCATGCCGACAATATGCGATTGTGCGAGTACCTGTTCGCGGCCGTTCGTAAAATGAGCCATTAAATCGATGCGGTGCAAGTATTCATCAAAAGAAACATGCACATAGTGCCTGCGATCTTCCTTAGGCACTTCTATATCAAAAAAATCCAGCGATTTTGCCGTATCACCGGGGTCAAGCGAATGCACCCGCAGTGAAAAAAACGAAAAATCTTTTGATTCCGTTAGTTCGGTAAACAGCCGGCGATGAAAATCCCAAAAAACAAAGAACCAAAGCGGATTCTTTACAACAACCCGTACCTCGGTCATGTTATAGCTTGTAGCCTCGTGAGGTTTTGCAGATATCCTACTCGAATCGCTGCCGTCTTCATCGCTCTCCGCCCCATCATCCAGGTCGAGCAGCTCACCGATTAAAAGGTGCCTCGTCAAGTCCGACGACAGAAAAAGCCCGTATTGGTCGGCCAGCGTAAACAGCGCATCAGTCGAGAGTGTCTGCAAATAGGATCTGGTAAATTTCACCGTGTTACCCATTGCCGCATCATCTAAAATATTTATGTTTATGTCAAGACTTACAACAGGCATGTATTTCTTACACCAAAAACCTTATTTCTCTTTCACGCGAGCTTACTGTTTCGGGTGATTAGCATAGCGACATCAGCGCCTCGACGATTCCATTAAAATCAACCGAAACCCGCTATTTCGTGAATGTTCCTTGATTTTTTTGAGGTTTCCTCTTGTCATTTTTATAAAAATAGAACATAGTAACACAATGCTAGTACTGTGTTCTCGCTATCGGAACCATCATATTTTTACCTCTAAAAAAGCTGTAAAAGGCTTGACACGCCGAAATACGCCCCGCATAATTCACAGTCTCACAGTCTCACAGTCTCACAGTCTCACAGTCTCACAGTCTCTGTGCAAATATAGGTCTCTCTTTTTTACACGCATTCATCATCGATTTTTCTCATCAGTATGCACGCAAAGAAGGGTACAATTTTCTATCAAATCCCTTCTTAACAGCTACTGTGCAGTATATATGCACTCCCCCTTATCCTAAAACCGGAGGAACGTATGCGTAAACTTTACACCAGTACAATCGGAATTTTTTTAACCTTTTTGTTTGTATCCTGTACGCAGTTTACCGCCGATATAGAAGACTATTTGAGTTATTGGTCAACGGAAGTTGCCTCTACCAATTTTACAATCGATACACCATATACAAGAGTGGGAGAGATGCCGTATGTATCGTCGGCGGAAGACGTAATAGTTACGATTAAACTGCGAAATCCCAAAAAACTGACCCTCAAGATGCCGACATCCTCCAATAATGTTATCCGTTTTCCGGGGCTGTCTACTCAACCTCAGTACGGTACAGCAAAAGACTATACCCTCACGCAAACGACAAGCAATAAACTCACCCTCACATATAAGAAAGATTTTTTACAAGCGCACGAATGGGGTTCAGGCGATATCGGAGCCGAGATTACCTTCATTGCTGATGACAATAGAGTGTTTGACAAGCGATTCAGTATGAACTTCAAAGTGAATACGCCGCCTCCAAAACCCGACTTTATCGTTGCAAAGACAACCGGCACGCCTTCGTATTATGTGCTTTGTATTACGGTGCCGAAGACTGATATGCAGGAGACAATAGCGGGGGGATTGTTGCATAAGGATATTAAGCGTATCGACATAAACGGGACACCCTATTCGTTTTCAGTAAACGAGACAGAAAAGAAATTTGTAAAACCTGAAGCTGATGCCTTTATTACGCTTTCCGATGTAACAAAGCTCTCTGAACCTGATGCCGATGAGGTTCCTACAGACGGATGGGTTCTATACTATAAAACCGATGCGGAAGTGAAAGACGGGGCTGCAAAAAAAGACTACACGATTACACTTGCAGATGAAAAGGGCTTGGTTTCCGCAGCCTTGAATGCAAGTACAAAGCCCAATAGACCGGCTCCCGTTCACATCAGTCTCGTAAAGGGAATTTGTACGGCAGATGTAAACAACGACAATACCGAAACAACTCCTCATACTATAGCTGTAGGCGGCCAAAACAAACCTGCAACACTACGCCTTACCAGTGCTACAGCGAATGCAACTATTTATTATACTCTAACGGAAACCTCCGCAGGAAGCACAGCAAGTCCGTCTAACGGAAGCGGCGCCGGAAGCGGATTTGATATCCCCTTACCCATTCAAACAGGAAAAACCGAAGCGAAGTATACGCTTACCGCATGGGCGGAAGCAGACGGTTTTGAAACGGGTACTACCCGTACCGTTTATTATAAAATTATCGCGCAAAATACCGATACGGCTTTAAGCGAACTGAAGTTAACGGAAGGCACTGTCAATTATTCAGCCTCCCTTATTGCAGGCAGTGATTCTGCTTATATCTGCAAGATTCTATTTACGGGAGTGGCAAGAACCTTGAATCTTACAGCAAAAACGGCGAACGATCAGTCAAAAATAACCGCTGTAACGGTAAACGGCACCATCCCCGCAGGCTTTGTAGCCGCTAACACGGTAACGCTTGTAAATGCCGTAACATTGCCTGATAGCCTACCTGCACAAGCAGTGGTAAAAATTACCGTAACGGGAGAGGACACGAGTGCAACGAAAGAGTATACGCTTACGGTTACAGCTATCGACCCACCGGTACTCAATAGCTTAGCTTTTTCCTCCGGCGGTACACCGGTGCAGTTTAGCAATGCAGCGGACACTGGAAACGAAGCCTTTAGCACAAATACTCTTGAATATTATATTTTTGCGGCACAGCTTAGTCCAAGCTCTCTGAGCTTTACTGCCACACCTGAAACCGGTGCAACGGTTACGGTAAAAGTAAACGGTACCGCCCATACGGAAGCAACGGTATTGCTTCCCACCGTAGGAGGAGAAACGCTTGTAACCTTTACCGTAGAAAAGGCAGGGCTGCAAAATGAATACAAAGTACACATTAAACGGAAGTCTTATACGGTAACCTTTACAGCAAAAAGTTCCGACGACGAATCGGCGGCAGGCGGCGGAACAATCAACGTAACAAATGCAGTGGGAACAGGAGGCATCAGTTCTGTAAGCGGCAACAATTCGGCTGCAGTTACCGTAAAAGCTGAAATTGGAGCAACAATCACCGCAACGGCGACCCCTAATACGGGTTACACGTTTATGAAATGGAGCGGCATAAGTGTTACATCACCAACCAATGTTAACCTTTCTTATGTAGTTGGAAGTAATGCTGAAATAAAGGCGGAATTTAAATCTCCCAATATCTATGTCCGCGGAACAAACGGCGCTTGGTATAATACCAACGTACCGGGAGGGGCAGCCGAAGGCGATGACAGCGCGGGAACCGGTTCAAAGCAAAAACCGTATAAAACCGTTTCACATGCCTTGAGCCAATGTACAGAAAGCAGCACGGCATATACTATCTTTGTAGACGGAACGATTGAGGAAACTGTTACACTCGATATTGAAAGCGGCAAAACGGTTACGATAGAATCGTTACGGAAGGATACGCCTGCGGTAATAGAGGAAAAACGAGTATCCCCCAGCGCTTATCAGTATCTTATTAAAACAGCGGGAACGCTTACCCTCGACTCCGTTATCTTAAAAGCGAATAAAACGGGCACTCATACACCTGACGCTAACACATTTATTTGCGGCATACAACAAAACGGCGGAACCGTAACCGTTAAGGGCAATACTACGGAAATTAGAAACTTTGCCCATGCCGTAGAGGTTAAGGGCGGTACGTTTACGATGGAGGGCGGTTCAATCTGCAATAATTATATAAACGGCGGAAGCGCCGGCGTAACGATAGAAGGCGGCGGTACATTTAAATTAACGGGAGGCTCTATCAAAAATAATGAGGCGACCAGCATGGCAGGCGTGTATGTAAAAGGCTCCAGTGCAACCAACCAAGGGCAGTTTACAATGACAGGCGGTGAAATATCGGGGAATAAAGCAAAATGCTTGGGAGGCGGTATTTATGTCGACGAACATGGAAAAGCAGATATTTCGGGCGGAACAATAAAAAATAACAGTGCGGCAGAGCTCACATATGGTCCAATGCCACACGAAGATGTCGGCGGCGGCGGTATCTGTATACTGGGAGGTACCGTTAATTTTACGGGCGGCACGATAGAAGGGAACATTATCCATGAAGTGGAAAAAAACTGCGGCGCCGGGGTCTTTATCGCCGCAAAGGGAACGTTCAATATGTCGGGCGGCACCATTAAGGATTGCACAACCCAAACGGTGACTTTTCCTCAATCGAGCCGAGGTATCGGTGTGTATGTAGCAGGCCTTGCACCTGCCATAAAAGGCACATTCAATATGACAGGCGGTACAATCGAAAACTGCAAGCCCTGTTCGGGTCACACGGCAGACGGCGGCGGCGTGTATGTGGGCGGTAAAGCCGTGTTTACAATGGAAAAAGATGCACGCGTTACCCCCTCTACCGGTTCCGAGGCAAATGGTAAGGGCAAAAACGACATATACCTTGCAAATGGGGCAAAAATCACCATTAACGAAAAACTCGAGTCTTCTGCAGTTGCCCGTATAACACCTCAAAGCTATCCTACATCTTCCAATCCTACCATACAGGTATTACAAAATCCGACAGGTAACACTACAAACGTAGCCGAAAACTATTTTAAATTTACTGTAACATCTGACTCAAATACAAATACGGCTTACTGTGTAAATGAAGCGGGTCTTATACGGCAGCAGGTGGATACTACTCCGTACGATGAAAACAGGCAAAACTGGGGGAAATTAAAAGCCGCAATCGAAAGCGCAGCCACTAATACCGTTATTTATGTTAGAGATGTTTGCTATGCCAATAATGCTAATGATACAATTACAGTAGACAACAAAACAATAACCCTCATAGGACTAACATCGGGACATGTCTCACTTGATGCCAACCAAAAATGCAGAATCTTTACCATTAAAAATGGGGGGAAGCTTACCATTAAAAATATGGAGTTAGAAAAAGGACAGGCTTCAGATGGGAAAGGCGGCGGCGGCATACTGTTGGAAAACGATAGCTCTAATAAATCGCTTACGCTGGAAAATGTTAAGATTTCAAGCTGTTACACCTCCGGAAGCGGTCCGAGACACGGAGCCGGAATTGCCATATACAAGGGAACCGTTACGATGAAAGGCAAAACTCAAATATGGGGCTGCGAAACTACTGCTGCTGATGGAGGAGGGGTCTATATCGGTTCAGGCGGTATCCTCACGATCGATGGTTATGATACTACTAATAATTTTGATAAAACGTATATCCGTTCTTGTAGAGCTGACAAAGGCGGCGGCGTTTATATTGCATCCGGCGGAAAACTTGAGTTAAAACAAGGACAACTTTCTCTTAATAGAGTAATAAATACGGCTCAAAAAGGGATCGCTGTATATAACGACAATGGCATATTTAACTGGACGGGAGGCACGATTGAGAACCATTATATCGGTACATCGGGAGGCTCTGTAATAGAAGGCTCTTGTACTAATACTTCCGGTAACACTGCAAACTAACCTTATAGGGTACAGCAATCACTGTCGGCAGCCGCCTTGCCGCTCAAGGCGGCGCGCAGTATGCAGGGGCTTTTTGGATAAACCTTTGCTTTCATTACATCCATCAACGGACAGGGCGATCAAGCGGAAGTAGAGATTCTATAATAACCTTTGTATCCTCTGCATCTTTAGCGGTTGAATACCCCCTCAACGCCACACCGCTATACATTTTTGACGAGGAGGTTGCGTCTTTTAGGTATATACTATAGTATAAAACACCTCTAAATTTACAATCGCCTTTCGGCGGCGCACCTGCGCGTATCAAAGATGAGCAAAAAAATGAATATAATCGATTTTATTTACAACATTGTTAAGGGACTCAATTTACCTACAACTATTTTAATATCCTTTGCGTTAATATTGATAAGCGGTTTCTTAGTAACCAGATTCACAAAAAAACTCCAGCTGCCGAAAGTAAGCGGTTATATTCTGGCAGGAATTTTAATCGGCCCGAGCGGATTACATTTAATTCATCGGGATTTTATCGCTAACTTAGATGTTATCTCGGTTATCGCACTCAGCTTTATCGCCTTTGATATGGGACGGTACTTTAAGCGCAGCGACGGGAAAAAAGAAATCGAAAATGTCGTATTCATTACGCTCTGTGAATCGCTGCTGGCGGGATGCCTCGTTACTATTGTTATGCTCTCCGTCTTTAAAATGAGGCTTTCGTTTTCACTCTTGCTCGGAGCGATTGCAACGGCTACGGCTCCTGCAAGCACTATCATGACTATAAAAGAATACAACGGCAAGGGGCCGTTTGTCGATCTGCTTTTGCGTATTACCGCGTTTGACGATGTCGTATGTCTTTTTGTGTTCAGTATTATGGTTGCCGTTGTCAATGCACAGGAAAGCGACGTATTTAATATCATGAGTATTGCGGAGCCGATTGCCCTCAATGCCGCAATGTTGATTTTAGGCTTTTTTACCGCCCTGTGCATGGAATTTTTAATTACGGAAAAACGGAGCTTTGATAACAGACTGATCTTGGCTGTTGCGTTTCTCTTTTTGATTTCCGGTATTTGTTCTTATTTTGATGTAAGCCCGCTGCTTGCCTGTATGGTATGCGGCGCCGTGTATTACAATCGAACAAATGATAAAACCTTGTTCGACCAGATGAATAATTTTTCCCCGCCGGTGATGAGCAGCTTTTTTATTATTTCCGGTATGAATATGGATCTAAGCATTATCGTAACGGCAGGAATTATCGGCGTTGCGTATTTCTTTATCAGGATAATCGGAAAATATATCGGCGCATATACATCGTGCAAAATACTGTCGATCGATAAAAAAATAACCGACAATATGGGTTTTGCCCTAATGCCGCAAGCAGGTGTCGCCATCGGACTTGCCTTTATGGGTAAGGCGATGCTGCCGGAAAAAGACGGCTTAATCCTATTCAATATCATTTTGGCCTCTTCGGTTTTATATGAATTGATGGGGCCGGTAACCGCAAAGATAGCGCTGATACGGTCGGGAGCAATCAACCCTGAAAGCTTTAAAAAACCGATAAAATAAACTGCGCAAAATACCGTGTTGTATATTCACCGCCCCTCTTGTATACTACTATTTAATATTGGATGAGGGAGTAAGTATAATGAAAAAAGCCGGTATTGTTTTAATGATCATAGCCCTGACAGCCGTTATCGGCGGCTGCGGCAAGGGTGCGGGTTCAACTGATGCAAAGCAACAAGCATATATCGCAAAGCTGCAGGAACAAACGCAGAGCAAGTACGACGATCCGAAGCTCTCGGATTTTGAAAAGCAGTTTTTGCCGCAGTATGCGATAGAAACACCCGAACCCGAACAAGAAGCAAAGATACCGGCTTTTAAAGCTCCGGCGCCGCAGGCTCGTGCGAAAGACGCATCGGTTATACCCGGGGTACGGGCGCTGGCGGCATACAAAATCGCCTATACGCCCCGATTAATGGAAACCGGTGCTCAACCGGAGAATGTCGGAGACGGAAATTCGGAGAGTGCCGATTCCCCCTCGGATGCACGGCAAGGCGCGGAAACGATCGGCCTTCCGCAAGGCGGGGCGCTTACGGTTGCCGATTGGGGACCGAAAGGCAAGATTCCCGCTGCGGTAACCGCCCCTTCGTTGTATGTCGTGTTCTCGCTGCCGGTTAAGGCGATCGCTGCTCTGGAAAAACCGGCAGCGGAGTCGTCCTGCTTATCGATCAGCCCCGCCGTAAAGGGTGTATTCCGCTGGTACGGCTCGCGTTACCTTGCCTTTGAGCCGGAGGAAAGTCTTAAACCCGGACAGGAATACACGATGACGGTTAAAGACGGAGTACAGGCGCTCAACGGTAAAAAAATCGAAGGCAGAAAGCAATTTAAGATTACGAGCGAAACGCTGCGGATAACGTACATGCAGCCCGGCTATACGCTGCGGAAAAACTCCGACCGATGGATACCGATCGACACCGACAACCTCATCCCGGAAGCGGCGAACGATGTACAGCTCAGCTTCAATTATCCGGTACGCCCCGAAGACCTGTCTTCCATCCTCTCCGTATCGGTGCAGGAAGTGGGAAAGCAAGCCGTTCCCTACCGCTACACCCTCTCCCACATCGAAGGGGAAAACGACTTCAACGTATTGGTTACAATCGACGGAAAAATACCCTTTAACGCAACGGTTACCGTCGCGGCAAAACGGCCGGACGGCTCTCTTACAAGCGTGCGATACCATACCCTCAAACCGTTTACCGTACGGGGAGCGGCGGTCTATCATAACGACTACGGATACACAAACCCGATAAGGATCGGTTTTTCACATCCGGTAGATACAAAGACCGTACTCAATAATATTTCCATAAATCCGCCGCTCGCATTCGATGAAAAGAACATCGAAGTGCTCAATTCGGCATACAATCCGGCCGTGCTGATTCACAGCTTGCCGGTGTCTCCTCAAGAAAAATACACCGTTACCGTGCAAAACGGCATAAAAGACATATACGGCAGAGCCATCGCTTCCGCCGCTTCCTATACGGTTACCATTCCCGATGCGCCGAGCTTTGTGCAGTACAACGATTCGGGGCATCTGATGCTGGAAGCGGCGTATCCGCATAAATACCTGTTTGAATATCGAAACATCCTGTCTCCGTCGGACTACGCAGTCGCAAAAACCGATGATCCGCTTAATCTTCTGGTTTGGGGAGAAGCGTACGACAGTTCAAAGGCAAAGACCTTAGACGCCTCCGTGCGGAACAAACGGCAGTTTGAACTTGCCGACCTCGATCCTTACCTTGAAAACGGCAAGGGCTTTGTCCGCATCGATACGGCGGTAACGCTGCCGCCCTATTCGCAGCGGGACAAAAAACCGCATGTAAGCCGCAGAACGTCAACCGTGCAGGTAACCGATCTCGGCATTACCGTCCGCGCCGCGCTGAATAAAACCGTCGTGATGGTTTCCAAGCTTTCCACCGGAGAGCCGGTAGAAGGAGCTTCCGTATATCTTTACGATGCAAAAACCGATAAAGCCGATACGGCTGTCAGCCCCGAAGAAGGTGCGCAAAATCCTTTTGCATCCGGCACCACCGATAAAGAAGGACTCGCCGTCCTTCCTTACGGCAGCAAAAGCATCCGCTTTTTCCGCAATGCGGAAAGTTACACCGCCGTGTTCGTAGAAAAAGGCGGAGACCGCGCGGTGTTCTATCCGCACACCCACAGCCCGTGGCGGTTCGATGTTTCCGCAGCGTATTATCCGCAGGAGGTAGCGGAAACCCGGCAGCGGACATTCCTCTTTTCCGACAGAGGCCTCTACAAGCCCGGAGAAACAGTTTCGTTCAGAGGCATCGACCGCACGCAAACGTTCAGTACCTTCACGCCTTACGAGGGGGACTACACCGTGACGCTCTCAGGCTATTCATGGGAAGGAGATGACGTCGAAGTTGCGATGCAGGGAGGTACGTGCACCGGTTCGGGCAGTTTCTGGGGGTCATTCGATTTGCCGGATGATTTGGCGCCCGGCTCCTACAGCCTTACCTACCGGCGGGCGGACGATACAAACAGCGAACCGCAGGAATGCCTTATCACCGTCGCTTATTTTGAAAAACTGAAATTCCAAGCGGAAGTCGCTTTGCCGCAGCAGCCGCTCATTATGGGAGATACGATTACGGCGGCGGTATCGGCCTCGTACCTTTCCGGCGGAGGGCTCGGTAGGGCTTCCTATAGCGGAAGCTGGATGCGTCAAGGCACCTCTTTCCGGCCGCAGAATCCGGCATTAAAAGGCTACCGATTCGGAGTGGAAGGCTACGGCATCGATCACGTTTCATCGTTCTCGGGAACTCTGTCGAATGCCGGCACGGCGGAACTTTCCTGTCAAGCCGCCGCTACGGAAGGCATTGTCGGTCTGCCTTATCGATACACTGCCGAAGTTTCGATAACCGACGTAAGCAATCAGCAAATTTCCGCACGGAATGCCGTTACGGTACATCCGGCGGCGTTCTATGTCGGGCTTGCGCGGCCTGAAAACCTCACCGGCTTTGCACAAAAGGGGCAGAAGCTCACCTTCCCGTTCATTCTCGCGTCTCTCGAAGGCAATCCGCTTACCGACACAAAGCTCACCGCGGGAGATTTTACCGTTGAGCTGATCCGGGAAAACTGGAAGCCCGTGCAGGAACGCGGTGCGGGCGGAAGCATTTATTCAAACTACGAAAAAGAGAATATCACCGAGCATACGGCAACCGTAAAACCCGCGGCGAAGGGAACGGTGCAGCTGACGCCGAAAAATGCCGGTTCATATATTTTGAGCATGAGCGGTACCGATACCGCGGGGCGGAAGTTCAAAACCGATTACCGCTTCTATGTTACCGGATCGGGAGCGAGCTTTTGGGATCGGGATTATGAAGACGCCGTGCGCCTTACCCCCGATCAATCGCTGTATAATCCCGGCGACACCGCCCGTATTTTAATGGAAAGTCCGCTCCCTGCGGGAAGATACCTCATCACGGTGGAACGGGAAGGTATCTTTACGGAAGAAATTAGGGAACTCGGCGGGAATACGCAGGTACTGGAAATTCCTGTTGCGGGCAACTATGTCCCCGTGGTCTATGTCGCGGTGTCGTCATACTCGGTACGGACAAAGGAGCCTGAGCACAAGCTCGGTGAGCTCGATCTTGATAAACCCAAGGGCATTTTCGGGATGACGCCGGTATTTGTGAATACCAGAGTTAAAGCGTTCTCCGTTGAACTTGCCGCGGATAAATCCGTGTACAAGCCCGGAGAGGAGGCAACTGTTACGCTAACGGCGACAAGAGGTGGTAAGCCGCTCGCCAATGCGGAATTAACCCTGCTTGCCGTAGACCGCGGCGTGCTCGACTTAATAGACTATCACGTCCCGAATCCGCTTGAATTCTTTTATAACCCCGAAAATTTCCGGCTCGGCGTTATGGGCGGAGATTCCCGTTCATGGCTGATGGATCCCGTTATGATGGAAGCAAAGGCGCTTGCAGGCGGCGATTCCGACGGTGGAAAAGAAGGAGACGAAGCCGAACGCAGCAACTTTAATCCGACCGCGGTGTTCATCCCCATCTTAAAGACGGATGCAAACGGGCGGGTAACGGCAACCTTTACGCTGCCGGATACGCTGACCAGCTACCGGCTTACCGCAGTCGGAGCGCATACCGACCTCTTCGCCCTGCACGAAGAAGAAATCACCGTGCAGAACACCGTCAACATCCTGCCGGTTATGCCCCGCCGCCTCCGTGAACGGGATACGGCGGAATGCGGCGTCCTTATCTCCAACTTGGATACCCGCGCTCACAGCATTACGGTAAGCG
>ERZ772960.2460-NODE-2460-length-13373-cov-3.791335_pt1 | contig 13373 bp, 8 predicted proteins | sample MGYA00580678_ERZ772960 | MGnify/ENA primary metagenome ERZ772960 (study PRJEB29015, sample SAMEA2737930) | human oral metagenome | biome: human oral; feature: human-associated habitat; material: dental | place: China | collected 2059 ... | reverse complement strand
CGTTCCGGTATTGCCGAAGTCGTTTACCAGCGCGAGCTCGCCCCAAGATATTAGAGTTCACCCCAAGATACTAGAGCTTGTCAAAACATAACCATTATGTTAAATTTAATTAAAATAGGTCAACACAAAAATGGATTTAGGCAGTCAAAACAATCACCAGAAAACTCCAGTCGCAGGCGCGACTAAAGCTCCGACTCCAGGTAGCGGCACTAACTTTGGTATTGATCCTGAAAATATCATCACCAAAGTCGCTGAGAAAATTGAACACTCGACCAATATTCTTATCGCCCTCTCGAAAGACCCAAATGTTGATGAAATTTCGGCAGCCATCGCTCTCGCCTTCATTTTGGATCAGCAGAAAAAACACGTCACTGCAATTTATTCTGGACAAACCCCGAACGCTCTTGAATTTTTACGTCCAGAAAAGACCTTTCAAAAGGACACTAGTAGTCTCCAAGATTTTATCATTGCTCTCAATAAATCGAAGGCTGACCACCTGATTTACCAAGTTGAAGGTGATTATGTTAAGATTCTTATTACTCCGTATAAGGGGCAAATTAAAAAAGAAGACCTCGAATATTCTTACAGCGACTATAATGTCGATCTTGTTATTGTTTTTAATGTCAACGCTGGCAGTGAGATTGATTCTGCTCTATCTGAATATGGTCGTATTATGCATGATGCTACGGCAATTAATATCACTTCCAGTGTGCCAGGACACTTTGCCGACCTCGAGTGGAGCGATCCCTCAAAATCCTCCGTTTGCGAAATGGTTTATGACTTGCTTAATGAGCTTGATATTGATCAGACTCCCCAAGAGGTCGCCACCGCACTTCTTACTGGTATTCTTTCAGCCACCGATCGTTTTCTAAATAATCGCACTAAACCAACTACTATGGCTGTTGCTTCTAAACTCATGGAAGCCGGCGCTGACCAGCAATTGATCTCTTCAAATATCATAAAGCCAGAAGCCCCAGTTTCCGAACAGACCCAAACGCCAGCTCCAGTGTCGGCGGAGACTTCTGTCTCTAATCCAGCGTCAACAGAAACTTCTACGTCTAGTCCAATATCAACAGATGGCTCAATATCCACCCCTACTAACTCTATTACACCTCCTACCCAAGAGCCTTTTGCAGAACCAAATACTACATCATCTAATAATGAAGCTCAACAAGCTACTACTGCTACACGGCCAGAATCGCTCACCCCTGAACAAGAACTTGAGCGTATGTTTGAGCAGAACCAAAATCAGCAAAGTAGTCAAAACGTAGCTATTCAAAATCCAGTTAGTCAAGGTCAAACCAGTCAAAGTCCAACTAGTCAAGATCTGGCCAGTCCCAGCCTAGGTGTAGGCTCCGCTATGACTGCCGCTACAAGTGTCATGGATGATCTGGCGCGTCTTACCGATAATATGCTGAATTCTAAAACTTCAACCGAACCTGCAGTTCAAGCTTCATCTGAGCCTGCAATCCAAGCTTCAAACGCATCCGTATCTCAAGCTCCAGTCACACCTATATCTCAAGCTCCAATCACACCAGCGACCCAAGTTCCAACTACACCCACGGCTCAAACTCCCCTTGAATCCGTAGCTCAAGCTTCAACCGAGCCAATAACTCAGCCTCAATCTGCTTATGCTCCATCAGTACAATCCGCATATGAACCCCAGTCTTCAAACGAAACGCAACCTTCATATATAGCGCAATCTCCATATGAAGCACGACCAGCGCAACCCGTATATGAGCCTCAGTCTCAACCTTCTTTTCAGCCTCAAATTCAATCAGCCCCCGGGTCAGCCTTTGAGCCATTCCCAGCTCAGTCAGTAATTGACTCGGTTCCAAGTCAGCCAGTCATACCAAAATTCCGCCCATCTGGGCCTAATCCTGAGATTTATGGTCACACTATTGCTGAACCTGTCTCTGAATCCACTGAAGACATGAGTCGCCTCATGGATGAAGCACTTGCTGAACCATCTCCGATTCAAAATCCTATCGGTTACCAAAGTTTAATCGACCAATCAGGTTATATTAATCAGTCGCTAGCGCAAAATAATACCCAAACTCCAAACTATCCGCTTGCCGTTGGGCAGCAGCCGGTCAGTAATCTTCCACAGGGACAGAATCTTGCAACTTTATCCGCCCCTGCTATTCCTCAACTGCCACAAAACCAAGCCTATCCGAATCCTGAATATACCAATGTTGTGCCGCAGTATCAAACGCCAATGATGCCAGTTTTGCCAGAAAACCCTACTCAACCCGCTCCTCAGCCCACTCAGTCTGTCCCCCAATCTATTTCTCAACCTATCGCACAGGCTACTGCTCAGCCTGCCCCTCAATTTGCTCCTCAACCCGCTCCTCATCTTACTTCTCAGACGGCAGCACAGCCAATCTCGCAACCTATTATGCCGTCAGTAGCCCCAATTCAACCAGCTCCACAATCAGTCCCTCAATCAGTCCCTCAATCAGTTCCTCAATCTACTCCACAATCTACGCCGCAACCATCTCAACAAGACGCCTCACAAACGGCTCCTCAATCCGCCCCTCAATCTACGACCACTATAATTCCAACAGCTCCTTCGGCTCCGATGGGAGAGTATATTCAAGCCACTCCACCCGCGACCAGCACGCCTATTCCAGATTTTCTCCAGCCTGAATCATTTTTACCACCCGCTCCGGCACCTGTGATCTTTGACCAAACTATGTCGCCAACTATGCCGCCAGTCATGCCACCCTCCCCACAAACGGTTCCGCAACCCGTCCAAAACACTCCTCAACCCGCGCCATCCGCTCCAAGCTTTCAATCTAATCAAGCTCCTCAGTCCGTACCAACTCCTCAGTCAGCACCAAGTCCGCAATCCGTCCCAACAACACAGTCCGCTCCAGCACCCCAACCCGCATCACAAACTCCCGACGCCTCTATCAATCCCGTCAAAGCTGACCCATCCGCTTTTCACATCCCCGGCAGCTATTGATTTTGACATAATCAAAAATTTCACTATTATTGTAGATAATGACAGAAAATACACCACGTCCGCCAGAAGCATCCCGAGCAAAATTGGCAAAAATCGAGGAGATTGTTCGTCCTGAGGACATTATTTTGATCGATAAGCCCGCCGGTCTTTCTTCTTTTGGTGTGGTTGCGCGTGTGCGTCGAATTCTTTCCGAAAAAACCGGCAAAAAGGTTAAGGTTGGACATACCGGCACTCTTGACCCCTTTGCCACAGGCTTGCTTATCTTGCTCGCTAATAAAGCCACTAAGCTCTCTAACCAGTTTCTTAAGCTCGACAAATGGTATGAAGCAACTATTTACCTCGGAAAGATCAGTACCACAGGCGACCCCGAGGGTGAAATCACAGATTATCAAAATATAAAAAATACGCATTACCAAAACACAGATCATCAGAATATAGACCATCAAAATGTAGATTGTTCCACGAGATTATCTCATATCTTATCACCCAGTCGCGCTGAAATTGAAAAAACTATTGAAAAATTCATCGGTCAAATTGATCAAACCGTCCCGAGTTTTTCTGCCGTCAAAATCAACGGTCAACGCGCCTATCAACTCGCTCGCCGTGGTGAAGCCGTCAAAATGCCAACTCGCAAAGTCGAAATTTATGCCATCGAAATTCTAAGCTATGATTTTCCGCAACTCGTCATAAAAACTCATGTTTCGAGCGGCACATATATTCGCACTCTTGGGGAAGATATTGGCAAGACTCTCGGTGTCGGCGCTTACCTTACTGCACTTCGCCGCACTCGCATCGGTGACTTTGATATTGCGGCCGCTACTAAGCTTGAAGATTTTATGAAGCGCCGTGTTTGACCCTTGTAGAATCTCTTCGCTCGTGTTATAATCCATGCAATATGATTACAAAAGAGAATAAAGCTAAGGCAATTGCTGCTACTGCCCGTGATAAAAAGGACGTCGGTTCTCCAGAGGTTCAGGTTTCGATTTTAACTGAGCGCATCAAAGAAGTGACCGAACACGTAAAGGCAAACAAGCACGATTTCATGGCTCGCCGTGGACTTATGCAGATGGTTGGTCGCCGCAAACGTCTTCTAAAGTATCTTGAGAAAACCGACTTCGAACTCTACAAAGGTACAGTCGCAAAACTCGGACTTAGAAAATAATCACGAAATCCCCACGCAAGTGGGGATTTTTAGTATCAAAAGCCATCTAAGGCTAAAAAATATTAGGCTAAAAATAGCATAAAGAAGGCTCTACAAATTGTAGAGCCTTCAGTTCCATTAGAACAGATTGTCAAAATCTTCGACCGGCATTCCGAGTATCTCAACCACTCGCGGTCTTTCGACCTCGCCATTAAAATATTCTTCGCTGAAAGCATCAATCTCATCTCTGTATCGAGTTGCTGCCATTGCAATACTTACTTTAACCTCATGCGGTGTCGGTTTTCTGACCTTGCGGTAGAAGGTGCGGATCTTTGCCGGATCAGCGAGACTTTCTGTGCTCCATCTGGTAGAAATCTTCGCGCGGCATTTATCAAAATCTGGCCCATGCAAATATCGCATTCTTACCTTAGACACATCTTGCAAAATGTCATAGATATCGCCAACTGCCCCCTCTCTACGCTCAATCGCCTGATAGAGCATGTTATCTTCATGGAAGAAGTAATCTTCCGCCATGTTTTGCACCAACGAGAACTCCAAGAAATTCCCCCCGTCCTGCTCGATGAAGAAGAACACGTAGTCGATGTTCAAATCGAGGCGAATCTGTTTTCTGAGTGGCACCAGTCTCTCCTCAAGGAGTCGGTTGCGAAACAAATCTCGCGCCTTACTAACCTCAATCTCATCCTCACCTGTGAAACCATCCATCTTGATCAAAAGATAGTGATTGTCTCTCTGTATCTGCTGTTCCATATAATGGTCCTTTCTTAATGTGCGTGAATTATCAGTTCAACTTGTTCTAAGGCCGCTCCCCTCCTTTCGGTCTTCAATAATAGACATCTTAGAACACCTTATATTATAACATAAAAACTATAATCTGTAAAACATAACTTCTAGATTATTACATTTATGGAACGATCATTTGACCAAGGATAGTGTAAAAATATCCCCATAATCCATAGTTAGTGTTATGAGTCTAATTGGCTTATTGATATTAATGGTAAAATCTTGTTTCTTACTCATAAGGTTTATACCTTTTTCGTTATCTGAAAATGGTCGGGAACAATGGATCGATATATAATCGTCGCCGATTTGGGTTATTTCAAATGAGAAGATTTCTTCTTTTCCCTTATTTCCTTCAGTATCAGAAAATTCGCGCACTTTAACAGTATACTTTTTGTTTAATTATATTTCATATAATGTTTCTTCTTCTTTTGGAGTGTAATCTCTTGAATCGCCACTCCAGCTCGAACTAATTACTTTGATTTTCATGATTCCTCTTATTTTTATATTAACATATTTTTATATTTTTTCCATTTAGGCGTAATAGCTCACAACCTTTGCAACAAAATATTAAATAGAATAAGATAACTCTTAATCCCAATCATAACTCATCTACTGATATCTTTAAAAGGCTTTTCATGATACAATAAATATATAACAATAAAAGGGAAGACGGCGGATAAGTCTTCTAGGACTTCTGAAATAGAGTTAAATCTCAGTTTCGGCTTACTAGGGTAGTTATCTGGTGTTTTCCCGAGAAAGGAATCAATGGAAATAATCAATCCAACCGGCAAGCACACCTTCAGTGTGTCCACCGATTTTTGTGGTCGTGAGTTAAAAATCGAGGTAAATCGCGTCGGTTTTCGCACCACCTCATCTGTTTTAGTCACCTATGGTGACACAGTCATTCTTGGCTCCGTTGTTGTTGGTGAAAAACCAGTCGTGCAGGATTTCTTCCCCCTATCGATCGACTATGAAGAGAAATTCTACGCTGCTGGCAAAATCTCTGGCTCAAAATTCATCAAACGTGAAGGTAAACCAGCTGACGAGGCCGTTCTCATTGGCCGCCTCATCGACCGTCCAATTCGTCCGCTTTTCCCCAAAGGCTATCGTCAGGAAGTCCAGGTAGTCACCACTGTCCTCTCCATGGATCCAAGCTTCCGTCCAGATGTCGTGGCGATGATTGCCGCTTCCTCTGCTCTTATGAATACCGGTGTACCATTCGATGGTCCAGTTGCTGGTCTTCGCATTGGTCGCATTAACGGCAAATTTAAGGCCTTCCTTACTAAGGAAGAACGCGACGCCTCCGACTTAGACCTCGTTGTTGCGGTTAAGGATCAAAAAGTCGTGATGGTTGAAGCTGGCGCGGATGAAGTTCCAGAAAACGTCATTATCGACGCCATGCGTTGGGCTGTTGAAAATGCTCAGCCAGCTCTCGCGCTTCAAAGAGAGTTAAGAGACAAGCTCGCAGTGGTTGAAAAGCCTTATGAACTTAGCCTGCCAGACGCAGAAGTCACTGAGAAAGTTGAAAATTGGACTCGTGCTCATTTCAAAGGTGAAGATGGTAAAACCGGCACCAAGATTCGTGGTAATGTGCTTGATCGTAAACGGATTGCTGATGAATTAAGGGATCAGATGGACGCGGAATTTGCTCTCGAGCTTGGCGAAGGTGAAACTGACGAGGAAAAAATTGCCGACTATGATGCTCGTTTGAAAGCCGAATATCACAACGCTTATGAGCTTGCCATTCATCACGAAGTTCGTCGCGCCATCGTCGAAGATGGCGTTCGTCCTGATGGTCGTAAATTAGGTGAAGTTCGTCCACTCAGTTCTCAGGTAGCTATTCTTCCGCGCGTCCATGGTTCCTCGCTCTTCACTCGTGGTCTCACCCAGGCTATGAATATTGTCACTCTTGCTCCTCTGTCTTATGCTCAAGTTGTCGATACTATGGAAGTCACCGATGGTGAACGTCGTTATATGCACCACTATAATGCGCCTAGCTACACTGTTGGTGAAACCGGTCGCATCGGTTCCCCAGGTCGCCGCGAGATCGGTCACGGTTATCTTGCTGAACGTGCCCTCCTTCCGGTGCTCCCTTCCAAGGAAGATTTTCCATATGCCATTCGCTCCGTCACCGAAATCATGTCTCAGAACGGTTCCACTTCTATGGCCGCTACCTGTTCATCATGTCTCGCTCTGATGGATGCCGGCGTACCTTTAAAGAGTCCAGTTTCTGGCGTGGCTATGGGCTTGATGCTCGATGGTGAAACTCCATATGTTCTTACCGATCTGATGGATGCTGAAGATTTTGCTGGTGATATGGATTTTAAGGTCACTGGTACTAGACAGGGAATTACTGCCCTTCAGATGGACATGAAAGTTCATGGCTTACCGGTTGATATTCTTGAAAAAGCTATCAATCAGTCTCACGAAGGTCGTATGTTTATTCTAAATCACATGTTGTCTGTACTTCCTGCTCCTCGTGCAGAAATTTCTCCATACGCTCCACGTATCGAGAAAATCATGGTTAATCCGGATAAAATTGGTGCTGTGATTGGTAAAGGTGGTGAAATGATCAACAAAATCACTTCCGAAACCGGTGCCGAAGTTGACATCGATGACTCTGGTTTGATTACAGTTTCTGGCACTGATGCCGAGAAAATCAAACGCGCCGTCGAATGGATTAAAGGGCTCGTCGAAGAGCCAGAAGTCGGCAAAATTTACCGTGGTAAAGTTGTTAATATCAAGGATTTTGGCGCCTTCGTCAATATTCTGCCAGGTATCGATGGTATGCTCCATATTTCACAAATTTCCGACAAGCGTCTTGATAAGGTTGAGGATGTCCTTCATCTTGGCGATATCGTCAATGTGCGTCTCGAATCCATCGACGACAAAGGCCGTCTCTCACTCAGTATGCGTCGCGTCGAACAGTAGTTCGGATAATACTAGCCATAAAAAGAGACCCGAACTTGGGTCTCTTTGATAGTTAATCTCAAATTACAGATTAACTATCCCATTATTCTCGGTTATACTTTGATCCCAACAAGATAATATTGATTTACCTTCTGGATCCTTTTGCCCTCTGAATACACTCTTAATTTCCTCAGAAAAAGAGTTGCAATCAGGAATTCCGTTCCCCTCGTAAGCTTTCTTCCATTCGCCATTCGGGATTGCTCGATAGAAGATGGCAGTAGCTCCTCCCCATCCACGCTCAACTCGAGTATCTCCTTCTCTATTACTTTTAGCGACCTCAAACATATGTCCGATCCCTATTCTTGCGACTAAATATTTTGCGTCATTAGTGGTATACAGAGCGTTGAAAGATATGGTTGGCCAACTATCCTTAATTTGCAAACCATCATCGTTTACGCCGGTTTGTTTTGTATATTCTCTTTTTACTATCTCTTCAACTCCTCCGATTTTGGCATCAATTTTCATCGGTTTTACAATCTCTTTTACGGTCATATTATCAACTTTTTCTTCCACCGCCTTGGTTCCAGTTGCCGACTCGTACTTTGAAATTACCTCATTCGCTTTGGCGAGAGCTTCTTTCGAATTTTTTACCTCGCCTTCTAGTTTATTCTTTTGGTCATTAATTCTGACCGTGGTATAAACCAATCCACCAAGACAGGCTAGCGCCAGTAAACAAAAAACCGCAGCTAATTTCTTATTGCTACGGTTTCCCCTAGAGTTCTTGTTGTCGTCGTTGATATTTATGATATCGTCGGTATCATTTTGTTCCATACTTTCTCCTTTATTCTACTATAACATAAGCATCAAAAATAACCACTCCTCACCCCCCTTAGTTATCCCATCTATAATTATTATGCTATAATCTGTCTATGGTTAAACGTAAAAAAGGTCGACGCAAATCTTCCCGTGAGGTAGTTCCAGAACACGAATTGCCAGGCGGCTTTTGGCGTCAAGTCTCAGCAGTTCTTATGATCGCCATTTCTATCGTCCTCGTGATGACTTGGTTTGGTAGTGGTGGCACTCTTCTTAATGATTTTCATAAATTTGGTCTCTGGCTGATTGGTTATGCTGTCTTTTCAATTCCGGTCATCTTAGTCTATCTGGCCGTCAAAATCTTCCGCACCACCGACAATCGTCTCCCCGCCGTTATTTGGGTGGTTTCGGTTTTGATGGTTTTTTGGCTCTCTGGTCTCTTTGGCTTACCGACTTATGGTAATTCTGCCACGCAGACTGGCGGTATTCTCGGTGTTTGGCTTAATGGCATGACTACTCAAATTCTCAATCCAAGTGTCGCCGCCTTCATCTATCTCGTACTGATCTTTATTACTGCGATTTTTATCCTCCAGCTCTCTCCAGCCGCCGTCTTTCGTGATATTGCTAATATTTTCAAAACCACCAAACGCGATGAGGATGCTGAGAATGCCAGCGTAGCCCGCAGGGCTCAGGCTGAAGACGCAATTAAGGCTGGTGCTTTAGGCCCACTCAAAATTAAATCCAATGGTGTCGAAGTCACTGCCGAGGAGCTAAAGACTACTCCTAAAATTCAAGTTAAAAAACCAGTCACCCCTGTTGAAACCGAGCCTGAACGCGCCCTCATTGCTATTTCTGATCCTAACTGGCAGATGCCTCCTACCGATTTACTTTCAAAAAAGCAAAGTCCTCCAGATGGTGGCAATATTCAACAAAACGCTTTCATTATCAACTCTACTTTTGCCTCTTTCGGTATCGAAGTCAAATTAGACGGCGCCAATGTTGGCCCGCGCGTCACCCAATATACTATTCAACCGCCAACCGGCGTGGTGCTTTCGAAAATTGCTGCCCGTGATAAAGAACTTGCGCTTAATCTCGCCGTTGATAAAGTTCGTATTGAGGCGCCAATTCCCGGCACTCGCCTCGTTGGTATCGAGATTCCGAACGTGCATCCTGCCGACGTTCCCTTGCGCTCTATTCTAGAGAGTAATGAATGGAAGAAGGAGACTAATCCGCTCGCGTTTGCCGTAGGTAAGGATATTTCTGGCAATCCAGTCATCGCCAATCTTGCCAAAATGCCGCACCTCTTAATCGCTGGTACCACTGGTTCTGGTAAGTCCGTGATGACAAACACTCTCATTTCGTCTTTACTTTATCGTAATGCACCTAGTGATATGAAACTGATCATTGTCGACCCAAAACGAGTAGAAATGGTGCAATATAATGACATCCCGCACCTTTTAACTCCAATCATCAGCTCCACTGAAAAATCTCTTTCTGCTATGAAATGGGCAGTTAACGAAATGGAGCGTCGCTACACGCTAATGGCGGAAGAAAAAGTCAAGAAAATTGAGGACTACAACGAAAAACTCCAGAAAAAGTCCGCCACTATTACCGACGAGGATAATAATGAGCAGCAGCATGATGGCGGCAAAATGCCATACATTGTCATCGTGATTGATGAGATGGCTGACCTCATGATGCAGGCAGGGAAAGACCTTGAACAGCTAATCGTCCGTATTGCGCAAAAAGGTCGTGCCTCTGGTATCCATCTTGTGCTTGCGACTCAGCGTCCTGAAGTTAAAGTGATCACTGGCCTGATTAAGGCTAACGTCCCAGGTCGCATTGCCTTCGCTGTGAATAACAATACTGACTCTCGTATCATGCTTGATATGGGTGGTGCCGAGAAGTTACTTGGTAAAGGTGATATGCTAATGCTAACCACTGAGATGATGGGGAAGCCTCGTCGTATTCAGGGTGCTTATGCTTCCGATAGTGATGTTGAAAAACTTACCAACTTCCTTCGCGAACAGCGTGCGCCTGAATATAATAACGAAGTGATTTCTCAGGCCGTCCAAATCAAGGGGATCGGCCCAACCGACGGTGGTGGCTTCGGTGACCTCGGTCGAAAGTATGACCCGCATGATCCAGTAGTACGAAAGGCTGTTGAAATTACTATCTCCAAGGGTAAGTTTTCTACCGCCATGTTGCAGACATATCTTGGTAAAGGCCATGGTTTTGTTTCCGGTCTGGCTATCTGGTTAGAGGAAATCGGCGTCATCGGTCCCGCTAATGGCAATAAGCCACGTGATGTGATGATTAAGAGTTTAGACGAATTTGATCAGCTTGCTAGTGGATAAAAATCTCGTAGATTAGACTGAGAATAACCTGAGAATAATTCGAGAATAACTCGAGCTAAAAGAACTAAGAGGTGAGCTAATATCTAAGACCGGCTAGCAAAAACATTGTGTTAAAAATATAGCTTGAAAGGGCTATATTTTTTATTTCGTTTATGCTAAAATTGAATAACAGAACAAGGTACATATCATGAAACAAACACAAACTCAGGTGTCAGCTCCCTGTTAGGCGGCAACCTATTCTGGTCTTGCTCGTCTCAAAGTGCTCATAAATTCCAAAAATAATCAACATAGACTTTCTCTTTTTGCACTCTTTGCAGTTGTGCTTTCTTTTTTCTTCCTACAATTTGCGGTTCAGCAAAAAACCATTTTCGCTTCACTCCTTCGCACTCCCGCCGCCTACCTAAACATCTCCACCTCTACTCCTACTCTCGATTTTCATTTTAATCAGTCCGAGCTAGCATCCTCTACCTTTAAGGATGATGTAGTGACTGTCAGCATACAGACTGATAATGTCACTGGTGCCACCACCTATATTTCAAGTGTTGACGAAGAAACTAGTTTGAAACATTCCGATGCCAGTGTTACTGAGAAAATTGAATCAATCTCCAGCCCGCTCCTCTCCACTGCCTTCACTGGCAAAACCTGGGGCTATCGCCTCAACTCCCTGGCTACCACGCCTTTTAATCCAATACCAAAAGCTAGTGCCCCATCAGAAATTTTAAGTACTAATTCACTCACTCCAGCCGCCAGTACTATTGGAGTTAATTTTGGCATCAAGTCCGATCCGACACTTCACTCGGGTACTTATTCTAAACAAATCCTATTTACTTCCGTCACAAACTATGTCCAAACGGTCACAAAATTTCTTCCAGGACCAGCTTTTAATTCCATCCTGAAGCATATCAATCCAAACCAAGATACTGAATATTTTAAACGCTCTCCAGTCCCACTGGCTGATTTTAGCTCTGCAAAAATTGTCTCAACCGCAGATTCTGAACACCCAATTTATATGTGGTACCAGCCAGCCGACAAAACAATCTATTGGTGGACCGCGGCTGACATAGCATATATGAACGAAGATGGCTCTTTGATGTTCTCACAAATTAACTTTGACACTCATTACATGAAAGAAGTCGATGCTAGTGGTATCAACACGAGTAAGACAACGAATATGAGTCGCATGTTTTATTATGATAAACCAGGCGGTCTTAGCGCTGTTAAGACTGACGGTTTTAATACCAGCAATGTGACGGATATGAGTTATATGTTTTCTATGTATAATTATGATGGCGACCAGTCCGATTCACCAGACTTTAGTACCTTTGATACTAGTAAAGTTACCAATATGGAACACATGTTTGACGGTTCAAATTTCTATCACATTGATGTATCTACTTTTGATACCAGCAACGTCACTAATATGGTCAGCATGTTTGCTTTAAATAATAAGACATTAAGTATAAATGTTTCTAATTTTAATACTAAAAAAGTCACTGACATGACGATGATGTTTTTTCTTTGTGGAAGTATAACTAGTCTGGATTTATCTAGCTTTAGGAATGATGCCGCAATAAGTATGTCTGGTATGTTTTATGCCGACAATAATCTTACCTCATTAAATCTAACTGGCTTTAACACCGAGCACGTTAAAGACATGACTAATATGTTTGCTTCGATGTATAATATCTCTAACTTAGATTTATCGGGTTTTAATACAAGCCAAGTAACAGATATGACTCAAATGTTCGCTGGTATGAAGTCTATTAAAAATTTAGATCTTTCGTCATTTGACACTTCAAAAGTCACCACGATGAGGAGCATGTTCAGCGGAATGGATAAAATTGAAAATCTGAATCTATCATCGTTTGACACCAGAAATGTCACCAATATGGGTTCCATGTTTTATGGTGTTATGATAAATGTAGTGAATGGAGTTCTTGATCTTTCAAGTTTCAACACTCAGAGCCTTTATGAATGTGGTAGTATGTTCAAGAAGTCAGGAGTAAAAACAATCTATGTTTCATCATCCTTTACTAATACTTCTATTGGTGGCTCATATGATATGTTCCTTGATACTACTAACCTCGTCGGCGGCAATGGCACTACTTTCTCTCCAAGCAATCCAACCGACAAAACCTATGCTCGCATCGACGCCCCAGGCACGCCAGGTTACTTCACTCTTAAACCATAATCACTACTACCGAGATGTAAGTGCAATCTAAAACCCACTTCTAGTCTTCAAACCACCGACCAACAAACCACGTTCCTCTTGAGATTTTTTCCACAGTCTGTTATAATCACAGCATTATTAGCTCAGCAAGCGACTATGAGGTGTGCTTGCTTTAACCAAAGGAGTGCAAAGTGAAACAGTATGAACTTACTG
>ERZ772960.2459-NODE-2459-length-13374-cov-12.347999_pt1 | contig 13374 bp, 7 predicted proteins | sample MGYA00580678_ERZ772960 | MGnify/ENA primary metagenome ERZ772960 (study PRJEB29015, sample SAMEA2737930) | human oral metagenome | biome: human oral; feature: human-associated habitat; material: dental | place: China | collected 2059 ... | reverse complement strand
CATTTTGCACCGTCATCGGCAAAGAATTCGTTATTCGGAGCAGATTCAATTTGAATATGTTCATCGCCTTTTACGGTTATCTTTACCTTATCGGGCTTGGAAAGGGCATATATCACCGTATCTTCTTTAAACTTGTACGTATCATTAAGCTTTTGTCCGTCGGAACCGTTGCGTTTCCAGCCCTTTAATTTAAAACCACCTTGGTAACCGAGCAAAGCTTCAACTGTGGCTTTGTTATCTTCCCAACTTGAATCGTAGGCAACTGTATGCGTATCGGGATTCGGCACAATAATATTGGCATCGCCACGGATGGTCAGTATAACATGCGTCCGTTTTGAGATAGCATACACGGTAGTGTCGGCGGTAAATTTATGTGTAGACTGTATTTCGACGCCGGTTCCGTCGCTGTTCAGTTTCCATGCGGAAAAGGTATAATTTGCATCGGAACCTGTTATCAGATTATCGGCGGTGCCCTTTATTTCCGCCCATGTAACTCCGTAATCTCTTTTTAATTTGTTTGCATCGCCTACCGTTGCTATATCGATGTGGCCGTCTCCCGCAACAGTTATTGTTATCGCTATCTTTTTTGATACGGCATAAACGGTTGCGTCCGCATTAAACTGATGATTATCAAGGATAACCGTACCTGAAGCTCCGTTCAGTTTCCATGTATCGTTTTCATAACCATCCTTATATTTGATGAGTTCCTCAGCTTTAGTTTTTACATCAGCCCATGTTTTGTTCTTATCGATTTTGAAGGATCGAGTAGTTGTTTTAAACTCAACATTTTCATCCCCTGCAGCAACCGTTATCGTTATTTGTGCAGGAGGAGGAGCTGAAGTCTGCTTCGACACGGCGTAGACGGTCGTACTCGTTTCAAACTTATACGTAGGCGCAATAACCGTACCTGAAGCACCGGTCAGTTTCCACTTATCGTTTTCATAACCGGTCTTATATTTAATGAGTTCCTCAGCTTTAGCTTTTGCATCAGCCCATGTTTTGTTCTTATCGATTTTGAAAGATCGAGTAGTTGTTTTAAACTCAACATTTTTATCTCCTGCAACGGTTATCGTTATTTTCTCAGGTGTTGAGCTGCCGCCCTGCTGCTGGGAAGACGCTCCTCCTCCCTTGGAGGGAGTATTGGGGCCTTTACATCCTGTAAAAAATGCCGCAAGCGTTATCACCGCTGCTATGCATAGTATGAGTTTCTTCATTATTTGTACCTCATTAAAAAATATTTCCCGGATTTTAAAGACCGGTTCTTTCGTTTCACGCTATGGGAATGTCTAAAAGGCACACGATGCCCTTAGCCGGTTTCCCCGTCAATACCCCAACAATTGTATAACTTTTGATAATCAACAATCCCGACGCAGAGCATCGGGATATGTTGTTCTCATAAAGTGGTTGCAGTCGGCTTTAATACCCTTTGTTACGGCGCACAGCGCCGGGGTATTAAAACCTCCGCACGAATAAAAACGTATTTGTAATAGAGATGTCGAATGGCTTTATTATAATTTAAGCCGCCAGCTGCTGAAAAAGACCGTTACACGGATATCTTTTTAACTTACAGATTGAACTCACAGGATAAGCCCTGTCATTTACCCTCTGTTATAGCTGGATAGTCAAAAAATCAACCGACTTTTGCAGCCTTTTGTTATTTTCAATATTCGTGGCGAATATATAGTATTTTCTTAAATGAATCAAGCAGATTAAAGCATAATTTTTTAGATTTTCGGAATAGTACCGATTTTTAGTTCTGCGGCAGAATCATATCTTCGGAAGTATTACCCTCGATATGCAAGAAAACCCTGTTAGGCAGACATGCATTCCAATCCCCTGCTTTTTTAAGTGCTGCAGCATTCACACAGGTTTTATTGGGACACGGCGAATCGGAGATAAAGGCGGTATTATGTTCTATCCGGATGGTAGTAGTGCCGATTGCGCCGGGTACAACGACCGTACGCGGTTCGGTAAGCGGGTATATCCATTTACCGCTTGGCGTTTCAATCACCAGCCGCTGTACGTGATTCTCTCCGGTATAGAGGAAAAAGCCCGCCCATAAGGAAACAGTGATAACGGAGGCAAAGATCAGATAATCAAGGACACGCAAGCGACGGAAAATAGGAATCATACGCTGTACTCTTTTTTTGTTTTCCGGGTTAAAAGCGCCCGTTGTATCTTACCGTTAATACCTTCCGCAAAAAAGGCTTGGAGTAAATGTTTGTTATCCATTATTTTATGATATCCGAACTCAATCTGTTTTTTAGGATCCGAAAAATCACGGGAAGACCGAGCGCTTATCAAATTGATAAACGCAGTAGGGTATTCATTCGGCTGCAGTGCAATATGAGCGGTAGTACAAGCAAGCGTCCTCATCAATACTGCAACCGAAGTATCCAATTCTGAGGCGACAACCGGTTCAAAGGCACCGAAAGTCAGTGCAAGAATATTGTTATACCCCTGCTCACGGGCAATCCAAACAGGAGTATTGTCCATCACACAAGCATCTATCAGCATTTCATTCTGCCGCTTAACCGGAGTAAAAAGTCCGGGATAAGAAGAGCTTGCCCTCATTGCATCCGCTAACAGTCCTGAATGTAAAACAACCTCTTTACCGCTGCACAAATCAAGCGCATTGCAAAAAAAGGGAATAGTACAGTCATCAAAAGATTTACAGCCGGAGAGTTCCAAAAAAAATTTATGAGTTTTTTCCCCGGAATCGGCTCCCGTGCCGGAAAGCATACGGGTAATCAACGTACCATAGTGAATAATCTGATTAAGCCCGTGTTTAAAAAGCGGAATGTGTACACCGCCTACATAACGGTTAACATCGAAGGATTCTTCAAAAACGGCTTCCATCTCCCGAACCGGTTTTCCGCTCGCGTATAAGCCGCCGATAATGGCTCCCATCGAGCAACCGACAATACAGTCCGGCTTGGGGAGATTCAATTCTTCAAGCGCTTTAAAAAAGCCGATATAAGCGAGCCCTGCGGCTCCACCTCCCGATAACACAAGTGCCCATTTCATAGTAGCTGATAGTATACAAAAAAATGCGGTATACGCCTATAGTGCAATAATGTAAAACTAAGCAAGTTTTTAGAGATACCCTATTGTATCTCACCGCGTTCAACGGAGAATTTTCCTTCTTTCTTCTTTGCTTCAACTTTTATATCGCTGATAGGATTCCATTCTACTGCAAATGTAATTGTCGGGCTAAAATCATAATATCTACGATGTCCCATAGTCTTTAGCTGAGGTTTAATTTCACAGTTGAATTTTAACGTCCAGTCTTTCAGATAGTGAGTAAAGCCTATATCGAGCGATTGCAATTTAAACCCCGATGTTTCCCGTTTTGTCCTATTCCAAAAATAAAACGATTCGGCTAAATCGATAAGAACATTGGTATTTCCCGGAATAACCACCGGCAAATTTAAAGCTTTTTGAAAATACCGCGCAATAATATCATTTCTGCTTGATGAACCGAAAGAAAAATCCCAAAATTCATGGATATTAAAAATGATCTTAGGCGCAAACGTAAAATAGCTATCGGTAATACGAACTAAATTAAAGTGTAAAGTCGACGATAATCCCAGCTGTACTTTGATACGATTTTTCCATGCATAAATAGTAAAAGGGGACGATGTATTAGAAAATGAAAAGCCCAATGCAAAAGGAATAAATCGTTTTTCCGTACCGTCCAATACCCAACCGCTTCCCGGCACAAGCTTTTGCGGCACTTCTCTACTTTGGGTGTAGAAGGCGGAAAGATATCTCCACCCCAAGGTAATATGCAGCCGATCGCTGTCCTTGTCTTCGACGTTGTAGGTGTACGTTTGGGTGATCCTTATATCATAAGGCAGTATCCACGTCAAATCCATTTTTACGGGATCCCAAAACCATTTTTTTGCTGCATTTTCTTTTTCAAACAACTTACTTGAAGCCGTAAATGTCCCGTAGAGAAAAGACAGATTCAACGAAGTAGTATAGGCTTGCAAAAGAGGCGGTAAGTTCGTAGAAAAAGTAACCTTTTGCGTATACTTTTCAGCCAGTACGACCCCGAATACTGCTGAACCCGTATGTGCGGTAATAAACTCCTTATTCCACTTTACACCAAACATTTTCCATTTTGGATTGTCATACGTGCCGGTAAACGCATTTTTTGCTAAAATTTCCGTAATGCTCCAGCCGAACGATACCGGTTTAAATAAATCGGTGTACGCAAAAGGATTAACGGTTACCGAGTTTTCATTTTTTAGGGTGTACACATTCGCTTTAAAGTTGTTCAACTCTAAAATAGGCTTTCTGCTTTCATCCCGTGTCCACGGATGCCGCTGATAGTTACCGGAAATAATCAGATTGCTCGAAAGAGAAATAAGATTTTGTGAATATGAAAACGCCCCTTTTAAAGCAGCGCTCCCTTTTAGCTGATAATATCTCGATTCATAGTCATGCCACTTTATGTCCTCAGGATTATTCCATTGCGAATATGCAAAGTTTGTTTCCTGTAAAGCAGAAAAATCACCCGAATAACCGATCGAGTATGTAATACTATGATCGAATTCTTTGCCGTACAGCGGTTTAAACACAGGGATAAAAGTATCCAGAAAATCCGGTTTTGAATCGGCTGTTTGTTTTTCGGATACACCGTCCGATAACGGCATATCCTGTGCTATAAACGGATGTGCAATGCCTTCTACATCCGGTATTTTTTCCGGCTTTTTTCCTGTAAACATCGTATTGGAAAGAAAAGTCCCTGCAATTGAGAGCTTTCCTTCAGGTTTAAAAAGTCTCGGATAAAAAAAGTCCCGCCCGGGGGCATATTGCCGCTCGGTACCTTGTATTTTGTTGTTTGTTTTTTTATCAAAATCGACCGTTAATGAGGCATCGTCGATATTAAGCGTCGAGATCCATGGATTGATGTTGTTAAATGAAGGACGGATTGAACCATTGAGTTTCCAAGAATAGGAGCTTTCTATTCCTTTATCGGTTCCTTTTGCTAATTTTTCTTTGTTCAACAGATAATTAAACCAATTCATGTCCTCGGAACGATCAAAAAAATCTTTTTTAAAATAAGGATCGGAAATAAAGGGCATATTTAATGAAAATTGAAACGGCGCTTGTGAAATACCGAAATTGATATGCGCTCTATATCGAAACGGAAGCGGCGTACCAAAAAAAGAACTTTTGTTGTAATACCGTTTTCCTGAAGTATCATAGGTAGTATGTGAGATACCGCTGCTGCCGTTCCTACTAAGAGGAAAGAGCGTTCGAGACATACCGAAAAAAAGTGAAAAATCGAACTGCCTAATCGGTGTATTTTTAGGGATTATCTTTCCGTCCATTCCTACTAAACCGCCGAGCTGCGAATAGGAGTCTGCAATGAGTTTAAGATAAGTTGAATCCGTATTTGTTTCGTCTTCATCAAGATTTTTAAAAAACAAACCGATCCGCTTCTGCTTTTTCAGTCGATCGCTTTTCATAAAATTGGAGAATGAACCTGATTTCTTTGAATCGGTGTCGAGCGGTTTCCGGCCAAGTAAATACGTTGTTGTTTGTACAAAGTATCCTTCCCTATTGCGGAACCCGAATACCGGATGAAAGATCATTTCATCGGCAGGATAATAAAAGAACGGCAAATAAAATATCGGAACAATTCCAATGGAGAAATAACCGTTAGCAAAAGCCAGTTCATTGCCGGGCAGCATCCATATTCTGCTTGCACGGATAGACCACAGCGGGTCGTCATCAGGATCAGTGTTCGTACTGAGCACCGCATTTTTAAATCCGGTAGCACCGCTTGCATCGCGGCCAACTGTTGCCGACTGAATAGTAAACGGACTGGTGCCCTTTTTCCGGGGAGCCTGTTTAAGCATACCGTCAAGGAATATGCCTTCCATCTCGTCGATATTAAACAACAGCAATTCACCGGAAAATTCTTCCGCATCTTCGGAACCGCCCGTCTTTCTGCTGTACCGGACATTTCCTTCGGCTTCAATCATGTTTTCGGAACGGTTGTATATCAGTTTATCCGATTCAATCGTAGAAAGGGATGAGCCGTCTTTTACTGAAAGAGAAACTCCGCCGGTAAATACGATAATGTCGTCCTTTTTTGAGTCGACGGCTTTTTGGGCATCTTCGGTTGTTACCTCAGACGGTGCATCGGATAAGTTTTCCGGCATACCGTTTGATTTTACCGGTACATCCGTGCTTTCCGCACCGGAAGACCCGCCGGCTGCAGAATCGGCGCTTACCGCAGTAGGTTCGGCGTTACCTGCTGAAAGATCAGTATTCGGCATCGCCGGAGACTGCTTCTCACCGGCGTCTTTTTTCTCCGCCTGTTCCGTTTTTTTACCGTACCGGGCGTTATTCTCTTTTTTGAATATCTCCATCATACGCACGGAATTGATGGTAATTACCTTAGGTTCTTTCGCGGTCTGCGCATACGGAGAAGAGAGAATACATAAAAAAAAGCAAAAAACGGAAACAAGCGACTTTTTCATTATAGGATGTCTATAAAAACCTATGAGGCTTTGTGCCGATGCCGGTCAAGAATCTCCTTAATATAAAATCCCGTATAGGAATTTTTCACTTCGGCAACTTCTTCCGGCGTACCTTCCGCAATAATGGTACCGCCGCGGGAACCTCCTTCAGGGCCGAGGTCGATAATGTGATCGGCTTGCAGAATAACATCGAGGTTGTGCTCGATCATCAAGGCGGTATTCCCCTGATCGACCAGCCGCTGAATAACCTCCATCAACTGTTTAACATCCGCAAAATGCAGTCCCGTTGTCGGCTCGTCCAAAATATAGAGCGTTTTACCCGTCGATCGCTTAGAAAGCTCATGTGCCAGTTTAACCCGCTGCGCTTCGCCGCCCGACAGCGTAAGCGCCGACTGCCCGAGGCGGATATAGCCGAGTCCTACCGAAAGGAGCGTCTGCATTTTGCGGGCAATCTGCGGCACGGGGGCAAAAAACTCAGCGGCTTCTTCGATGGTCATCTCGAGCACGTCGGAGATGTTCTTCCCCTTGTACCGGACATCGAGCGTTTCTTTGTTAAACCGCTTGCCGCGGCACACATCACAGGTGATATACACGTCGGGTAAAAAGTTCATTTCGATTGCAATCGCGCCGTCGCCCTGACAGTGCTCACAGCGGCCGCCCCGCACATTAAACGAAAAGCGTCCCGGCTTATAGCCCCGCGCTTTGGCTTCCGGCAAGTTTGCAAACAGATCGCGAATCGCGGTAAATACCTCCACATAGGTCGCAGGGTTCGAGCGGGGCGTTCTGCCGATCGGACTTTGATCGATATTGATAACCTTATCGATATGTTCAAGCCCTTTTATCTTCTTGTATGCGCCCTCCGGCAAGCCGCTGCGCATCAGCGCATTAGATACGGCGGGGTACAACACATCCGAAAGGAGCGTGGACTTCCCCGAACCGGAAACGCCGGTGATGCAGGTAAAGGCTCCGAGCGGGATAGAAACCGAAACATTCTTTAAATTATGCTCGGTTACTCCCTGTAAAGTTAAAAAGGCGCCGTTTCCTTTCCGTCGTTCTGCGGGGAGTTCCATGCAGAGGGTTCCCGCAAGGTACTGACCGGTAAGGCTTTCTTTTACCTGCATCACCTCGTCGGGAGTCCCCGCCGCTACGACAGCGCCGCCGTGCACTCCTGCGCCCGGGCCTAGGTCTACGATGTAGTCGGCGACGCGGAGGGTTTGCTCGTCGTGTTCTACCACAATGAGCGTATTGCCGAGATTGCGCAGGTACAGCAGGGTGTCGATCAGCCGCTGATTATCCCGCTGGTGCAGCCCGATAGACGGTTCGTCAAGGATGTAGAGCACTCCGATTAAGCTGGAGCCGATTTGGGTCGCAAGCCGTATCCGCTGCGATTCCCCGCCGGAAAGCGTCGCCGCCTTCCGTTCAAGGGTGATATAGTCAAGCCCCACGTTTTTCATAAACTGGAGGCGAGAGGTTATCTCTTTTAAAATCTGGTGCGCGATGGTCTTTTCCGTAGCGGTCAGCTTGAGCTTTTCAAAAAACGTAATTGAATCGCCGACGGAAAGACTGCTTAACTCGTAAATATTTTTACCGCCGACGGTAACGGCCAAGGCTTCGGGCTTTAACCGCTTACCGCCGCAGTGCTCGCACGTCGTAACCGCCATATATTTTTCATAGGATTCCCGCTGCGCTGCCGAATACGTTTCATTGTAGCGCCGCTGCATATCAGCATAGATGCCGAGCCACGGACGGCGATACTTTGACTTACCTGACCCATCCTGCCGTTCGTACACAAATTCAATCGGTTCAAGACCGGAACCGTCCATGATAATCTTTAAATCTTTTTTTGATAAATCTTTTACCGACGTGTCGAGTGAAAAACCGAAATAGTCGGCAAGCGACTCAAAGCGGGCGCGGTTCCACGCAGAATCGGGATTGTAGGGCAAGAACGCCCCTTCGTTAAAGGACAGCGAGGTGTCGGGAACCATCAACTTAAAGTCGAAACGCTGCTTATGCCCCAATCCGGTACATTCGGGGCAGGCGCCGTAAGGGTTATTAAACGAAAAAAGGCGCGGCTGCAAATCCGGCATCGAAATACCGCAATCGGGACAGGCATTCTTTTGAGAAAAGAACACTTCCGTTATCGGGTCGTCCGCAGTCTTTTGCCGCAATGCTATCAACGTCCCGCCGGAACTTTCAAGCGCCGTCTCTACCGACTCAGAAAGCCGTTTACGGACATCGGAAGACAACTGAATACGGTCGACGATTATCTCTATGGTATGTTTTTTCTGTTTATCAAGCTTAACGCCGTCTTCCAGATTAACCGTCAGCCCGTCGATGCGCGCACGGAGAAAACCCGCCTTTTGGGCGTCTTCAATAATCTTCTGGTGTTCACCCTTCTTGCCTTTGATAATCGGCGCAAGGATTTGAACACGGGTACGGTCTTCCCAGCTCATAATCGCATCGATAATTTGATCGACCGTTTGCTCCTGAATCTCTTTTCCGCACTGCGGACAATGCGGATGTCCCGTTCGGGCATATAGAAGACGGTAGTAGTCGTAAATTTCCGTTACCGTGCCGACCGTCGAGCGCGGATTGCGGTGCGTGGTCTTTTGTTCTATAGAAATGGCAGGGGACAAGCCTTCGATATAATCGACATCGGGCTTATCCATACGGTCTAAGAACTGACGCGCATACGCCGAAAGGGATTCCACATACCGCCGCTGTCCCTCGGCAAAGATGGTATCAAAAGCAAGGGAGCTTTTTCCCGAACCGGAAAGTCCCGACACCACAATAAGCTTGTCGCGGGGCAGCTCCACATCGATATTTTTCAGATTGTGCTCGCGCGCACCTTTAACGATAAGCTTATTCACGTGCGCACGGTTCTGTACTTCGTTTTCTTTCATACGAGAGGGGACCTCTAAAAACCTCAGTTTTTTGAGGTGAGCTTTGCTCACCGGTTTTCCCTTAGATTTAATCTTCGACTAACGGCATCCTGCATTTACTTTGCTTTGCCTTGATTCGCAACGGCATTTATCTTGGCATTGATTTTTTCTTGATCGCCCAAATAGGCTTTGCTCATCACATTAAAATTAACATCAAATTCATAGACAAGAGGAACGCCCGTCGGCAAATTCACCTGAATAATCTCTTCGTCGCTTAGGTGTTCAAAATATTTAATCAGTGCGCGCAGCGAATTACCGTGTGCGGCAATCAGTACGCGCTTACCGGCCAGCATATCCTTTTTAATCACCGATTCGAAATACGGAATTGCACGGGCAATCGTATCTTTCAGGCTTTCGGTACGGGGCAATTCCGCCTTGTCGATGCCGCGGTAAGCGGTTTGGAGATATGGACAGCGTGTATCGTTTTCGGCGAGGACGGGCGGCGCAATATCGAAGGAACGGCGCCAAATTTTTACCTGTGCCTCTCCGTATTTTTCAGCTGTTTCAGCCTTGTTCAATCCTTGCAGATCGCCGTAATGCCGTTCGTTCAGCTTCCATGTTTTAACGACGGGAAGCCAGTTGCGGTCAAGCTCATCCAATACGAATTGCAGCGTATGGATTGCCCGCTTTAAATATGAGGTATAGCAGACATCAAAGTCAAAACCGGCAGCAGCGAGTGCCTTTCCGCCTTCCTTCGCTTCTTCCACACCCTTGTCCGATAATTCCACATCAGTCCAACCGGTAAACAGGTTCAACTTGTTCCATTCGCTTTCGCCATGCCGTATAAGCACTAATTTCATTCCCTACTCCTTCTTATAAAAAAACGGTAATTCATATCCGAAAATATCGGATATTCTTTTTCTCTTTTAATCAACCGATCGGTGCTAATTGAACCCGAACCGAGCGAATCATATACATCGGTAAAGGTAGCAAGATGTTCCTCGCACTGTGCCGCAGCGTATTCGGCAGAGGTTTGAGCATCCGCCATCAGCGGCCAATCAGTCGACTGCGCGAGTAACAGCTCTTTCGCCGCCATATTCAACATCCGCTCTTTAAGACCTTGGTCATCGGGGAAACGTCCTGCAAGGTCAATCATCCGTTCGGTAGCCTTTTGAATGCGGGGAAACATCCAATCGTTTGAGCTGTTGATCAATTCATCTGCATATCCGCTCGGCAGATTGGAAGCATAAAAAGGATTAATACTCTGTATCCGCCGCACTTTTTTCAGGTATTCGGCAGGTAAGGCGCACTGCATATCGTGCCGCTGCGCGAGTTTACGGAATACTGCTTCCAGCCACCGCATTCCTTCCCGCCATGTCTTACCTAGAAACGTGAGCGGCAACACGGAAACCGAGCACAGCGGATCGGCATCAAGCAATGCTGCAGCCTCCGTTAATACTGCATTCCGGTTTGTAAGAAAGCGCTCCGCATCTTTTTCTGCCTGCAGGGCGCCTGCTTCCGCATCATAACAACCGCCTGCCCGCCGGTAATAGCAAAATCCGGTAGTTCGCCGTCCTTTCTTCACATCAAACAGAGGAGAGAGCGTCTTTTCATCCAATTCAAACCCGATATCTTTATCGGTATCGAGGTAATCGGGACGCAGATAAAAACCGGTTTCCGGATGCGCAATATCGGCGTATGCAGCGCTGTCTTTTCCTAAAAACGACAGACCGCTTTCGCCCATAGCTGCAGAAAAAACACCGTTTACCGGCGGCCTATCGGCAAATAAAAAGCTCTGACTTTCAAGTACCGTATAATCGATGCCGTACGACTTTATAATGCAATCCAAACCGGTATCATACCCCATTGACGGCAGCCAAAACCCGGCCGGCACCGCTGCAAAATTCTCCCGAAAGTTGCTGAGTCCCTGCTCAATCTGGGCAGTCAGAGCTTCCGGCATATCCTGATAAAAGGGAAAAAAACACGGTGTTGACGATGTTGCAAGCAATTCGATACATCCTTTGGCTGCAAAGGAATTTATTCCGCTTAAAATATCTTTTTTATAAAGAATGTTAAAATCTTCACGGCTAATCGTCAAAAAATCAAGGTGCCGCCGTATAAGCGCTTCCTGCGGAGTGCCTGCTGCCCGCTGCAATTCCTGCTGAGCGAATGCGGTATGACGATCCAGATATTCGTTATATCGTTCCCCACAAAAAGAAGATTTCAGCATCTCACACAGGAGCGGAGAAATAACAAGTCCGCACTTAAAGGAAACGGAATCGGCATCTAAGTGGCGGCACATCCGCAAAAACGGTAACAACCCGTATGACAGTATTTCATAGAATTGGTTTGCTTCAAGCAGTTCATTTTCTGCCGTATGGCGGATATACGGTACGTGGGCGTGGAAAATAAAAAGCAAAGTCTTTTTAATCATCAGGTACCTCGAATATAGATTCGTCGAACACAGGGCGGCCTCTAAAAACCGAAGTTCTTTGAGGCTCATTTTTCCTATCTAAAGGCCTGCCGGTAATGGCGGAAGTGAGACTTCTTCAAAGCGGCCAATCCCGATAAACCGATTACCTTATTCACCGCACTTTGAGGAATGCATAGCCGCTGCGGAATATTTTTCCGCTGCATACTCACGATATGCGATTGTGCCAAAATTTGCTCATGCCCATCCGTAAAATGAGCCATTAAATCGATACGATGCGCATATTCGTCAAAGGAAATATGTACATACCGCCGGCGATCTTCAAGAGGCACCTGTATATCAAAAAAATCAAGCGATTTTGAAACGTCATCGGGATCAAGCGAATGAACCCGTAAGAAAAAAAACGAAAAAACTTTCGTTTCCGTCAGCTCGGTAAAAAGACGCTTATGAAAATCCCAAAAGACAAAAAACCAAAGCGGATTCTTTAGGACAACCCGTATTTCAGTCATATTATAACTGTACGTCGCCCCATAAGGCTTTGTTGACACTGCAATGGAATCACCGCCGTCTTCATCGCTCAAAGGCTCGTCATCGAGATCGAGTAATTCACCGATCAAAAGATGCCGTGTTAAATCCGACGACAAAAACAGCCCGTATTGGTCGGCTAGCGCAAAAAGAGCATCTGTTGACAGTGTTTGCAAATAGGATCTGGTAAATCTCACTGCATTACCCATTGGGGCATCATCTAAAATATTTATACTTATGTCAAGACTCAAGTCTTTTGCAAAATACGGCGTATCTGCTGCGCCACATCGTCAAAACCATACATCACAAAAAACCGATAGACTTTCAGTTTTTCAAATTACCCATCAGCTAAGCACTTCCCCCCGCGACTGTTCAAGCTGTTTCAGAACTGCCGGATCAAGTTTAATGGAAAGATTTTTTTCGTTTGACGGGAGCACGGTTCCTTTCGGTGCGTTCTTCGCCCTCCGCAAATCCTTCACGGCGGTGTAGTAGAGATCTGCTTGCCCGTTCCGGCGCGCCTTTGAATAAAATACGGCGAGGTTCCCTGCGGCAATCAGCACCGGCAGCGGAACGGTCTTTCCGTTTTTGTTTTTGATAAAGACATAACCGCCGGAATAGTCCCGCACATGAAGCCACATATCCTTGCCCCGCACGTGATGCCGCAGCAGCTCATCGTTTTCGGCGGCTGTCCTGCCGACATACAAAATCCATCCGTCATGGTAAAACGTGAGTCCCGGCCGCTCTTTTTCTTGAGCTGCCTGTTTCCGCTGCACGGGTATCTTTCTTTTATGCAGCACCTTTTCGATAAGATAAGGATTTTCTTCAACCCGCAGTTTTGCAAGTTCTTCGTTAAGCGCGGCGAGCGTCCGTTTAGAGGCTTCGATATCATCGGTGAGCGCCTCAAGCCCCGAAACGGCTTTTTTATACCGCTCATAGTATCCGGCGGCATTTTCCTGCCCGGTTTTTCTCGGGTCGAGGGCAATGCGGATAATCCGGTTGTCCGCCGCATAATCTTCCAGCTCGACGGAAGAGGCGC